>ERZ1673751.2099-NODE-2099-length-10163-cov-10.130293_pt1 | contig 10163 bp, 7 predicted proteins | sample MGYA00580202_ERZ1673751 | MGnify/ENA primary metagenome ERZ1673751 (study PRJEB41218, sample SAMN15661780) | gut metagenome | host: Homo sapiens | place: Canada: London | collected 2015-08-20/2019-03-30 | study: EMG produced TPA metagenomics assembly of... | reverse complement strand
AATCGACTGACCTTTCTTTTTTACCCAACAATATCTTTAATTAAGGGAGACGGGACAATCCCATTTACTGCGGTAAGATTGCATTTGGTCGCCGCAAGGTTGAAAAGAAACTCGGCACTCGAAATGAAATGCACGTTGTGAAGCAATCTGAGTTTCCCGTCTATATCGGTCAACATGAAGCCATCGTTTCTGAGGACGACTGGAATCTTGCACAGACCAAGCGTCAGCGTACCACAGGGCGGCGTGAAAAGGTCCGTGACCCAGACCACGCACATATTCTTTCCGGCATTCTGAAATGCCCCTGCTGTGGACGGAACCTGTACGGAAATGTCTCTAAGGCTCACAGCAAGGATAACAAAACTCGTTACTACTACTTCTGCAAAAGCATCAAAGGGCAGACTGGACACGAATGTTCTTTCCGGTTGAACATTGAACAGAACGAAATCAATCAGATGGTCGCATCCATCGTATCCGCTATGGTTCACAACCCACGCTTCGTAGATGCCATCAAAGAAAAAATCAGTTCTGCAGTCGATACCAGCGAGTTAGAGCATCAGGCTGATACAATCAAGGCGCAGCTCCGCCAGCGACTCAATACAAAGTCCCGTCTGGAGCACCAGATGGACACACTGGACTTTAATGATCCCTATTATGACCGTAAGTCTTTGGATTTACAGCGGCGTTACGATGAGCAATATGAACTGATTGGGGACATGGAATCCCAGCTCGCTGAAATCCAAGGTCAGATTGATGACATTCATCAGGAGAAGATCACAGCGGACAACATCTATCACCTGCTTCTGGCCTTCGATGAAGTCTACAATGCCGCCACTGAGGTGGAGCAAAAGGAATTCATGCGTGCCTTCATCGAGCGCATTGATATTTTCCCGAAAAAACAGCCGGATGGCAACTGGATTCGGAACATTGTATTCGCCTTCCCTGTTCCCTACAATGGAAAAGAGATTCGAGAATTTCCCTTGGAATCGCAATCAACCGTTGAGGTTGTGAGTTGTTATACCAAAACGATGTAACAAACGCAACCCTCAAGCCATTGCGAGTGTATCACGGCATTAACCCGCATAAAACCTTGATTTCTAGCACTTTCAAGGTTTGAAGAGCAGTAATTTTTCACCTTTGAACCGGCTCCAGATCTGCCAGAATAAACTTCACCGTCTCATGGAACTGCGAACAAGAAAACCGCCCTGCCGTATTGCTGCGACAGAGCGGTTTTCTGCTGTATGGACTCGAAGGGAGTCGAACCCTCGACCTTTCGGATGCGAACCGAACGCTCATCCCAACTGAGCTACGAGCCCTCAACTGTCCTCTGACCACTAGAGCCAGAGGACATCGTTCATTTTGACTTTATTATTTTACTGCTTCTGGAATCATTTGTCAAGAGTTTCTACCTTCCGGCGAAGCAGACTCATGGGGGGCAGTTCCGGGGTAGTGATGGTGTACTTTTCCATGGCGTGGGGGGTGGATTCCACGCTCTCCCCTGCCTCGTTTTTGATCCACTCCGGGTGCAGCGGGATGCTGCGCCCATCCGGGCAGAGCACCTCCAACGTATCCCCAAGGCTCCATTTGCCGCGCTGCTGGCAGGAGGCAACACCATTCTCCCAGCTTTCCACAGTGCCCACAAACTCCCACTCACGGATATAAGTAGCGCTGTCGGTTGCCTGGCGGGCCTGCTCGCGGCCAAAGTAGAAGCCCGGGGAGTAGTGCCGGTGGCTGGTACGGGTCAGCTCGGCCAGAACGTCATCGCTCAGCTCAAAGTTATCGTTGAGCGGGTCGGCCAGATACTGATCCAGAGCCTTGCGGTAGGCGGCGGTGACGCTGGCGACATAGTAGAACGTCTTGGCGCGGCCCTCGATCTTCAGGCTGTCCACACCTGCCTTGCAGATGAGGTCGATGAAGGGAGCGGTGCACAGATCGTTTGCATTGAGGATATAGCTGCCGTTCTCATTTTCACCGATCTCATACAGCTGGCCCGGGCGGGTCTCCTCGCTGAGGTAATACTTCCAGCGGCAGGGCTGGGCGCACTGGCCCCGGTTTGCATCCCGGCCTGCCATGTAATTGGAGAGCAGGCACCGGCCCGAAATGCTCATGCACATGGCTCCGTGGACAAACGCCTCGATCTCCAGCTCCGGCGGGGTCTTATCGCGCAGGGTGGCGATATCCTGCAGGCTCATCTCACGGGCCAGCACCACACGCTTTGCACCCATGTTGTAAGCGGCACGCGCGGCGGCCCAGTTGGTAATGCCGGTCTGGGTGGACATGTGGACATCGATCTCCGGGGCGAACTGCTTACAGGCTTCCAGCACGCCCAGATCGGCCACGATAAAGGCATCCACACCGGCGGCAGCAGCAGCCTTGATGGCTTCGGGCAGGCGGTCAGCTTCCTCATTGGTGGGCAGCGTGTTCATGGTCAGATAGACCTTGCGGCCGCGGGCATGGGCATAGATCACACCCTCGGTCAGCTGCTCCGGCGTAAAATTGGCAGGAGCCGACCGCATGCCGAACTCCGGCAGGCTGCAATAAACAGCGTCTGCTCCATAGTTGATGGCATAACGCAGGCGCTCCAAGTCGCCTGCCGGGGCCAGCAGTTCCGGGATCTGTAACATAAAATCGTCCTCTCTTTTTAACACCCTCTCTGTCATCGCTGACGCGATACCGCCTCACCGGATCGGTTTCTGCAAACCTGACTCCGGAGCCGCAGTTGGTTCGCCCCTTGGGAGAGCTGTCAGCGAAGCCGACTGAGAGAGACTTACTTCTTCAAACTCTGATTGACTTCAGCCGCTTTCTGGCAGTTGGCCTGATGTTCAGCATAGGTCTTGGCGTAATAGTAGTGACCGGAAAGGTCCGTAACAAAGAAATAGCAGTCCCGGACTTCCTCATCACACTGAGGTGCCAGAGCAGCCTGGATCGCGGCAAGGCCCGGGTTCGAGATGGGCCCGGCGGGCAGGCCCTCACAGGTGTAGGTATCGTAGGCATTCCGGATGTTCTCGGGGATATCCTCCCAGCCGCCATAATACGGAGCCACCCAGTTCCAGAGGTAGTTGTTGTCCTCATCGCTCTGGACATAGCTGGAGGTGTTGCTCTGGAGCTTGGGGTAGGGCGATCCCTCGGCCAGACGGTTGCGGAACACCTGCGCCACATTGGAATCCTGATCGTTGCCCGCTTCCTCTTGCACAAAAGAGGCCAGTGTAATGACCTCGGGCAGGGTCAGCTCCTGCTTTTCCAGTTCCCTGTACATCTCGTCCGTAAACTGCTTATCGAAGTGTGCATAGAACGTTGCAACATAATGATGCACGGTATCGTCCGTCAAAAACTCATAGGTGTCCGGAAAGAGGTAGCCCTCACACTTCATAAAGCGATTGGGGGCATCGGCATCGTCTGGGACATACTGCCAGAAGGTGTACTCACTGAAATCTCCGGTGTTGGCTTCTTCCAGAAACTCCTCGGCAGTACACAGACCGGCTTCCTCCATTTTCCGGGCAATGGCAATGGCAGTGGTTCCCTCCGGGAAGGTCAGACGCACCGAATCCGCCTTGGCATACGTGGACAGCTCTGTGATCAGGCCATCGTAGGAATATCCGCCGGTTTGCAGCGTAAAATCACCGTACTGCAGTTTTCCGGCGGCACCCTTGTGCCCCACATACCAGCGGAACAGATAGGCCGAACGGATCACTCCAGCCTCCTTCAGCTCCTTTGCGATGGCAGCAACGCCGCTGCCCTGGGGGATGCTGACGGTCACCTCAGCACCCGGCTTTCCTCCATTGCCGCTGATCTCGTTATACGCAAACACGCCTGCCGCACCGGCTGTCAGTGCCAGCAGCAACAGCACGGCCAACAAGATCTTCAGCGCACTGCCTTTTTTCTTTTTCTGGTGTTTCTCTGCCATATCCACGTTCCTTTCAATCCATCATCAGGCGCATGTAGCTCTCCGAAACATCAAAAGGTTCTCCTTCAAAGCGGATGAGGCCATACTCCTGCCGGGTTCCCTCGCCCAGGAACAGATTCTGGGCAGCTCCCACCGTGATGACAGCCTTTTCCACAATGACCTCTTTCTCCCGGGCGGCTTCCATCAGCACCTCGGCGGCACGGTCATTTTCCGCCATCATCTCCACAAAGTAAAGGGTATCCTCCCTGCGGAAATAGATGCCGTAGCCCTGCTCACTGGACACGATGGTCGCACCACGGGAATACAGGTCCCGCAGAACTCCCCCCATCTGCTCCGGCGGCAGCTGAACGGTGTCAGGCCAGTATTTTGCCCGCAGCTCGCAGAGTTTTTTTGCCGTCACGGAATCGAATTCCGCCTGGCTCCACAGGTTGCGCTCCACCTCCCGGGGCAGGCAGCGCAGGGCAAAGGCTTTCTGGAAGCCTTTATCCTGCAGCAGCGTTGATTGTTCCGGGCTGGTGGGCACTGCCACCACAAAGCCTGCGCCCCGCAGTTTCTGCTGGGCGCACAGGGTATCCACCAGGCCCGCAAGGAGCAGGCTGCCCTGCCCGCACAGACCGAACAGATAGCTGCCCGGGCGGCCCTGCAGGGTCACCGGCACAGCCAGTGCCACAGCCTCAATGTGGTCGTTTTCCTCCGCGACGTAGACATTCTGCACCCCGGCAAAGCGTTCCACAGCGCCGCGGACAAACTCCTCCGTGTCGCCGCGCTGGGCCTGCCACAGGGCCAGCACCTCCGCCCAATCGGACGGCTGCATCAAACGGTACATGATATAGGATGCCTCCTTTTGTTTCAAATAACAGCGAGAGCAAGAGTTCTGACCTCTTCCTGAATATCCTCAATGCTCCGCATTTTCTCCCCTGCCGTGCAGTGGACGGTATCCCAGCCGAGGTGAGCAGCGCAGTATTCTGCCGCCCGGCGGCTGCGGGCCAGATATTCGGTGTCCTTTTCATGGACATCCTTCCTGGTCTCGTCGCCATGGTAGCGGGCAGTCATCAGCCGCTGGCTCACCGCCGGGTCAACCTGCAGATAGATCACCTTATCGGGCGCGGGCAGGCCCAGCAGGTGGTATTCATAGTCAAAGAGCCACTGCAGGAATGTGTCCCACTGCTCCGGCGGGAGTTTCGAGCACTGATGCACGGCATTGGAGGTGGTGTAGCGGTCAGCGATCAGGATGCCGCCTTCCTCGTAGAACTTGCCCCAGTCCGACTTATACCCCGCATAGCGGTCCACCGCATAAAAGCTGGATGCCGCGTAGGCGTTGACATCGTCAGGCTTGTCACCAAACTGCCCGGCCAGATACATCTTGACCAGCGCACTGGAATCACTGTCATAATCCGGGAAGGTGATCTCTCTTACCAGATGATCCGTCACCGTCAGGTGCTTTGCCAGCAGCTTAGCCTGCGTGCCCTTGCCGCTGCCGTCCAGCCCTTCCAGAACGATCAGCTTACCTTTGCTCATACACCAGCCTCCTGCTTGATGGCCTCATACTTTGCGCGGACTTCGGCAGTTCTGCCGCAGCACATCTTGCCCTCGGGGCAGGGGCCGCTGACACAGGCCGGGCCGGCCTTGGCAAAGATATGGGGTGCCACCGGGTAGACCAGCCGGAACATCTCCTCAGCCAGCTGACGGATCTCCCACTGAGCGCGGGAGCAGCAGCGCAGATGGAAGAAATTCTGCAGGCTGCGGGCGTTCATGGTCACGACCATCTTCGTCTCGCAGGCGTTGGGCAGCACAAAGCGGGCATCCTCGTTGGCCTGTTTGGAGGCCTTGGCACGGGCCTGCTTTTCCGGCATTCCCTCCGCCATCAGGCGGGCAGTGTGGCCGTCCTCCAGCTTTTTTGCAAGGTCCAGGTAGCGCTTCGCGTCCTCATCCATGCTCTCAAGAAAGGCTGCCTTTGCCTCAGGGATGGCCTCGATCTCCGGCGGGATGACATAGTGGAAGTCGTCCAGCCGGACATACCGCTGGCTCTGGACACTGAAGGATGCGATGCGATGCCGGGTGATCTGGGCCAGCAGCGTGCGGCTCACACCCTCAATGCCAAAGGTGAAGCTGGCATGTTCAATGGGGCTGGCATGGCCCAGGTCGCTGAGCATGGTCAGGAACTTGGCCGTCTTCTCCTCAGTCAGGCCGTCCAGCAGGTCGGTGATATGGGCATCGGAGTAGCAGAGCTTGGCCGCTGCTGCCACCACCTTTTCCGGTTCAGGGGTATATGCGATCAATCGAACGGTCATCATAGTTTTCTCATTCCTCCGTGATTTTCGTCAGCGGCGCAAAATTTGCCATGGTTTTCTTCACGCCGACCTTTTCAAAGTTGATCTCCACGATCTGGTCTCCGGCAGCGGCCTTGACCGCCAGCACCTTGCCCCGGCCAAAGACCTTGTGCTCCACAATGTCGCCCACCTCGTAATGTTTTGGGCCGGTGGATGCCGGGCGGGAAGCTGCCGGGCTCCCCGGAAAGCTCACGGGTTTGGATGCTGCCTTGGGGGCCGCGGGGCGGCCATAGCCCGCGCCAAAACCGGAGGAGCCGGACGCGCGCGGGGCGTTGCTTCCGCTGCCAAACCCGGAAGCACTGCTGCCACGGCCTGCATAACCGGAGCCGAAGCCGCCGCGCTCAGAGGCATTGTATTCATGGTTGAGGTAGCTGCCGCCGGTGCGGCCGCCGAAGCTGCTGGAATTGCGGCCCCAGCCGGACGCGCCGGAGTAGCCCGAGGCCCCGCCAGGAACGGTATCACTGTAACTGGAACCCCAGCCCATGGAAGAACGGCGTTCCAACGCCGGGCTGCGGGTCTCTTCTATATACTCAGGCTCGATCTCGCGCAGGAAGCGGCTGGGTTCGTTGCGCTGGGTGCGGCCGTAGAGCATCCGGGAGACGCTGTTGGAGATATACAGCTCCTTCTTGGCGCGGGTGATGCCGACATAGGCCAGACGGCGCTCTTCCTCCAGATCTGCCTCGGAGTATTTGCTCATCTCGCTGGGGAACACCCCCTCCTCCATGCCGATGAGGAACACATAGGGGAATTCCAGACCCTTAGCGGAATGGATGGTCATCAGGACCACCTGATCGGCGCTCTCGTTGTAGCTGTCAATGTCGCTGATGAGGGCGATATCCTCCAGGTAGCCTTCCAATGAGGCATCCTCGCCGTGCTGGTCGCAGTAGTTTTTGACGTTGTTGACCAGCTGGCTCAGGTTCTGCAGGCGGTCTGCCGCATCCTCGTGGCCCTTGGCCGCATCGGCTTCCAGCATGGCCTTGTAGCCGGTCACCTCAATGACATCCTGGGCAAATTCGTCCAGTGTCCTGGTTTCCAGCGATTCCTGCAGTTTTTCGTAGATCTGCCAGAATTTCAGCAGCGGCATCATGGCGCGGCTGAGTTTGGCGTATGCATCCGCGTGGGAGATGACTTCCAGCATACTGATTCCCTGCTGGGCGGCAAGGTCAGCGATCACATCGACGGTGGTGTTGCCGATCTTCCGGGCAGGCTCGTTGATGATGCGGCGCAGGCGCACATCATCCCGGGCGTTCGCCACGATGGACATATAGGAGTGAATGTCCTTGACCTCTTTGCGGTCGTTGAAGCGCTGGCCGCCCACGATCTTATGGGGAATGCCCGCGCGGGTAAAGTAGCTTTCGATGGGGGCCGACTGGGCATTCATGCGGTAGAGCACCGCATGGTCCGCCAGATGCCCGCCCTCTTTCAGGTGCTCACCGATGACATCTGCAATGTGCATGGCTTCGTCCTGCTCATTCTCTGCAGTGTAGACCTGCACCTTGTCGCCCTCGTCGTTCCGGGTCCACAGGGTCTTGCCCTTGCGCTCGGTGTTGTGCTGGATGACGCAGTTGGCAGCATTCAGGATATTTGAGGTGGAGCGGTAATTCTGCTCCAGACGGATGGTCTTGGTGCCGGGGAAGATGCGCTCAAAGTTCAGAATGTTCTCAATGGTGGCACCGCGGAAACGGTAGATGCTCTGGTCATCGTCACCGACAACGCAGATGTTCTTTTCCGGGCCGGTGAGCAGGCTGACCAGCCGGAACTGGGCCACGCTGGTATCCTGATACTCGTCCACCAGCAGGTAGCGGTACTTGTTCTGGTAGAACTCCCGCACATCCTCGTGCTCCGCCAGCAGCTGCACGGTCTGGTAGATCAGGTCGTCGAAGTCGAAGGCTCCTGCCTCCCTGAGCTTTTTCTCGTAGGCGGCGTAGACTTTGGCGGCAATGGCTCCCTTGGTGTCCCGGGCCGGGGTGCGCAGCGCCTCCTCCGGGCTGACCAGCTGGTCCTTCCAGCGGCTCATCTGGTTGATGGCGCTCTTGATCGGGAAGAACTTATCGTCGATGCTCAGTTCCTTATAGACCGCCTTCATCACACGCTGGGAATCATCGGTATCATAGATGGTAAAGCTGCGGGGGTAGCCGATGGATTCTGCCCAGCGGCGCAGGATGCGCACACAGGCCGAGTGGAAGGTGGAGGCAAACACCTCGTCCCCCTCTTCGCCGCCCAGCATATTGCGCAGGCGCTCCTTGAGCTCCCCTGCCGCCTTGTTGGTAAAGGTGATGGCCATCACGTTCCAGCTGCGGACAGCGTTCTGCCGCAGCATCCCGTCCAGCCAGGCGGGCGCATCGGTGCCGGTCATAATTGCCGTTTTCAGAGCCTTGACATCATCCTCGGTCACCTCACGGGGGGTCCAGCTGGAACCGTGGGCCGAGCCAAACCGGATCAGGTTTGCGATGCGGTTGACCAGAACAGTGGTCTTGCCGCTGCCTGCACCGGCCAGAATGAGCAGCGGGCCGTCGGTGGTAAATACCGCCTGCCGCTGCATATCGTTCAGGCGGCCAAACTGCTTTTCAATATAGGTATCGCGCAGAGCGCAGAATTCCTGTTGGAGACTTGCTGCCATTGTTTCACCTGTTCTTCTATAAAATCACTTACTTTATAAGTATATCACAATTCAAGAGGGTTGTACATAAAAAACCGCCCTTCCTGTACAGCACAGGAGGGGCGGCAGTGTTCAGATAAAGCTTAGCCGAAGATGTTGATCAGGATACCGGCAGCAACAGCGGAGCCGATAACGCCAGCGACGTTGGGGCCCATGGCGTGCATCAGCAGGAAGTTGGAGGGGTTCTCGCTCTGGCCGACCTTCTGAGAAACACGGGCGGCCATTGGAACAGCGGAAACACCAGCAGAGCCGATCAGGGGGTTGACCTGACCGCCGGTCAGGGCGTACATCACCTTGCCGCACAGAACGCCTGCAGCGGTACCAAAGGAGAAGGCGATCAGACCCAGCACAATGATGAACAGGGTGCGGCTGTTCAGGAAGGTGTTTGCAGAGGTGGTGCAGCCAACAGACAGAGCCAGGAAAATGGTGATGATGTTCATCAGTTCATTGCCGGCAGTCTTCTGGATACGATCCACAACACCGGACTCTTTCATCAGGTTGCCCAGCATCAGCATACCGACCAGAACGGCAGCATCGGGAACGATCAGAGAAACAATGATGGTGACCATGATGGGGAAGATGATCCTCTCGGTCTTGGACACGGTGCGCAGCTGCTTCATCACGACTGTGCGCTCTTTCTTGGTGGTGAGCGCCTTCATAATGGGCGGCTGGATCACGGGCACCAGAGCCATGTAGCTGTACGCCGCAACAGCAATGCTGCCCAGCAGCTCAGGTGCCAGACGGGAGGTAACGAAGATGGCGGTGGGGCCGTCTGCACCACCGATGATGGCGATTGCAGCGGACTGCTTCTGGGTGAAGTCCACAATGCCGGTAGCGGCCAGCAGACGAGCGCCCATGTAAGTGCCAAAGATACCGAACTGAGCGGCAGCGCCCAGCAGCAGGCTCTTGGGGTTGGAGATCAGGGGGGCGAAGTCGGTCATGGTGCCGATGCCCAGGAAGATCAGCGGGGGGTAAATGCCCAGCTTGACACCCATGTAAAGCATATCGGCCAGACCGCCGTTGTTCAGGATCTCGACCCACATCGGGTGTTCAAGACCATCACCAACGAAGTACTGCATGTGGATGATGCCGCTGCCGGGCAGGTTGGCAAGGATCATGCCGAATGCCATGGGCAGCAGGATCAGGGGCTCAAATTCCTTCACGATGGCCAGGTACAGCAGGAAGCAGCCCACGCAGATCATAATCGCGTAGAGGTAGCCGCCCGGCTCACCGAACCGTGCGAAGCCGGAACTCTGGAAAATACCGACCAGAG
>ERZ1673751.2092-NODE-2092-length-10205-cov-5.056552_pt1 | contig 10205 bp, 9 predicted proteins | sample MGYA00580202_ERZ1673751 | MGnify/ENA primary metagenome ERZ1673751 (study PRJEB41218, sample SAMN15661780) | gut metagenome | host: Homo sapiens | place: Canada: London | collected 2015-08-20/2019-03-30 | study: EMG produced TPA metagenomics assembly of... | reverse complement strand
GCGCGAAGAAGAAACATGTCGCAAGCGACCGCGCTCGGCACGAGAATGTGCCAAGGCACATTCTTTTTTAACTGAGATAAATAAGAAAAATGGAGAAGGATACCAGGAAGGTACAGCGGTTCAGCAGGGACCGCACTTTTCTGATATCCTTTTGTTTCATAAAGAAAAATATAGGAGTACAACAGAAAATATGAAAAAACGAGAAAATACAGGCAAAATCATTGGAAAGGTGTTCGGAGAAGCCAGGGCACTTGGCGTCACTGCCTTAGCGGCGGCAGTCATGCTTTCCGGATGCGGAAACGCTGGAAATCAGGCGCAGAAAGGCGGTTCCGGCGCAGAACAGACGGAAAATACCCAAACAAGCGTTATTATCGCGATGCCGCCGACTTCAGAGCCGGAGGCGGGCTTTGATCCGGCATATGGCTGGGGCGCGGGCGAGCATATGCATGAACCGCTGATCCAGAGCACCCTGACGGTGACAGAAGCAGATTTGAGTATCGGGTATGATCTGGCGACAGATGTGGAGACCTCCGAGGATGGAATGACATGGACGGTGACGATCCGCGATGATGCGAAATTCACGGATGGCGAGGCGCTGACCGCGGAGGATGTGGCATTCACTTATAACACATTGAAAAAGACGAGTTCCGTCAACGATTTTTCAATGCTGAAACAGGCGGAGGCGATCGATGATGTGACGGTTGTGTTTGAGATGGAACGCCCGTTTGCTATCTGGTCATACACGATGGCGGTGACGGGAATTGTGCCGGAGCATGCATATGGAACGGATTACGGCACACATCCGATCGGTTCCGGGCGATATATCCTGAAACAGTGGGACAAGGGGCAGCAGGTGATTCTGGAAGCCAACCCGGATTATTATGGGGATGCGCCGAAGATGCGGCAGGTCACGATTCTCTTTATGGAAGAGGATGCGGCATTTGCGGCGGTGCGCGCCGGGCAGGTGGATGTGGCGTACACGGCGGCGTCCTATGCAGACCAGTCGGTTCCAGAATTCAGTCTTTTGGACTGTGAGACGGTGGACAACCGTGGATTTAACCTCCCGGCAGTGCCGGAGACGGTACGGGAGGATGGCGTAAAAATCGGTAATGATTTTACCGCGGATGTGCAGGTGCGCCGGGCGATCAACCTGGCGATTGACCGGCAGGAAATGATCGATCATGTGTTAAATAGTTACGGCAGCCCGGCATATAGTGTCTGTGACAAGATGCCGTGGTACAACGATGAAATGGAGAACATTTCCTATGATGTGGAGAAGGCGGAAGAGATGCTGGATGCGGCGGGATGGAAGAAAAATGCCGACGGCATCCGCGAAAAGGATGGAGTGAAAGCCATTCTGGAATTTCTCTATCCGACCGGGGATTCGGTGCGTCAGGCGTTGGCAGCCGATACGGCGCAGCAGTTAAAAGAGATTGGAATTGACGCATCGATCCGCGGCACCGGCTGGGATACTGCGTATGACGAGGCACAGTCGCAGCCGCTTCTCTGGGGCTGGGGCGCGCACACGCCGATGGAATTTTATAATATTTACCATACAAAGGCAGATACGGGGCTAGCGGAATATTCGCCGTATGCGAATGAGACCGTGGACGCTTATATGGATGAGGCCCTGGCAGCACCGGATCTGGAAAGTTCGTATGAATTGTGGAAAAAGGCGCAGTGGGACGGCGAGACGGGCGTTTCAGCCGAGGGTGATCTTCCGTGGATCTGGCTGGTGAATGTCGATCATCTGTACTGGGTGAGAGACGGGCTTCATGTCGCAGAGCAGAAGGTGCATCCGCACGGTCACGGCTGGTCCATCGTCAACAATGTCGATCGGTGGTACTATGAGTAGGATGAAATGGTTTGGGCGCAGTCTGCTGCACCTGATTCTGCTGCTTTTGGCAGTCAGTCTGGCATCGTTTCTGCTGATGTCGATGTCTCCGGTCGATCCGCTGCAGACGAATGTCGGGCAGACGGCGCTCGGCTCGATGGCGCCGGAGCAGATCAAGAAGCTGCAGGCGTACTGGGGCGTTGGTGTGCCGGTCTGGAAGCGCTTCTTTAGCTGGATTTCGGGCATCTGTCATGGTGATTTTGGCATTTCCCTTCTGTACCGCAGACCGGTGCTGGAGGTGATCGCGGAAAAGGCGTCTGCGTCAGTGTGGCTCCTTCTGTCTGCGTGGCTGTTTTCGGGAATCGTGGGGATATTTTTAGGAATTGCAGCGGCGGCAAAACGGGGCAAGTGGGTGGATCGCCTGATTACGGGCTATTGCATCGTGATCGCGGGAACGCCGTCCTTCTGGCTGGCGCTGGTGCTGCTGCTTCTCTTTACAGTGCAGCTTCCCATCTTCCCAATCGGGTTCAGTGTCCCGGTGGGAATGGCGGCGGACGAGGTCAGCCTGGCGGATCGCCTGTATCACGCATTTCTGCCGGCGTGTACGCTGGGACTGACAGGGATTTCTTCGATTGCGATGCACACGCGCGAAAAAGTGATTGAGATTCTGGAAAGTGATTACGTACTCTATGCGCGGGCGCGGGGCGAGAGCGGCTGGCGGCTGATTTTCCGGCATGGACTCCGCAACCTGCTTCTCCCGGTAATTACGCTGCAATTTGGCTCGATCAGCGAGATTTTCGGCGGTTCGGTGCTGGTGGAACAGGTCTTTTCCTATCCGGGACTCGGACAGGCGGCGGTCACGGCGGGGCTGGGAAGCGATATCCCGCTTCTGATGGGAATTACACTCATCAGTGCCGTGCTTGTATTTGCAGGAAATGCAGCGGCGGATGGGCTGTACCGGCTGGTCGATCCGAGACTTAGGAAAGGAGGCAGGGCATGAGAAAGAAAACACTCTGGCTGCTGGGAATTTCCCTCCTTTTCCTGATTCTGGTGACAGTGCTTGGAATCGTCTGGGAGGATGCCGCACAGCAGGTCGATTTTGCGAGAAAAAACCTGCCTCCGGGAACCGGCGGGCTGTTTGGAACCGACTGGATGGGGCGGGATATGCTGAAACGGACGGTTGCGGGGCTTTCTTTAAGCATCCGGCTGGGGCTTCTGACCGCGGCGATCAGCGCCGCGGTGGCATTGGCGCTTGCATTGCTGGCGTCGCTTGGCGGGGGACTGATGGATTCATTGGTATGCGGGCTGATTAATCTGGTAATGGGAATCCCGCACATGCTTCTCCTGATCCTGATTTCCTACAGTCTGGGAAAGGGATTCCGGGGTGTAGCAGCCGGGATTGCCCTGACGCACTGGGCGTCGCTGGCGAGGCTTTTGCGGGCGGAAATCTTACAGATCCGGGAAAGTCCGTATGTGCAGATCTCCGAAAAACTGGGGAAAAAGCCCTGGTGGATTGCCTGGAACCACATCGTCCCGCAGGTATCGCGGCAATTTGTAACCGGGTTAATTCTTCTCTTTCCCCATGCGATTCTTCATGAGGCGGGCGTGACCTTTCTGGGCTTCGGTCTTTCCTCCGAGCAACCGGCGATCGGTGTTATTTTATCCGAGAGTATGTCGTACCTGATTACCGGAAAATGGTGGCTGGCGCTCTTTCCGGGCGCGGCACTGGTGCTGGTAACGCTGGGATTTCAGGCGATCGGGCAGAGCCTGGGGCGGCTGATGGATCCGGGGAGCGCGCATGAGTAGAGGATGCTGGGAATGAGGCAGAAAAACATATATTTTGATAAAATGATGCGATTAAGACAAAAACAATCAAAAACGATGCGGCTATCAGATTTGGAACAGACAGACGTTCTCAAAGAACGGAGATTGCGTGAAAATCGTGATTCCATGGAAAAGCCGATATTGAAAATTCAAAATCTAAACTTATATTTTACGCAGTACGCGCGTGGGCTTAGACGGCGCGAACTCCATCCGCTCCGCGACCTTTCCTGCAAACTTTTCAGTGGGGAGCTGACGGCGGTGGTCGGGGCGAGTGGTTCGGGAAAAAGCCTGCTGGCGCACGCGATTCTGGGAATCTTGCCGTACAACTGCCGGATGGAAGGAAAAATTTCCTATCAGGGAGAGGTTCTGGATGAGACGCGGCTTGCCGGGCTGCGGGGCAATGGAATTTCCCTGATTCCGCAGGGGGTTTCCTACCTCGATCCGTTGATGCGGGTCGGGGATCAGATCTGCGGCGGCAGAAAAGATGAAGCGACGCGGGCAAAATGCCGCCAGCTTTTGAAGCGGTACGGGCTGGATGAATCAGTGGAAAAATGTTATCCATTTGAGCTGTCGGGCGGCATGGCGCGGCGCGTCCTGATGGCAGCGGCACTGATGCAGGAGCCGAGGCTGATTGTGGCGGATGAACCGACACCGGGGCTGGAGGCGATGACCGCGCGCCATGTAATCCGTCATTTAAAAGAGATGGCACAGGACGGGGCAGCGGTGCTTCTGATTACTCATGATCTGGAACTGGCGATTGAGATGGCGGACCGGATTCTGGTGTTTTATGACGGGACGATTCTGGAGGAAGTAAAGCCGGAGAACTTCCGGGAGGGACGGAATCTGAAAGAGCCATACACGCAGGCGCTCTACCGGGCACTGCCGGAACATGAATTTTTTGGAGGAGAATGAGATGTCACTAAAGACGGAAAACCTATCTTTTTCGTATGAAAATGGCGGGCGCCACGTGCTGACGCGTATTTCCCTGAAAATTGAGCCAGGAGAGCGCGTGGGTCTGGTGGCGCCGAGCGGATATGGAAAAACGACGCTGTGCCGCCTGCTAGCGGGATATGAGAGCCCGGAGGAGGGAACGGTAGAGATTGACAGCATACCAATTGAGAATATCCGGGGCTGTATGCCGGTGCAGTTAATCTGGCAGCACCCGGAGCAGGCGCTCAACCCACGCTGGCGGATGCGCCAGGTTCTCAGTGAGGGCGGTCAGGTGGATGAGGAGAGCCGGGGACGGCTTGGCATCCGGGAAGAATGGCTGGATCGGTTTCCATCGGAGCTTTCCGGCGGCGAACTGCAGCGGTTCTGTATTGCCAGAGCGCTGGCGGCAAATCCGCGGTATCTGCTGGCGGATGAGATCACCGCGATGTTTGATGCAGTGACCCAGAGCCAGATCTGGCAGGCGCTTTTGCATGAGGCAAAGGAGCGGGAGCTGGGAATGGTGATTGTGAGCCATTCGGAATCTCTTTTGAAGCGGATTTGCACGCGGCAGATTGATTTAAAGGCATTGCAGGAAAAGATGGCAGCAGTTCACCCAGTTCACATATTGACAGAGAAAATCGGGATTTGATAAGGAGAAATGAGGAAGAAATGGATGTTCGGAAGCTGTTGGAAGAGGTAAAACGGGGGGATACGAGTATTGAGGAAGCGGAGAATGCGTTCAAGAATCTTCCTTACGAAGATTTAGGGTATGCGAAGCTGGATCTGCACCGGAAATTGCGTTCGGGATTCCCAGAGACGGTGTTCTGCCAAGGAAAGCCGGATGCCTATCTGGCGGATATTTTCGAGACGCTGTACCGGGAAAATGGGGAAGTACTCGGAACGCGGGCGACGCCGGAGCAGTGGAATCTAGTGCGGGCGCGCATCCCGGAGATAGAATACGATCCGGTTTCAAAAATTTTGCAGGCGAGAAAATCATTGGAGACACCGCGGAAGCTGGAAGGGCTGGTGGCAGTCTGCACAGGCGGAACCGCGGATATCCCGGTTGCGGAGGAAGCTGCCAAAACGGCAGAATTTTTCGGCTGCCGCGTGGAGCGATACTATGATATAGGGGTGGCGGGCATCCATCGCCTTTTATCCAAACGCGAGGCGATTGCGAGGGCAAACTGCGTGATTGCGGTAGCGGGAATGGAAGGCGCGCTTGGCACAGTTGTCGCCGGGCTGGTGGAAAATCCGGTCATTGCGGTTCCGACCTCGGTCGGCTATGGTGCAAGTTTTCATGGACTGTCGGCATTGATCACGATGATTAATTCCTGTGCGAACGGCATTTCGGTTGTAAATATAGATAACGGCTACGGCGCAGCATACCTGGCGGCGCAGATCAACCGCCTGGCGGTGCGGGAGCCGAAGAAGACGGTAGAGTGATAGTGCTTTGTGATAATTGCATAAAAGCGAAAAACGGAAATGTATCAATAAAATGAGAAAAGTAGAGGGAGAAGTAAAAATGGATGAGAAAATCTTATATCTGGATTGTGCGTCTGGAATCAGTGGAGATATGACGGTTGGCGCACTGTTGGATCTTGGAGCAAGCCGGGAAAAACTGGTACAGGCACTGGACAGTCTGGGCGTGTCCGGGTATCATCTGCATTTTGGGCGGACGAAGAAATGTGGAATCGATGCGTATGATTTCGATGTACATTTAGAGGAAGAAGAGCATCATCATGACCACGAACATGGTCATGAGCACGAACATAGCCATGATGAGCACGATCATGAGCATCATCACGATCATGAACACACTCACGACCATGAGCACAGCCATGATCACGCTCACACCCACGATCATGAGCACAGCCATGATCACGCTCACACCCACGATCATATGCATCCTCACGTCCACCGCAACATCCATGACATTTTCGAGATCATCGATCGTCTGGATGCATCTGACCGTGTTAAAAACCTGGCGCGCCGGATGTTTGAGATTGTGGCGGGGGCAGAGTCGAAAGCACACGGAATTCCGGTCAGCGAGGTTCATTTCCATGAAGTCGGTGCAATTGACTCGATTGTGGATGTTATCAGTGCGGCATTCTGCCTGGAGGATCTTGGAATCCACCGCGTGGTGGTATCGCCGCTTTCCGAAGGTCATGGATTCGCGCGCTGCCAGCACGGTTTAATGCCGGTTCCGGTTCCGGCGACGGCAAATATCGCAGCGGCACAGGGCTTGGAACTGACGCTTCGGGATGTCGAAGGAGAGATGGTAACGCCGACCGGCGCGGCGATCGCGGCGGCATTCCGGACAGAAGCGGCGCTTCCGAAGAAGTACCAGATCGAAAAGATCGGTATCGGCGCCGGAAATAAGGATTTCGCGCACGCGAATATCCTGCGGGCGATGCTTCTGACGGATAAAACGGTGGAAGTAGAAACCGGAAAAGACGGTCACGACGAGAGCTCCATGTGGGTCATGGAGGCAAACCTGGACGACTGCACCGGCGAGGCGCTGGGATATGCGATGGAGGTGCTTCTGGAAGCGGGCGCCAGAGATGTGTGGTACACACCGGCATATATGAAGAAAAACCGTCCGGCGTATGTGCTTCATGTACTGACAACGGCAGAAAAACGGGAAGAATTAGAACAGCTTGTCTTCTCCTGTACGACCACGATCGGTGTGCGCCGCTATCCAGTAGAGAGGACGATACTGCCACGGGAAGTAAAGGAGATCCAGACCCGTTACGGGGCAGCAAAGGTAAAAATCTGCAAGCGCGGCGGCGTGGATACGTGCTATCCGGAGTATGAGAGCGTGCGCGCGATCTGCCGGGAGACAGGGAAGCGCTTCATGGAAGTATTCCACGGAGTAATGGAAGACGGAAGTATTAGTTTACAGTAAGCACTTTTTAGATTGAAAAACGGCACAGTGCATTCTCGTTAGATAATTAAGAGGAGAATCAAGAACCATGGAAAATAAACCAATGATATCAGAGACAGAAAAAAGAGAAGCTTTAAAACATTTCATGGCAGAAAAAGCGAAAGCACCGGTCTGTGTCGCCTTTTCGGGCGGTGTGGACAGCAGCCTGATTCTCAAGCTGGCGTGTGATACGGCGAAGAAGACGGGAATGCCGGTTTATGCCGTGACATTTCACACCATGCTGCACCCAGCCTGTGATCTGGAGATCGCGGAGCGGGTGGCAAAGGAGCTGGGCGCGATCCATAAAATTATCCAGGTCAATGAGATGGAGCTGGAAGCCATCCGGACAAATCCGGTCAACCGCTGTTATATCTGCAAACACCACCTGTTCGCGACACTTCTGGATTTTGCAAAAGAAGAGGGGATTCCGTGCGTGATGGACGGAACCAATGAGAGCGACCTGCATGTGTACCGCCCGGGTATCCAGGCACTCCGTGAGCTGGGTGTCGTCAGTCCACTTGCACAGTGCGGACTGGAGAAAAAGGATGTCAAGGCATTTGCGGCTGACTTAGGAATTTCCGTTGCATCCCGTCCGTCCATGCCATGTATGGCGACCCGCCTTCCATATGGAACTTCCTTTGACATGGAAGTTTTGAAGCGGATTGAGAAAGGCGAAGATTATCTTCGAAGCGTGTTTGGCGGAAATGTGCGCCTGCGCCTGCATGGCGATATTGTCCGGATCGAGGTGGATGCGGATAAATTTGAAAAAGCGATTGCCGAGCGGGAGACGATCTGCAGGACATTAAAAGAAATGGGATTTCTGTACATTACACTCGATCTGGAAGGTTTCCGGTCGGGAAGTATGGATATAGTGGAGAAACTCAACGCACTGGTCGGGAAATGAATGTAAAGGAGATGGAAATCCCATGCAAGAAGAATGTATTGTCTGTAAAGCACCTCTTATTTATCTGGAACAGGATGAATGGATGGAGTGCGAATTATGTCATAAAAAAGAATTGAGCAAGACCAGATGCCAGAACGGGCATTATGTTTGTAATGATTGTCATACGAAGGGACTGGACACTATTCTTTCCCTGTGTATAGACGAAACATCCAGAAATCCGATCGAGATTGTCCGGAAGATGATGGATGCACCGTTTTGCCATATGCATGGACCGGAGCATCATGTCATGGTGGGAGCGGCTCTGCTTACTGCATATAAAAATGCGGGAGGTGCTATTAATCTGCGGGAATCTGTGATGGAAATGCTGAACCGTGGGAAAGCCGTTCCAGGAGGAACCTGCGGATTCTGGGGTGCCTGCGGAGCGGGAATCAGCGCAGGTATGTTTGTATCTATCTTGTCTGGGGCGACGCCACTGACGGAGGAATCCTGGGGACTTTCGAATCAGATGACATCAAAAGCACTGGAGGCGATTTCGCGCACCGGCGGTCCGAGGTGTTGTAAAAGAGATTCTTATCTGGCGATTCTGGCGGCGGTTGATTTTGTAAAAACGCATTTTGGAATCGAAATGGAATGCACAGAAGTCCAGTGTACGCATTATGCTCAGAACAATCAGTGTATTGGCAAGCGCTGTCCATTTTGGCGATTTGATGATAGTATTTGACTATAAATGGATAAACGGAGATAATAAAGCTGCGATATAATTAGATTGTGCGAGATGGGATTGCAGTTTGCATAATGTGTGAACTGTGATGAGAGAGCAATTTCTCGTGTAATAGGAAATTCCATGGAATTCCCTATTACACAAAAAGGCACATCCTTTTTTACGTGGAAAAATCGGAATTTGCGTTGGGGTATAGAAAATAGAATGAAGAATTCAAAGGTTAAAATAATCGCTTTAATAATGTGGATTATTTTTGAAATTGTAGCTGTTGTGTTATGGCTATCAAAAGATAATATTTTTTATTTATTGAATTTTAGTTATATTGGTACGTCAATAGCATTAGGTCTAGTGTTGATGGCTAACAATCAACCATATGCAAGAAGAATTGTCCAGTTACTTGTTGGTACATATATGCTGGTTTACCTTGGACTTATTGATAATGAAAATATGCAGATAGAGGGATTCTGGTATTACTTATTTACTGGAGTTTTCGAGGCCGCAACAATTCATTATGCAGTAGCAAAGATATTCGGTCCACTGATATTTGGAAGAGGCTGGTGTGGATTTGCTTGTTGGACTGCAATGATACTTGATTTTTTACCATATAAAACTCCTCAAAGTCATGAAAGACGAAAAATTGGGTGGATAAGGTATATCGCGTTTGCTGTATCATTGATCTTTGTTTCCGTACTTTTCTTGTGTAAAGTGGATAACATTGAACGAATAATGTTTTGGGCATTTTTGATAGGGAATATTGTTTATTATTTAGTTGGAATTACATTGGCTTTTACATTTAAGGATAATAGAGCATTCTGTAAATATATTTGTCCAATAACTGTTTTCTTAAAGCCAATAAGCTATTATTCTCTGTTTCGTATCTGTTGCGATAAAACAAAATGTATTAACTGTGGAAAATGCGAAAGGCTTTGCCCTATGGATGTTGAAGTTACAAATAATTCAAGAAAACGAAAGAATGACACAGAATGCATATTATGTATGGAGTGCGTGAAGAATTGCCCTAAGAAGGCACTTTAATCAAATTCCAATTTGACGGAGTAATATATATGAA
>ERZ1673751.2062-NODE-2062-length-10312-cov-5.311202_pt1 | contig 10312 bp, 3 predicted proteins | sample MGYA00580202_ERZ1673751 | MGnify/ENA primary metagenome ERZ1673751 (study PRJEB41218, sample SAMN15661780) | gut metagenome | host: Homo sapiens | place: Canada: London | collected 2015-08-20/2019-03-30 | study: EMG produced TPA metagenomics assembly of... | reverse complement strand
CATTTGTTTTACCGTTATAATATTCTTGCAATTCGGTTGCATTTTTTACCTGATAAATAGTAAATCCAACATCTTCTGCGGGTTCCGTGCCATCAGGAATATTCTGCTTTTCACCTGTACCATTTTCGCTTACAATATCCTTGTCGTGCAGATACTTATAAATGGTAATCGAGCCTTTCTTATCGGGATCAATTACACTGTCTGTTGTCTTCGTTGTTTCTGGCAATGCGGGTGCATCCGCTGCCATTGCTGGCATGGCGCACAGGCTGAGGGCCAGGGCGGCGCTCAACAGGCCTGTGAGAAAACGTTTTGCTTTTTTCATTTCAGTACCTCTTCTCTTAAAAAAAATCATCATCGGATGGGCGGCAGGGCCGCCCGGCTTAAGGGTTCTGCATCAGCACGGCGTGCAGTGCGGGGCGCTGCAGCGGGGAAACGCTGCCGCGCCGCCCGCACTGTGCCGTAAAGAAAAAAGGGAGGGAAAACCGGGCCGCTTGCCCACTTGGCTTAAGGTGCATCTGAAAACAAAGGAAATAACGGATATTTCGCAGCCACAAGCAGGATGTAAGGCAAAGAGCCACCGGAATCCTTTCCGGATCCCAAGGCTTCTTAACACAAAATCCGGCTGCGCTTATAGAAACAGGCGATATTTTCAGCTTTTCAGTTATACCCCGGCTTATGGCTGCGCCCTGCCGTAAAACGGGCGCGCACTGGCGGGCAGGCCCTGTACCCTGGGGGTTGCTGGGTTTCCGGGGGATGGTTAATGTCGCCGGCCCCCTTTCCTGTTGTAGCGGAATGTGAATATCAACAGCCCTGCCACCGCCAGCGGCATGCCGATCAGCAGCCACAGGCTTGGCGCGTCTGCACCCGTGTGGGGCAGCTCAGGCGTTTTACGGTTCAGAACGGTAAGGGTCAGGGTGTAGGTGTTGCCGGACGGCACAAACGTATTGTCCGTAATTGGCTGCCCATCAATAAAACACTTGCCGTCTTGGGTAAATTTGATCACAATTGGCTGTGCCAACAGGTTGTACCCCGGATGTGCCTTGGTTTCCGTCAGGCGGTATGTACCGGGTTCCAGATTTTTGAACGGGTTCGGGGTTATCTTGCCGTCCGTTCCGGTTGTACCGGTAATGGAATCTGTCTTTGTGCTATCGAATTTGTAGTTTTTATCTACTACCCACTGCGTTTTTCCTTCGGTTGTTGTTTCGACCAGCTTTTCCAGCTTGAACTCAACACCACTCAAGGGCACGTCATTGCTATGTTCGTCTTTTTCCGCGTCCTTCTTGATGATATTCAGTCCAAACTTCGGGTTCTGCAGCGTGTTGGTCAGCTCAATCTTGCCGCTGCCGCCGGTGATGGTTCCATCGGGGGTTACTGTGGCTGTATTGCCTGTTGAGCTGCCCGCGCTGTTCGTTTCGCTGTTTTGTGTTGCTTTAGCCGTTACAACATACGTATTACCGTTAATCGTAATGGTTCCGTCTGCCGCTGCCGGGGTAAAGCTGCCATCCTTTACCGTACCTTCCACAATGCGGTAAATATAGTTATTATCCGCGCTGCCGTTAATTGGGTACTGATCCAGGTTGTTAAAGGGATACAGCCAGCCGTTATCTGTATGGTGAACCGTAACATATTTGCTGCCCGAGGTCGGGTAGTCAACAACATCCCACGGGGCATCCTCAGCACTGTTTGCCAGGCGGCGCTGGAGCTGGATGTAAATCTCGTTCGGCTGGTTCGTTGTACCAAGGACCGTATCATTTGCATCTTTCCAGAGCTTGTCGAACTCAATGTTGATCAGTTTGCGCTTGGTGTTGGTAAAGATTGCGGTAACTTCCGGATCGTTCGGCTTTTCGCTCGCCACAATCATGCCTTCCACCATGGTGTTTTTGATCACATGGGCTTCATTGCCATCCGGAACAGTTACGCTTTGCAGTCTGGAACCATCTTGCGGTGTAACTTCCTCGATGGTATAGCGGGTGCCAACGGGGATGCCGGTGATGGTTCCGGTGCTTTCGCCCTTGCCCATATCAATCGTAACGGTTCTTTCGATGGGCTTTTCTTCCAGACCCTCACCGCCAACATCATTAAAGGTAACTTTGAAGGTGTAGGTTCCGGTCAAGGTTTCGTCCTCTGCGGCCTTCTTTTGGATTTTCAGCCCGCCGGTTTTGACGGTGTTGACGTATTTTACCTTTAGCTTTGTCAGCGTGGAGTTTGTTTCGTCCGGGTCCTTATAGGAGCGGAAGACGATGGTGTTGGCGGAGGGTTTGTTTTCGTCATACTTGTTGTCCTTCTGCTCATCATTCGTTCCCTTCTTTTCCGTTCGGCCATCATTGGGGCCGCTTCCCTTCCGCTCGATTAACGAAGGTATTGAATCAGGAAGACTTACGCTCTTACCTTTTTCCATCGAAGTAACCTTCTGCCCGTTCTCGTACACGGTCCATGTGGTGTCGTACAGGTTTTTGTTCAGTTCCTCATTGAGCGAAATGTAGCTGCCGCGGCGGAACTGGTCGCTGAAGGTAACGGTTTCTCCAGCTTCCAGAACAAAGCGTCCCTCCTCGTCCACCAACTGGGTGTCTGTGTCCTCGGTGGAGGTGTACTGTGCGTATTTGGCGTTTTGCAAATGACCGCTTTCGGCGGAGCCGTAATCCGGGATTTTCTCCTGATCGGTTGTAAAGCCGGTCATCTTACTTGGCACCGCTTTGGGAATGAAGGTAAAGTTCCTGAAATAGATGTTGCGGCTATAGTTATCGCCCACGCGGATGGTTGTAACGTTGTTGTTAAAATCGCCCTGCTCTTTCATCTTGTGCAGGTCCAGCTTTACGGTGACCCATTGGTCTGTCGTCACTTCGACCGAGCCATACGTTGCGCCGTTAATGCCTGTTGTGCCAAGGCTGCCTTTTTGGCCGGGGGATTTTGTAGAATCCTGCTGTTGTTGATCATCCAGCAATTCCAGATACAGGTTGTTGAGGGAAAGGTCACTACCATCTTTTTGGGAAACGTAAACCTGGAACGTAAGGAAGCGCATGTTTTCGATATTGATGGGGTTTCCCAGCGTCAGGATGCCACGACGTTTCTCACGCGCTGCACTTTGCGTATCCATATAGCGTGCGTACCAGTGAAGGACCTGTTCGTTTTCATTCCCGGGATCTGGCTTGGGGTTTTTATCCAACCTGAAAATGTAGTCATCTACCTTATCTGGGGTTGCGGGTTCAATCTTGTTTTCTTTCGCAGTCAAATTCACCTTTTCGGTATCGCTTGGATTCGGTTTAGCGGCCTCTTTTTCTCCATAATGGGTTGCCTGGTTCTGGATGGTGAAGTTGAAGATTTTCTGTTTTTCAAAGCATTCTTTGAATTTCTGATCAGTAACGTTGCTCAGATCGACCACTTTTTGAACCTGCAGCTCGTTATTATCCGGGAAGTTGAACGCCACCGCCATGTTGGACTCCCACATACCGCGTTCCATGTAGTACATGGTAAGGGTGTGCTTTTGGCCTTTGGCGAGGTCATTAAGAGTAGTGCCTTGCGCGTAGAACTCAATGTCCTCGTTATTATATTTCACGCGCTTGACAAATTTTTTATCTTGATCCTCTTTTGACGTTCCGCCTTTTTTGACCTTACTGACATAGGCTGTTACACTATTATTCTTTTCATCTGCCTTGCCAAATTCCAGCAGGCCGGAAACCTTACCATGGGCGCCGCCAACGTCAAGCGCCAGCTTGCCATCAATGAATACCCAAACGTCATCGTCACCGGAGAAGAAGAACTTGATGCTGGTTTTTACCTTTGTTCCATTTCCATCGTCTGTTTCCAGCATACCGTCATCCGTCAGGGTAAAATCCATCTGCAGCTTGGTGCCAAAGCCGTAATTGTAGGTAGAAGCCACACCAGGGTTTGCTGTTTCATTGAACGGGAAGTAGCCATATGTGTTTGTCACATTATCAATGCCCGATGACGCATTCACATTCTTTGAAGACTCTCTGTTTTTGTTACTTTGGAGAAAATATTTTGAATCCGAATTTTGTCCCGAATCTTGTTTTAGATACAGAGTTGTATCCTTGCTGTCAAAGCACCAATAATCAACGTCCGTCTCATTACCAAAAAGATTTTGCACTTTAGTAAATGGGAACTTTACATTCTCATACACTTCACCAAGCTTTGCATTTTTACTATTCTTTCCTAAGAGGAATTCTTTGTTAAAGTGCGGTTCTACTGCTGATGTTGTTCCGTTTAACAACGGTGCTCCATCTGCGTTAGTTGTATTCGCAACCAAGCCCTGATAGGCATAGTCATAATGTTCTTTTCCACTGTTTTGATCTTCATTATACTGAGAGTTATTGATTGCCCTAAAACGAATAAAGTTGTCGTACCCAAACAACTTTAATGTATCTGCAATCTGGCTAAATTCAGTGCCTTCCGCAGGCTGGAAATGCCCGGTATAAAGCGGGTATGGGGCTTTTGCTTTCTCATAATAATCGCTCAGCGCCTGATCAAATTCACGGAAGGTTACCCAGTTGCGGTGACTTGCACCCTTATATTCACCGTAGCCATCACGGTTCTTGCCGTTCAACTCGTAATCTGTATAATAGTCATACAGCGTACTGGTAACATATTTTGTGTTTGCTTCTTCCGTAAAAGGAACGGATGCAATATCTACTATTGGAGTTTCTTTCCCCGTTTCGGCATCACGATTTTTCCACGTTTCGGCATCACGCGGGGTGGTGTCTTTTGGAGCCCAGTAGCCGCCGCGTGGGCCACTGTGATATATTGTATCGTCATTCGTATCCGCATAGAAGCACTGTTCCTTATCCTTATAATCTAAAGGGATGTCTACCCAATCTGTATTGTTGCCGCAGTTTGTAAGGATCTTATCGCTACTCAACGGATACGAAGAGAATGCAATTTGGGTATAGCCATCCGGCACATCTGCTGCATAGTAATCTGTGCCCTTAATCCGGCTCATTTCGCCGCCTATGCTTTTTTTGTCTTTTCCTTTTAAGCAGTAGTAAACCGTACTTTCCGTACTTTGATCGGCTTTGGGGATTGAATAGTTGCCGTCAGTATCATTAGTACCTGTTGTTGGCAGCTTTGAGAAAGTAGCATCGTAATAGATAAGGACAGACTTTTCTATACCCCATCTTTCGTTGTCTTCGCCAGTATAGATAAAGCATTTACTTGTATCACTGTATGTAAAGGATTTTTTATCATCACTAACTTTTTCACCATAGAAGTTATAGTATTTGCTGGATTGTTGGGGATTGTCCTCACCCCATGTAAACTTAACATAAGAGCAAAGCTCGTTAGGAATGGTAAAGGTTGCTGTGGAATTAGGAGCAATACCAGAATCCGCCCCAGCACTATTTGAGGCTATTGGTTTACCGACCTGGATAAGCTCTCCTTTATCATTCGGTTCATAAAACCAGGCTTGGACGTTCGTTAGTTTTTCACCGGTTTTATTTTCAAAGGACATCTCTTTGCCAGCGAACTGATTATGGCGAACCGTAACCGTATAGGTAAACCACTTCTCGCCCTCTGCGCCCTCTGCATCATAGTAGTTGCCGCCGATATAATCGTCACGAGTTGGATCGAACGTCTTCCACCACGTACGTGTATTTACATCAGCAATTACCACACTATCTTCAAGCGTATCCCCTTTATATCCGTGAAATTCTAGTCCATTCAATCCTCCCCATCGATAGTGTTTGTTCTTATTCAGGTCCGCAGAATAAATTTTTCTTCCGTCCTTCGTTATGTCAGCTTCCTGCATATCAAGCGTATACGGCGGCTCTTTATCGTTGTTTGTATCTACTGCATAAATTTTAACGCTTGTAAAACCACTCCACTTACGAGGCACTGCAAAATAGAGCGTGTAAGTATCCGGCACTCCCGTCTCACTAACTGCCTGCACGTTATCCACGCTTCTTGCGGCGTACATCTTCTGCGGTTGTTCGGTCGGTTCCGGGGTGGCGGTGGGGGTCACGGTCGGCACAGGGGTGGCCGTTGCGGTGGCTGCCGGTTCCGGGGTCGGGGTAGGTTCTGCCGTGGGCTCCGGCGTTTCGGTCGGGGCGGGCTGCTCCGGCTCGGCGCTTTGTTCCGGTTCCGGGGTGGCGGCATCCGGCACCGGGGTGGCGGCGTTCTGCTCCGGCAGAGCGGTATCCTCCCCGGAGGCCGTTCCCGGCTCATCCTCCAGCAGCTCTACTTCGTCAGGTGCGTCGGGCAGAAGATCCACCTCGGCGTATACAGGCAGGGCCATTGCCATAACCAGGCAAGCGGTGATAAGCAGCGCTGTCAGCCGGCGCGCCCAACCTGTTGTGTTGTTTCCTGTTCTATTCAATCTGCTCACCCGCCTTTCGCGCTGGCTTGATGGAAGCACATTGTTCCACAGGGGCTCCCTGTGGAACAGTAAAAGAAGCCAGCTTCTTTTACTTGCGCAACCGTTGCCATGTTGTTTTCAAAAAAAAACCGCATCGAGTTTTCTCATTGCGCATTTACTTTTTATTGTTAAAATATAGCACCTTTACACCAGAAAGGCAATACAATCCACGTAAATTCCTGTTTTTCAGCATTTTTACTGATTGCGCTTTCCTCCGATTATACAATATGTTCAAAGCCTTTGTATAATTTATTTCTAATTTTCTTTTTGGCAGCGGTCATTTTATATACTTTGACCGCGCGTTTTATGATCCTCTGCGCACGCAGAGCGCAACTTTGCAGCAAAATTCGCCTTTTTTGTTGCGTTTCCCTGTTTTTGCGCAATTATTTGTTTCGCATGCGCCTGTTTGCGGCGGGGCCTGGCGGCTGGGTGGGCGCCTTGTGGGAGGGATGGCAGGTTTGCGGCGCACGGTTCCCGTTTTTTTGCGGCGCGATGGGTACACCGCGCCCCTGCAAACGGTTTGCGGTGTTTGCGGCGGCGGGTGTGTGTTTGGTGGGTTGCATGCCCGCCAACGGGACGCCGTTCTCCCTTTACAACGGGGTGCGGGTTTGCTGCAGATATGCCATTCGCTTTTTTGTCCCCCCTGCCCCGCCCCTGATTCCCGGTTCCCCCTTGCCGATTTCTATTTGCGCCAGCTCCTGAAGTGCATCTGAAAGCAACGAAAATAGCGGATCTTTCGCAAGCACAAAATCCGGCTGCGTTTACTGAAACAGACGAGCTTTTTGACGTTTCAGATAGATCCCAGCTCCCAGCTTTCAATCTATCCTGTGTAAACTGCAACCCCTCACGCGCCATTCTGTGCGGCACTTACCTTATAATAAGGGGGTGCTGCCCTGTGTAAATTTGCAACTGATCTATTTGAAGCAGCTGTGAGCTGTTGCAATTTTGCACAGGGTATTGCCCGCATTCTATGCCGAACATTCCCGAAACGTGTTGGAAAAACGCACAGGATTGCCTTGTTTCCCTATGCCGCTTACCGTTGGAAAAACGCACAGGTTACCCCCGGAACAGTTGCAATTTTACACAGGGTATTCCCGCTCCCCTGCCCTCCGTGACCCGCGTACCTGTTGGAAAACCACACAGGATAGGCCCCTTCCCCGTGTTGCAATTTACACAGGTCTGGCTGTTTTGGGCTTATTTGCAACTTTACGCAGGTTGCTTTCCGCACAGGAAAGTGGTGGTGGAATGCACAGGCTGCAGTTGGTTGAACATACAGGTTTGCGTTGTTAAATTACACAGGCTCTACCTATTACTAATATAGAACTAAACATCTAAGCCATAATAACAACCAGAGGTAAACCGGGAGATGGGGGAGAACGGGAAAAAAGTGGTGTTGCCATTCCATCAGGTTACAGAACCCTGAAACAGCAGGACAGAAAAGCACAATAAAACCCTGTGTAACCTGCACCCTGGCTGCAACCACCACAGGATATATGGCAAACCACAACGCGGGTGTTGCATTTTGCACAGGGTAATGGCGGTAAAACCCTGTGTAAATTTGCAATTCTTGCGCTGGATAACAGGATGTGCTATAATGTTTAGCATGATGTGCGTGACCACCCGGGATACAGCAACCGATATAGGAGGCCCCTGCTTATGGCGGCAAGTAAACAGAAAAAAGATGATCCGTTTGTCGTTACGTTTGAAGAACGCGGGGACCAGACCATCGTTCGCAAATCCAATGACCTTGTACAGATGACGCGCAACAACCTGACGCTGAGCCAACAGCGCCTGATGCTGCATATTTTTTCGATGATTAAGCCGGAGGATACGGACCTGCCCTCTTATGAGCTGAGCATTTATGATTTTATCAAGATGACCGGCATGGACCCGCACAGCGGGGCGCTGTACAAGCAGGTGCGCAAAAATATTGAGGAGCTGGCCAACGCGCCCATCCAGTGGATCAAGAATAACGGAACTTCCACGGTGGAAACATTCCGCTGGATTGATAAAGTGCGCATTGATGAGGGCCGCGCGCGCATGACCATCACGCTGGATCCGGTGCTGAAACCGCACCTGGTGCAGCTGAAAACCCTGTATACCACCATGGATGTGACCTACACCATGCTGATGCGGTCCACCTATTCCATCCGCATTTACGAGCTGTGCAAGAGCTACCAGAACCTCTACCTAAAAAAGAAAGCGGCCGGGGAACCGCTGGTGTGGAACCTGAGCATGCTGTATGAACAGCTTTCGTATACGGCCAACCGATGGTCGGATTTCCGCCGCCTGGCACTGGAAAAGGCAAAGGCGGAAATTAACGAAAAGACGGATATTATTTTTAATTACGAAGTGTACGAAAAAAAAGGGCAGAAGGTTCTTTCGCTGGTGGTAACGATTGACCCGGTGGATGATGCCGCCGCACAGGCCAACCTGGACAGCATCAACAGCACAGTGCGCAAAAAGAGCAAAAAGAAGGGCCGCCCCACCGTGGCGATTGAGGATTCGCTGCTGGATGATCCCAGCGTGATCACCTTTGATTATGTTTCGGCACCGGAAACAACGATCCCCTATTCCTTTGGACGCCACCGCACCGAGCTGCGGGAGGAAATTGTTGTGAAAGCGCGCATGGATCAGCTGCGCGCGGAGATTACGCCCGAAGAGCTGCACGCGGTGGAAGTGATCATTGATGTGTTGGCAGATGCCTGCTGCACCATCCAGGCAGGCGATGGCGAGCAGGACGGCGGCAACAAAACGGTGTTTGGAAAGATGAATGCCATCATCCTGGATTGCGGCGGGCTGACCAGTTGGCTGGCCGGTGTGGCACCTCGCTATGCACAGGAGATCATTCCCCGGTCGCAGACGATGCGCAGCCCGGCGCGGTACCTGAACAAGGTGCTGCGCGAGGATATGGATAACTATCGCATTTATATTTTCCGCAAGGCAAAGCCGGCAGCAGAACCCAAAGAGGAGCTGTTGGAAGCGGAGTACCATGTGATGGACGAGCCGGTGCAGCAAACGATGCCGGAGCCGGAGCCGCCCAAGGTAGAGCTGATTCCCGAAACGATTGTAAAACGGCAGGATATGCGAAAAGAGTTTGCAAAGTTTGTAGATGATGGATACCTGGAAAAGACGTTGACGAGCGGCCAGCGCGGCGCTTACCACGAAATTTACCGCCACCTGGCAGCGCGGTGCGTGCCATCGCCTTCCAGCCTGCGCAATGGGCTGAAAGACGAAATACGGCTGCATTACCTGACCTGCATGAATGAAGTGATTGAAAAGTATGGCAGCCTGACCCCATTGATGGAAGCTATGGCGCATGAACTGGACTTTGATGTGTTCTGGGCAAAGGCCGCCAAGGACCCCAACGTGAATAACCCGATGGGGCTGTTCTACCACATTATTGAAGAACGCGCGTTGAACCCGATCGGCACCATAATGAACGACCAGGCACAACGGCAGAAGGTTGCCGCCAAGGAAAAAGGTGAAAAAGATAAGTGGCACAACGAAAGCTGGATGGATGCTTTTGAGGAAGATATCCCGGATGACAGCGAAGAGTAATTGAGATGAAGCGGAGCGGAACATCCGGGAGCGCTATAATAATAAGGTAAGCAGCGGCTGGCAGATTGCTGGCCGCTGCTTTTTTAGTTTCAGATAGACCTTGGGATAATAGGTGAGAATGAAGGTACGTGAGCGGGAATGCCTGGATGAAGTGAAGAAGGATGGGAAGGAAAAGCGGCAGAGAAAATGCGTGAACAGCAACGAAGAGATGACGGCATAATATTCGTCAAAATATCCGTTGACACGCGCGAAGCATATGATATAATAGAAGCTATAACAGCAACGAAGAGATGCCGCACGGCATGGGGTGCCCGTTTTTGCAACCCGCGGTTAGATTAAGGCAATACCGCATAATTCTAAGTGCCGATACGGCGAGCGAGGTGCGGC
>ERZ1673751.2045-NODE-2045-length-10397-cov-11.788532_pt1 | contig 10397 bp, 9 predicted proteins | sample MGYA00580202_ERZ1673751 | MGnify/ENA primary metagenome ERZ1673751 (study PRJEB41218, sample SAMN15661780) | gut metagenome | host: Homo sapiens | place: Canada: London | collected 2015-08-20/2019-03-30 | study: EMG produced TPA metagenomics assembly of... | reverse complement strand
CAGCGTAATCGCCAAAGTCCTCCACGCTCTTTTTCTGGTCGCACAGGGTCACATGAGCGCCCAGTTCCACAAACTCCTTGATGAGGGTCTTATGGCTGACGCCTGCGCCGATAAAGGCGACCTTTTTGCCCTGAATAAGCTGGGCAAGCTTCTGCTGATCTTTCTGCATAAAAACAGTTCCTCCTCTATAGGATCATGGTATAACACCGCGCCGCACGGGCAGCGCGGGGATCACTTTGCTGTACCATTATAGTCCATTTGCGCGCAATTGGCAACGGAAAACCGCACAGTCTGCTTCAAAAAGCTCGGTAAATTCACAAAAAGGCAATTGTTTTTTCTGCTGCTTTCTGCTACACTTGTCGTTGCAGAGCGTTTTTTGCCGTTTCTGCGCGAAGATGAACGGAATGAGGTTGTTCTTTTTGAAACGATGGTTGCGTTTTACCGCAGCGGTGCTGGCTGCTGCGTTTCTTTTTGCCCTGACCGGCTGCGGCAGCTCCACAAACTCTGCTAGTTTTACATGGTTCGTAGACAGCATCCCCGCAAATCTGGACCCGCAGGTGGCTTCCGGTGCGTCGGACGTGATCGCCTGTGAGAATCTGTACGGCACGCTGGTGCGCAAAGACCCGGACGGCGAGCTTGTGCCGGGGCTCTGCGAAGAGTGGACGGTGTCCCCGGACGGGCTGACCTACACCTTTACCCTGAAGGACGGCCTGCGCTATGCAGCCGCCAAGGGTGCAGCTACAGAGTACGATATTACCGCCGAGGATTTTGTGTTTGCGTTCCGGCGCATTTTCCGCGCCGATACCGCCTCGCCCTATGCGGTGGAGTTTTCGGCTATTCAGAACAGCGCCGCCGTGCTGGCGGGGCTGGCGGACGAAAGCAGTCTGGGCGTTTCAGCCAATGGGGCACTGTCGTTGGTGTTCCGGCTGAGCGAGCGGGACGATAACTTTTTGGCAAAGCTGGCCATGCCCGGTGCAGCCCCCTGTGACGAGGCCTTTTTTGAGAGCACCCGGGGCACCTATGGGCTGACCGACAAGACTACGCTTTCCAGCGGGAGCTTTTATCTGTATAACTGGACGGCAAACGGCCTGTTTTTGCGCCGCACTGTGGAAAGCCCGCTGGTCGGCAGTCTGCGTCTGGTGCAGGACACCAGCGGCAGCGGCAAGAGCGCAGCCCAGCTTATTGCCGACGGTAAATGCTCTGCCGCGCTGGACGAGAGCGGCGAAGCCACCAGCTTACAGACGGTGAGTTATTCCGACACCACATGGGCGCTGCTGTTCAACGCGGCGGAGGGGTCGGTGTTCCAGAACCAGCAGCTGCGGCAGGCGCTGGCCGGTATTGCCCGGGAAAACGCCGATGTGCCCTCCAGCGGCCTATACACAGCCGCAAAGGGGCTTGTGCCGGAGGGACTGACCGTGGATGGGCTGGACTACCGCGAAACTGCCGGCGATCCCCTGCCCGCTATCCCGGAGCCGAAGGCCCTGTATCTGGCTGCCCGGCAGGGCATGGCTACCTCGGATTTTTCCGGCGTGACCCTGCTGCTGCCCAAGAACGCCGGACTGAGCGAGCTGGCCGACCAGATCAACAGCGCATGGCAGAAGGAGTGCTCCCTGTTCTTCTCGGTGGAAGAGGTAGAGCAGGACGAGTTTGACGCCCGCATTGCCGCCGGGAAATACACCATTGCCCTTGCGCCCATCCGTGCCGAGGGCGGCAGTGTGTACCAGATGCTGCAGCAGTTCACCACCGCAGGCGGCAGTCTGACCGGCTATGCCGATCCCGTTTATGCCGACCGGCTGGCACTGAGCGCCCAGCAGACCGGCAAAGCCCGCTGCGCCCTGCTGGCGCAGTGTGAGCAGCAGCTGCTGGAAAGCTGCACCGTGGTGCCCCTGATGGCGCAGCAAAAGCGTCTGCTGCTGGCAAACGATGTGCGTGACCTTGTATTCGACCCGTTTTTCCCGGTGCTGGACCTGACTTGGGCCAAAATGAGCTGACCGCAAATTTCGTGCGGAAAAGCCTTGACATTCCTGCCCTGCTTTGTTACAATAGTGGAGCACTTGCAGGGTTAGCTCATCCGGTAGAGCGACTGCTTCCCAAGCAGTAGGCGGCGGGTTCGAGTCCCGTATCCTGCTCCAGAATATAGCGGTGAAACGTTCAGAATTTGTTCGTTTCACCGCTTTTTTGTTTGTGCTCATTTCAAAAAATGACGTAAAATCCGTGTTTTTCGCCCATAATCTAGCAGATAGTTAAACAAACAAAGGAACAAAAAACACTCCCTGGCTTTTGCAGAAAGTCCGGGAGTGTTTGCGTTTACTCGATTTTATATCGTGTTACTTTGCCACGAGTTCGGCGGCAAGGGCGTCCATCTGTGCTTCGGCGGCGGCGTTGGCGGCAGAACGGATGGTGACCACGTTCTCGCAGAGGGTGATGTTCTTCATGCTCTCCAGTTCGGCACGCATAAGCTTTGCAGCCATGGGTGCCCAAGTGCCGTTTTCCATCAGGCCAACGGTGCGGTTCTGGAAGTTCTTGGTCTTGAGGTGGGTCAGCAGGTTTTCCATCGGCGGGAAGAGGAAGCCATCATAGGTGGCACAGGCCAGCACGATCTTGCCGCAGCGGAAGGCTTCGGTAACGGCGTAGGAAACATCGGTACGGGTCAGGTCCATCTCCACCACCTTTGCGCCCTGTGCGCGCAGCTTTTCGGCCATGGTGTGGGCGGCGGCGCGGGTGTGGCCATGGATGGAGGCGCTGGCTACCAGAACCTTTTCCGGCTCCTCCGCCTTGTAGCTGGACCAGAGATCGTAGTAGTTCAGGTACTTGCCCAGATCACCGGTAAGCACCGGGCCATGCAGCGGGCAGATGGTCTTGATGTCCAGTGCCGCAGCCTTTTTGAGCAGTGCCTGCACCTGCGGGCCATACTTGCCCACAATGTTCAGGTAGTAGCGGCGGGCTTCGCTGGCCCAGTCGGCGTTTTCGTCAAACTTTGCCACAGCGCCAAAACGGCCAAAGCCATCGGCAGAGAACAGCACCTTCTCACTGCTCTCGTAGCTGACCATGACCTCCGGCCAGTGCACCATGGGGGCAAACACAAAGGTAAGGGTGTGGGTGCCAAGGCTCAGGCTCTCGCCGTCCTTTACCACCACGCGGCGCTCCGGGGCAATGGCATCTGCACCAAAGAACTGCTCCATATACTGGAAGGTCTTGGCGTTGCCAACCACCTGCATCTCAGGGTAAAGGGCTGCCAGCTTTGCCACGTTGGCACCGTGGTCCGGCTCCATGTGGGAGACAACCAGATAGGCGGGCTTGCAGCCGCCCAGTGCCTCGGCAAGATTTTCCAGCCAAGGCTCGGTAGCGCGGGCGTCCACCGTGTCCAGAATGGTGGTCTTTTCGTCCAGAATGACATAGGAATTATAGCTGACCCCGGTGGGCACCGGATACTGGCTCTCGAACAGGTCGATGGTGGTATCGTCCACGCCCACACCAAGGATGGCTTCGCTGATTTTTTTCATGCTCATACCGTTCAGACTCCTTTTGGGTTTATCTTGTGCCGTAAATTGGCAAATATTTCTGATAACAATTCCTATTGTAGCACATCGTCAGAAATTTCGCAAGGGATAATGCGGGGAGCTTCTCCGCATCAAAGCTCTTCCCCGCTCTCCGGCAGACGCGCTGTTACCGGTCTGCCCGGCTCGGTGTCCAGTTCCAGCAGGGTGGCGGCGGTGTTTTCGTCCAGCGTCTGCACTGCACGCAGCTTGCGGCTGATGGCGCGGCTGCGCACCCCGATGAGGTTATCCAGCTCTTCATCGGTCTGGCGCAGGCGCTGCTGCATCTTGGAAAGCCCCTGCCCGAACTTATCGAACTCGGTCTTGACCGCGCCCAGCAGCTGCCACACCTCGCCGGAGCGCTTCTGGATGGCAAGGGTCTTGAAGCCCATTTGCAGGCTGTTGAGCAGCGCCGCCATGGTGCTGGGGCCGGCCACGTTCACCTGATAATCCCGCTGCAAAACTTCCAGCAGCCCGGCGTTCACCACCTCGGCATACAGACCTTCAAAGGGCAGAAACAGGATGCCGAAGGCCGTGGTATAGGGCGGCTCCACATATTTTTCCCGGATATCCTTTGCTTCGCTGCGCAGCACCAGTTCCAACGCGTGGCGGGCGTTTTCCACCGCCTGCGCATCGCCGAAAGCCTGTGCGTCCTGCAAGTGGGCGTAGGTATCGCCGGGAAATTTGGAGTCGATGGGCAGCCAGACGCTGTTGCCGTCCACGCCGGGCATACGGATGGCGTACTCCACCCGCTGGGTGCTGCCGGGGATGGTGGCTACGTTGGTGTCGTACTGCTCCGGCGCAAGGATCTCTTCCAGAATCGCGCCCAGCTGGATCTCGCCCAGAATGCCACGGGTCTTGACGCCGGAAAGTACCTGCTTCAGTCCGCCCACATCCGCGGCAAGGCTCTGCATCTCGCCCAAGCCCTTATACACCTGCTCCAGCTGGTCGTTGACCGCCTTAAAGCTTTCAGTCACCCGCTTTTGCAGTGCGTCCTGCAATTGCTCGTCCACGGTGTGGCGGATCTCGTCCAGCTTCTGGGCGTTCTGTGCCTGCATGGCGGCAAGACCGTCTGCCAGCGCTTTGCGCATTTCCTCCAGCTTGCGGGCGTTGGAGGCTTCCAGCCCCTGCAAACGCTGCTCCATGGTCTGCTGCTGGGTGTTCTGTCCTGCCGTCAGGGTGCTGCTCATGCCCTGCACTGCGGTTTGCAGGGTATCGCTGATGTGTGCCATCGCGGTCAGATTCTGCTGTGCCTGCTGCGCCTGCTTTTCTTCCAGCACCCGCGCCTGTGCTTCCAGCTGCTGGCGCAGCCACTCCTTCAGGGCTCCATCATCCTGCCGGGCGGCGGGCTTGCCGGTGCGGTACAGCAAAAGCGCCTGCAGCAAACAGATGGCCACCAGCAAAAGCGTATACAGTCCTGCCAAAAATCCCATAGACATTCTCCTTTAACTCAAAAATCCGGGTCTTGCGGTAATGGCAGACCCGGATGTACTTATACTTCCTGATGCTTTACGATTTCGTGTGTAGTCTCCACCTGCTGGCCGTACAGACCCACGCCGTCCACCTCCATCTCGCCTACCTGATTATCACAGGGGTCGGCGCGGAAGGAACACATGGGCGGGTCGAAGGGAGCGCAGATGTCGCTGTTGGCCACCATGCGGTCGGTATCCAGATTGCCGAAGTAGTGCAGACGCATCTTCTCGTTGCCCGCACGCGCCATAGACGCACCGGCAGAGCAATCGGCGTACATCCAGCCCTTGGGGGCAATATAGAACATTGCCCAGTCGTGGCAGCCGGCTGTCTCCGGCCGTGCCACCATGCCGCTCTGCCACTTGGCCGGGATGCCTGCAATGCGGCAAAGGGTGATAAAGGTAGCAGCCATCACGCCGCAATCGCCACGGCGGCTGCGGGCGCAGTTATCGGTGATGTTCTCGTGCACAAAATACATGGGCTGGAAGTGGTAGTGCACGTTCAGGGTGACAAAATCATAAATGCGCTTTGCCTTCTGCACCGGGTCGGTGATGCCCTCGGTCAGCTGCGCAGCCAGTGCCTTCATATAGGGGGTAAAGGCGATGTGGGGCAGCTGCTCGGTGGTGTCGAAATCCGGCTGCACCGGGTCGGCGTGCAGCTCCAGCGGGGCGGCGTAGTGCGCGGTGCTGCGGTAGCTGTACTGTGCCCCAAAGCGGCAATTCTCGGCAAGGTCTGCCTCCCAGTATGCGGTGCGCTGGGGTGCAGTTTCCGGGGCGATATAAGTGGGCTGGGCGGTAAAGCTGTCCAGCGTGATATTACTCTGCGCCGGGCAGGCAGCGGGCAGCGGCAGCCACACCTTGACGTGCACGGTGTCTCTGCCTTCGGCCTTTGCGGCGGCAAGGGCACGGGCAAAGGTCTCATCGGTCATGCCGATGCTGGTGCGCAGGGTGATGTCTGCACTGACTGCACCGGTGCGCACCATCTGGTCGTGCTGGGGCTCAAAACGATCCCAGCTGCGCTCCGGAACGGGCGCGTTCAGCTGACGGGCGGCAAGGTCGGGATGGGTGGCCACCAGCGTTTCGGCAGCGCGGTAGATGTAGCGCTTCTGCCCTTCCACAAAGCGCCAGTCCATCTGTCCGGCAGCGTCCAGCGCGGCGAACTCCTCGGCGGTAAAGTCCCGCAGGGTGGCTTGCAGCTGGTTCAGCAGCTGCTCGGCGGTGAGAGTGTAGTCCTGCGGCAGACGGCGCAGAATTTCCCGGTGCGCCAGCAGACCCTGCCGCCATGCATCCACGCCGTGTGGGGTGGGGTTTACCGGCAGCGCACCCTGCGGGTGCAGGGGCTGGTTCTGGCTGGCAGTCCAGTCCTCGGCCAAGCAGGCATCGATGCGCGCAATAGCGGCGTTGTAGTAGCCCGCCTCCTTCAGGCGGCGGATATCGTCCGGCAGCTCCATGTTCAGGTATGCAAAACAGGTATTCCAGTCCTTCATATTCTCTACTCCTTTTCCCACAGCAGAATGCCGCGCCCGGCATACGGCTGCATCTGCCAGTACAGATGCGCCGCTCTGTGCATTCTTGTCCCTTTATTGTATCACAAATGAGGGGGATGTCAAAGCAATTTCTGTGCAGTCCGCTTCTTGTACCATACGGCAAATTCTGCTATACTGGAATTTATCCGGGAGTGGAAAGAGAATGCGGGCAATTTTTTGGCCCGCCGAGGATGAAAGTATGGATAAGATCATCATCCGGCCTATGACGCCGGAGGACTGGAGCACGGTCTCCAGAATCTATGTTGAGGGCATTGCCACGGAATACGCAACCTTCCAGACCGAATGCCCGCCCTACACCGCGTGGGACGCTTCCCACACAAAGGAGTGCCGTCTGGTCATTCTTTCCGGCGGAGTGCTGGCGGGGTGGTGCGCCCTGCACCGGGTAGATCCCCGCTGGTGCTACCGGGGCGTGGCCGAGGTGAGCATTTATGTAGGCGAGCAGTTCCGCGGGCACGGGCTGGGCTTCCAGCTGTTGAGCGCCCTGTGCGCCGCTGCCGAAAAAGCCGGGTACTGGACGCTGCAATCCACCGTTTTGCAGGACAACGCCGCCAGCCGTGCGCTGCACGCCAAGTGCGGCTTCCGGCTGGTGGGACGCCGGGAACGCATTGCGCGGGACTGCCACGGCCGCTGGCTGGATACCTATCTGATGGAGCGCCGCGCCGCCGCAGACGAGCCGGAGGGGTTCAAAAAGCTGTGACCAGCCGCTTGGCGCAGAATTATTTTTATTTGCAGACAGGGAAAATCTGCGGATTTTCCCCCTCTGCCTTTTCACGGCGTATATAGTATAAAGCAGAAGGAGCCGCTGCACTTTTTGGGTGCAGCGGCTCCTGTTATTTGCAATGATCCAATTTTACCACTCGTCGTATTCGCCATCGGCGTTTTTGGCGGCAGCCACACGGCTGTGCTTGAACATACTCTCCACCACAGCACAGTACTTATCGGCAAGGCAGACGATAATGGCCTCGCGGCAGCTGGGCACATGACGGAAGGTCAGCGGCCACATATGGCTGGAAATGATGCTCTGTTCCTTTTTGGTGATATGGAACACCTGTTCCGCATTGACGCAGGCACGACCCGGGTGGGAGAAGCCGTGCATCTCGAACAGGCGGCGGATACCGTGGAAGGTGCCTTTTTTGTGCCAGTCATACAGGTAAAAATCGTGCAGGAAAGCTCCGACAGCCAGCGAGGTCTCGTCTGCACCCAGATGCAGGCGGTGGTTCAGCCAGCAGCTGACCAGCACCACGTTCTTGCAGTGCTGATAGGTGGTAACGTCCCCGTGCTGGATGAACTCCCGCATCTGCTGCACCTTGGGGTTCTGATCGTATTTTTCCAGAATGGCATAAAGCTGTTCGCGTTCCGTAACAGAAAGCTGCATGAGCAAAATTTCCTTTCAACTCAAAATGTCAGGAGCGGAGCTGCACCGGGTTGGAATTGCCGAAGTTTTCGGCCTTGGAGGGGTTTGCCCGCTTGAGGGTCAGATCCACCAGATACTGCTTGCCATCGCCCAGTTCTTCCAGCTGAGCAAGCTTTGCATTGGCAGCGGCTTCGTCCGGGTACCACTGGATCAGGAAGAAGTTTTCCGCTTCTACCCCGTAGTACAGCCAGAAGCCATCTGCCCGCAGCAGATCGTCCAGATGATCCACCTCTTCGCCGTCCGGCAGGCCAAGACCTTCCTCTGCGTAGAGGTTTTCCGGCTCCACCTGCAGCATCTCAATGACCTGAATGGAGCTTTGCAGATACTCGTCCTGCGAGGTGCTCTTATCCGAGCGCTCCCAGCCGGTGAGAAATGCCTGCATGAGCAGATCGCGCACCTTGATGCGCGGCAGTGTGGGATCCATAACCATTTTTGTTTCCTTCTTTCGTGGTTTTATCCCCGTTGGACAGTATACGGCATACGCCTGTGCAAGTCAACGGTTTATTTGTGAATTTTTTGTAGGTATGACTAAAATTTACACACGTTTTTCCTGTTTCAGTCGGTTATCTCAGGCATGGAAGGAAAAGGTATCGTTCAGCCATTCCACCGCAAGCTGCACCCAGCGGTTGCGGTGGGCGCTGTCGGCGTCCACCTCCGGGGTGGAGATGCTGGTGCCGTGGCGTCCCTTTTCAAACAGGTGCGCTTCGCACGGCACGCCTGCCTTGTGCAGGGCGCTGAGCAGCAGCAAGGTGTTTTCCACCGGGACAGTTTCGTCCTCCATGGTATGCCAGACGAACACCGGCGGTGTGGCGGGGGTGATTTTATCCTCCAGCGTAAAGCGCTGGTGGGCGGCAACATCCTGCGTACCGGTCAGCTGCACAAAGCTGTCCCTGTGGGCGTATTCCCCGGCGGTGACCACCGGGTAGGCCAGCAGCAGGGCGTTGGGGCGCGGCTGGTCTGCCATGCCAGGGATATCCCACACCGCACCAGACAGCGCCAGATGCCCGCCCGCCGAAAAGCCGCACAGGGCAATTTTATCCAGCAAAATATTCCACTGTTCTGCGTGCTGCCGCACAAGGCCGATGGCCTGTGCCAGCTGCCGCATGGGCAGCGCATCTCGGGCGCTCTCCCCTACTGCGTAGTGCAGTACCGCCGTGTGGTAGCCAGCTGCCGCAAATTGCAGCGCTACGGGGTCGCCCTCCCGGGGGCTGACGTGGGTATAGCCGCCGCCGGGCACCACCAGCACCAGCGGGCGCTGCCGGAAATGCGGCATGGCCTCCACGCTCTCCCGCAGGTAGAGCGTCAGCGTACCGCCGCCGGTCAGTTCCAGTTGCTCAAGCTGCATTCAAGCATCCTCCTTATAAAATCCGTGCCGTCCCTCCGGGTGCGCCGCAATAAATTCTGCGCATAGGTCGGCGCAAAGGCGGCACAGCTCCGGGCAGGGGCGCTTTTTATAGTATTCCGCAGTGCGTTCCTCTGCCGCTGTGCCCCCGGCAGGGGCAGCACCCGCCTTTGCCAGCAATTCCCGGCAGATGATGCTGCCGCCGTTGCGGGCGCGGTACTGCTCTGCCGCCTGCTGCACCAGCGCGTACATCCGGGATTTATCCTTGGGGTCTGCGGGGTCGGCATAGACCATGCTCAGCACAGTCACCACGCCGCAGAACGCCCCGCACACCTCCCGCATCCGGCCAATGCCTGCGCCAAACCCTGCGGAAAGGCGCAGCGCTGTTTCCTCGGTCAGGCCAAGCTGGGGTGCAAACGCCGCCACCACGCTCTGACTGCAATTATAGCCCTTTAAGAACCATGCGTAGGCGGCATCGCCCTGTTTTGACATTTTCTCACATCCTTCCGGCATACTCGCTCCATTATAGCACAGTCTGCGCAAAAGTGGGAAAGCTTTTCCGAAAAAATTTCGTTCTTTATATAACAAACGATCCCGGAACGCCGATTCGTGCACCGGGGCAGCAAATCTTTTACTTTTTTAACTTTTTATGAAAAGCCTTGATTTTCCCTGCAAGTCGTTGTATATTAGCACTCAGAAGTTATGAGTGCTAAGCATCCCGGCGGTTTACCGGGTACGGCGCACCAAATATGTGATAAAAGAGGTTTTGTATTATGGCCAAGAAAGAATTTCAGGCAGAGAGCAAAAAACTGATGGACATGATGATCAACTCCATCTATACCAATAAAGAGATCTTCCTGCGGGAGCTGATTTCCAACGCTTCGGACGCCATCGACAAGCTGTACTATAAGAGCCTGACCGACACCTCCGTGGGCATGAACAAGGGTGATTTCCGTATTCTCATCACCCGCGATAAGGAAAACCGCATCCTTACCGTAGAGGATAACGGCATCGGTATGACCAAGGAAGATCTGGAGCAGAATCTGGGCACCATTGCTCACTCCGGCTCTCTGGATTTCAAAAAGGACA
>ERZ1673751.2044-NODE-2044-length-10403-cov-8.801411_pt1 | contig 10403 bp, 10 predicted proteins | sample MGYA00580202_ERZ1673751 | MGnify/ENA primary metagenome ERZ1673751 (study PRJEB41218, sample SAMN15661780) | gut metagenome | host: Homo sapiens | place: Canada: London | collected 2015-08-20/2019-03-30 | study: EMG produced TPA metagenomics assembly of... | reverse complement strand
TTCGTATATTTGTATAGAGTTGTTTGACAGGATGAACCTCGATGTAAGTTTATTCGAGACTTGCGTTTCTAAATCATTACCTCATAAAAAAGCAATGCCGTAACTCATTCAGTTACAGCATTGCTTTGTAAATCCCCGGAAACTCTTATATTGCCGGGGATTTTTCGACGACGGGAGTTGCCCGTTTATTTGATATAGCTGGTCAGCATTTTCAGGCTCCCGCCCGGAACCGCGCGGAGCGATTTCACCGTGGCGGGGAGTAGCACGGTCTCCCCCTGGTGGATCGGCATTTCGTTGCCCGAGTCGTCGCAGATCGTTCCCTTGCCTTCGACACAGATCACGACGACGAACGAATCCAAAGCCGAATAGTCGATGGTCAGCGCTTCGGTCAGGTCGTAGAGCGAGGTGGTGAAATAAGGGCACGACACCAGTTCCACTTCACGATCCTGCGCCTTCTGGTAATGCGTCCGGTAATCGGGCAGTACGGTGTAGTCGATGGCGTCCTTCGCCAGTTCGGTGTGCAGTTCGCGGGTGTTGCCGTTGGCATCCTTGCGGTTGAAATCGTAGATGCGGTAGGTGATGTCCGAGGTCTGCTGTATCTCGGCGATAAACGCCCCGGCCCCGATGCTGTGGACGCGTCCGGCCGGCAGGAAAAAGAGGTCGCCGGGGTGGATTTCATATTCGGCGAGCAGGTCGGTGATGGTGTTGTCCTCGACGCTGGCTTCGTACTGGGCGGGCGTCACCTGCTTGGCGAATCCCGACCGGAGCCGTGCGCCCTTGTCGGCGTCCACGACATACCACATTTCGGTTTTGCCTTTCGACTTGTGACGCTCCCACGCCAGCCGGTCGTCGGGGTGTACCTGAATCGAGAGATCCTGCCGCGCGTCGATGAACTTGATCAGCAGCGGGAACTCCTCGCCGAAACGTTCGAAGTTGGCTTTGCCGAGCAGTGCGGCGCCGTGGCGGGCGATCAGGCCCGGCAGGGTAGTGCCCGCTTCGGGACCTCCGGCCACGACCGATTCGTTGCCTTTGACGCCCGAAAGCTCCCAGCTTTCGCCGACCTGCGTCTGGCCGGATGCGATTTGTTTGTAAGGGACGATTTTTTCGCCGCCCCAGATCGTCGATTTGAGAATGGGTTGGAACTTATACATAATAGTTTTATTGTGCTTTTTGCGCGTCGAGCTGGCTCAGGGCGAACGCGTATGCGCCCACCGAAATGGCGTTGCTCGCGCCGAGTTTCGAAATAGCGACGCCGATGCGCTTCTGGGGGTCGTAAGCCACGTAACGGTCGGTTCCGTAGACCTTCAGCGTGCGCTGATCGCCTTTGGCGAACTCCTTGAACTCCTCTTCGCTGTCCAGATCGTAAACCTTCATCTGCACGCGGTTCAGCTCGTCGCCCGCGATGGTGTGCATCTTGCTGCGCAGCTCTTTGAGCAGGCTGGGCATGATCCATTTGCGGGCGCCCGTGATGCCGCCGCCGATGACGATCAGACCGTCGATCAGCGTCACGGCCGTAGCCATGGCGTCGCCGGCGATCTCGCCCATCTCGGCGAAAGCCTTGCGGGCGGCTTCCGTGTCGCCTTCGCGTTTTCCGTCGGCGATATCGCAGAGGTCCTTCGGTTCCAGCCCGTGGTTCGGGTTGCCCGTCAACTCTCCGTAGACGCGCTTCACGGCGCGGATCGCGGCGCCGTCTTCGACGATAATGTCGGGCATCTTCTTGTGCTTGAGACAAAAGGTCTCGACGCACGAGTTGTCGCCGCGGTTGAGTTCGTTGTTCACCACGATACCGATGCCCAGACCCGTGCCGAACGTGTAGCCCACCAGATTCTTGTAGCGTTTGGGGCTTCCCAGCGCTTCGAGCCGGGCGTTCACTTCGGGCAGTGCGCCGCCCAGCGCTTCGCCGTAGGAGAAGAGGTCGCCGTCGTTGTTGATGAAAACCGGAATGCCGAATTTGTATTCGAGGAACGGCCCCAGCGCCACGCCTTCGCGGAACGAGGGGAAATTGGGCAGGTAACCGCCGATGATGCCGTTGGGATAATCGGCCGGGCCCGGGAATGCGAAGCTGATGGCGACGGGTTTGGCCTCCAGTTTGTCGATCACGGCCTGGAAGCCTTCGACCATCGTTGCCAGGCATTTGTCGAGGTCGTCCGCATTCGACGGCATGGTGATGGGTTCGACGATGAATTTGTTGGCCTGCATGGCTCCGAACACGAGGTTCGTACCTCCGGCATCGAGAGTGATGACCACCCGGTTGTCGTATCTGTACATGGTTGCTATTTATTTGTTGGTTTCAGCATTTTTCTGCGCAGGAATCGGCCATGCGGTGCGTGCGGTTCATGCGGTGCGAGCCCTTCCCCGATCCTGCGGTTGCACCTGGTTGCAGAACCCCGGCTCCCGGAATCCGGTTGCAGACAGGTTCGTGCTGACTGGCTGCCCCTGGGGGTCGGAGGTTCGGTTCACTGGTTGCATTCGGTACCGGTATTTAGCCCAGCAAAGATAGTAAAAATAACCGAACGATGCGGCCTGCGGCCTGAAAGTATGCATGTCTGGTGCGATTTTTTGTGTTGCGGGCGCGAATATCCGGGCCTTTGTGCCTGCCGGCTGTTTTTCCGGCTGTCAACCTTGCTGTTTTCCGGGTGTTTTTATTACCTTTACGCACGGTAGTGCCCGGCCACAGGGAATTCGATGTGGGGTAGCCGCGCGGCACCGGGCGCCGTATTCCGGAATTAAATCGTAATATTATGAAAATCAAGATAATGATGTTCTTAGCCACGGTGGCTCTGTTGGCTGTCGGCGCGGAAATAAGCGCCAGGAGCAGCAGCCGGGAATCCGTCCGTCCGCCTTGCCCTACGGGGATGATACGGGCCGGCAATGCTGTCCGGACGGGATATTCCGCGGACAAGGTGCACGGCGTGCATGCGGGGGAAAACATGCCGGATTCCGCCCTGGGGATGCTGCGGCGGTTTTACGCGGAATACATAGCCGCGTGGTTGCGGAATGGTGATAATGAAGAAGGCCTGGCGATCCTGCGGCGATACCTGACCCCGCGGTTGTTCGGCCGGTTGCAGCGGATGTATGCGGAAATGGAGCTGGATTACGATCCGTTCCTGGAGGCGCAGGACTGCGATGAAAGTGTGCTGGAAAATCTCCGTATCGAAAAGGATTCCGTTCGGACGGATGTTTACCGGATCTTGCTGTGGGATAATTTCAACCGGGAATACCGGAAAGCCGAATTGCTGCTCAGGCACGGGGAGGACGGATACCGGATCGACGGCATCCTCTCCCTGCCGGATCGCTATACCCGCGATCCGGACTGAGGAATTCCAGTCCCGTTTTTATATCTTTGCACAACGAAATAATTATTCCGTTAACCCGAAAACATTACTATGAAAAGATTGCTGACCCTCGCCCTGTTCGCCGTGCTGCTGCTCCCTGCCGTTGCGCAGGAACTGACCGTAGCCACCTACAATATCCGTAACGCCAATAAAGGCGACGCCGAACGAGGCAACGGCTGGGAACGCCGCTGCCCCTGGGTATGCGGGCTGATCGAATTCCAGGGGTTCGATATTTTCGGCAGCCAGGAGGTGCTCGACGGGCAGTTGCACGATATGCTGGCGCAGCTTCCCGACTATGCCTATATCGGCGTGGGGCGCGACGACGGCAAGGCCAAAGGCGAATATTCCCCCATATTCTATAAAAAGGAGCGTTTCCGGTTGCTGGACGAAGGCCATTTCTGGCTCTCGGAAGTTACCGACCGTCCCAACAAGGGGTGGGACGCCGCGCTGCCCCGCATTTGCACATGGGGGCATTTCCTGGACAGGCAGACCAGGCGCCGGTTCTGGTTCTTCAACCTGCATATGGATCACGTCGGTGTCCGGGCGCGCGAGGAGAGCGCCAAACTGGTCGTCGCGAAGATCCGCGAAATGTGCGGCCCCAGGGAGTTCGTGATCCTCACGGGCGATTTCAACGTCGACCAGAACAACCCCATCTATACGACCTTCACCGCCTCGGGGGTATTGGCCGATTCGTATGAAACCGCGGCCAGACGCTATGCCCCGAACGGGACGTTCAACAATTTCAACCCCACGCTGAAAACCGACAGCCGTATCGACCATATTTTCGTGTCGCCTTCGGTGCGTGTGCACGATTACGGGGTGCTGACGGACACCTACCGTTCGCAGACCACCCGCAGCGACGAGGAGATCAAGTCCGGAGCATTCCCCAAGGAGGTGTCGTTGCACAGCTATGAGGCGCGGACGCCGTCGGATCATTTCCCGGTCGTCGTGCGGCTCGAATTCTGAGGAGGTTGTTCCGGCAGGGACTGATTCAAATGTAACGATAAGATGAAAAATGTATTTTTTGCCGCATTCTTCGGTGCTGCGTGTTGCCTGTCGGGATGCCGTCAGGAGGCAGCGACCCCCGCAACGGGGGAGCATTATGCGTTTGCCGAAGAGATGTTCCGCAAGGTGTGGGACATGTACCGGGTGCCGGAATACGGCCTGTTTTCGGAATATTACCCCAATAGCTACCGTCCCGATGTAAATTATTTCGACGACGGGGCGAAAAGCACGCAGGAGGTTTCCTTCCTGTGGCCCATGGACGGGGTGTTCACCTCGGCGGTCGCGCTGGCCGAAGTTGATCCGGTGAAATACGGCAGCTATGTTGATTCGATGGTGATGGCTGTTGAGCAGTATTACGACGACGGGCGCATGCCCGCCGGGTATCAGGCCTATCCTGTCAGGATGGGCAAGGTCGACCGTTATTACGACGACAACGGGCTGGTCGGACTGGCCTACGTCGCGGCCTACGGCGTGACCCGCAATCCCGCGCACCTGGAAAAAGCCAAGCAGGTGATGACCTTCATCCTGAGCGGCTGGCGCCCCGACCACGACGGCGCCGTGTCGTGGCTCGAAGGGGTAGAGAACCAGAAGCCGGGATGCGCCAACGGTAAGGCGATGCTGCTGGCGCTCAACCTGTACGGGGCGACGGGAGACCCCTATTACCTGACTGCCGGGCGCCGTTTCTACGACTGGATGGAGGCCTACCTGCACGATCCGGAACTGGATATCGTCTGGAATTCCTGGCTCACGCAGCCCGAAGCGCGTCTGGACAAGGCGGTCTATTCCTATAATACGGGGTTGCTGCTGCAGGGTGCCGTCGCGTTGTATGGATATACCGGCGATCGGGTTTATCTGGACAATGCCCGCCGGCTGGCCGAAGGAGCCCGGAAATTCTATTTGCCGGAGACGGAGGACGGCGCGGCCGCGAACCGTGATTTGCCATGGTTCTATCTGGTGTTGTTGCGAGGCTACCAGGCTCTCTACGACCTCGACGGCGATCCGAAATACGTGGATATATTCATCCGCTGGATGGATTGGGCGCGCCGGAACGCACGGGATGCCGCCGGGCTGTTTTACAACGACTGGTCGGGGAAGAAAGACGAATCGGCCACACCCAAATGGCTGCTCGACGAGGCTTGCATCCCCGAGTATTTCGTCCGTGCGGCTTTGATCCGCAGGGAAGTCGTGCCGGCCGCCTTGCCCCGGTAGGATCGTTTCCGCATCGGGCGGGCGGCAATGTTCGGCGGGCTTCCCCGGCAGGAATGGGCGTGCCGGTGCGGGATGTGTGCGCTCCCGGGCGACAATCGCATGATAATTTTGCCCGGCCAGCATCTATAGACGAAATAAATGCTATTTTTGCCGCAAAATCCGACCTATGAATACGAAAGCCAAAGGTTACCTTCTGGGTGCTGTCGCCGCAGCTACTTACGGCATGAACCCGCTCTTTGCCCTCCCGCTCTACAAGGCGGGGATGGATCCCGATTCGGTATTGTTTTTCCGCTATCTTTTCGCCATCCCGCTGTTGGGCATCATGCTCAAGGCCCGCGGCCGGGATTTCAAGCTGCACCGCCGTGAGATCGTGCCGCTGGTACTCCTGGGATTGCTGGTCGCCCTCTCGTCCCTGTCCTTGTTCCTGAGCTACAATTACATGGATGCCGGCATCGCCTCGACGCTGCTGTTCGTATATCCTATTTTCGTAGCGTTGATCATGGCCTTCGGCTTCCGGGAGAAGCTCTCCCCGCAGACTGCATTGTGCATCTTGCTGGCATTGGCCGGTATCGGGCTGTTGTTCAAAGGCAGTGACGGTTCGACACTCAATATCACGGGGACGGTTCTGGTGATGGTTTCGGCTTTGTCCTATGCAATTTATATCGTCGGCGTGAACCGTCCGGTGCTGAAATCCGTTGCGACGCTCAAGGTGACGTTCTACGTCCTGCTTTTCGGGTTGCTGCTTTACGTTGTCCGGCTGGATTTTGGCATGGCAGTCCATGTGCCCGATAAATGGTACCTGTGGGGGAACCTGCTTGCACTGGCCGTTTTCCCGACGGCGATCTCGTTTTTGTGTACAACCAGCGCCATCCAGTACATCGGTTCGACACCGACGGCAATCCTCGGTGCCTTGGAACCTGTCACGGCCGTCTTCTTCGGGGTGATGATCTTCGGGGAGACCCTCACGCTGAGGATATGTTGCGGCATCCTGTTGATTATCATTGCCGTGAGCCTGATCGTCGCGGGAAATCGGGTAGCGGTTTACCTCGTGCGGTTCAGAAAACTTTTCCCGCGGCTTCCCCTGAAAAAGGCAGGCCGCAAAGGTTCCGACAGCCCTGACCGCAAGGGCAGGGAATAACCGGAATTGCCTTTTGGGGCCACGCATACCCTAAAATGCGTGCCGGTATCTATCCTGCGAAGCAAAAGACCGATCCGACCTTTGCAGTCAGTAATCCTGACGGTTATGAACGAAAGCGAGAACAGTGCAGTGATAATCGAAATCCGGCGAATGGTTCACGAAATGCTCCGCGAGATACGCCAAGTGAAACGGCAGCGGAATATGTTGGGCCGAAGGCCTATTCTTTAATTCTACGGATATGTCCATAAAAGGCTCTTCGGCGTGGGCGAAACGGTCGGTGATTTGGAAGAAGATCGAATAGCAATACGGAGTAATTTTTGCAGCATTACCTATCAAAAAAACACCGTCATGATTATGCCGAAAATTTTGATCGTAGCGACCGGAATCGGAGCCTATGCCAATGCAATTCTACCCACCGGATTATGGCTCAGCGAACTGACACACATCTATCACCGAGCGAAAGGGCTGGGCTGCAAGATAACGATCGCGAGTCCGAAAGGCGGTGAGATACCGGTCGATCCCGAGAGTTTGAAGCCGTTCACCCTCGATAAGATGTCCAAAGCATATTGGAACGACCCCGAATTTCGGGAGCTGTTGCATCATGCCCAAAGTCTCGATGAAGTTGCGGGGCGACGGTTCGACTGTGTTTATCTGGCTGGAGGACATGGTAGCATGTACGATTTCCCGGACAATGCCGTCCTGCAGGCAATTCTCAAAACGCATTTTGAAAGCGGCAAAATCGTGTCGGCGATTTGTCACGGCGTATGCGGATTGCTGAACGTTGGGCTGTCTGACGGGCAGTTGCTGGTAGCCGGTAAAAAGATCACCGGATTCAGCTGGTTCGAGGAAACCCTTGCCCGGCGCAAAAAGGTTGTTCCTTTCGACCTCGAAGCGGTGCTGAAAGAACGGGGTGCCGATTACCGGAAAGCATGGATTCCGATGACTTCGAAAGTCGTTGTCGACGGAACCCTGATCACTGGCCAGAATCCGCTCAGCTCCAAGGAAATGGCGAAAGTCGTATTGAATCACCTGACTAAAAGGGAGATCCGATGAAAAATAACCAGTTGATGATCTACGGGGCCTACGGCTATGCCGGAGAGCTGATGGTGCGCGAGGCTGTGGCACAGGGGCTCCGCCCTATTATCGCCGGGCGAGATGACGAAAAGCTGAAACCTATCGCTACGGAACTGAGCCTCGAATGCCGGGCTTTCGGTGTACGGAATACCGGAAGCAATTTACAGGATATAAGCGTACTACTCAACTGTGCGGGGCCGTTTTCCGCCACGGCGGAGCCGCTGGCGCGAGCATGTCTTGCGCAACAGATCCACTACCTCGACATTACGGGCGAGATCGACATCTTCCGGAAATGCCATGCGCTGGATGAAGAGGCGCGGCAGCAAAACGTCCTCATTTTGCCAGGTGCCGGAACCGACATCGTGCCAACCGACTGTCTGGCGGCGATGCTTAAGGAGAAACTGCCCGTCGCCACGCGCATCGATCTGGCTCTCTCGTTCGGCACCAATCCGAGTATCGGCACGGTCAACACCATGATCGAGAGTTTCGGCAAAGGCGGGTTGATCCGCGAGGGCGGTATGCTGAAAGTCGTTTCGAATGCCTTTCAGATGCGGAAAATCCCGTTTCAGAACAAGCCCCAGTGGGCTATGACGATCCCCTGGGGGGATGTTTTCACCTCCGGAATATCTACCGGAGTTCCCGATGGCGCAGTCTATATGGCTATGCCGAGAATGAGCATCTATATGATACGATTGACCAACCCGGTCAAAGGGATTCTGAATACCCAGTTCGGGCAGAAGATCACGAAGCGTCTAGCTGGCTGGCTGATGAAAAAAGGGCCTGACGCCAAAGCGCTGGAGGCCGGGCGGGGACAATTCTGGGGCGAGGCCGAGGCTCCGGACGGCGAAAAGCTGGAAATGACGATGTCCACCCCCAATGTCTACGCTCTGACCGCCACGGTCGGTATCCGGATTGCGCAATATTGTCTGGATTATACCGGCCCGGGCGGATATTACACGCCCTCCATGTTGTTGGGAAGCCGGTTTATCGAATCGATACCGGGCATAGAAGTGCATGTGCTCAATCAAAGATTAAGAAAGATTTAGCCAAGGTTTTTTCTGTTTGTTGCAGTATCTTTCAACTGCTTTTCTGCCCCCCCCCTCAGGGGCTCGAACCCTGAATCCCAACATTGAGAGTGTTGTGTCTACTTCGCGGACAAAAACGAAGTTTTTGTCCGTAACAGACTGATTTAAAGATGAATCACCCTCTCGCCGTTCGTCTGTTTTCGGCAATTTTCAGTAGCTTTGATTTCTATATAAAAAATCCCCGACCGTATGGCCGAGGATATATTTCTCAATTAGACAGAATTATTTAAGGTCTTTGGCTTTGATGCGTACGACCTTTCCATCTCGCACAACCACTAATTCGCCGTCCTCTTTTTTTGTTTTCTCAATCAGACGCTTTCGGGCAAGTAAAATCCCTGCATTGATTTTCTCCTGCATTTGTTTTATTTCAATCTCGCTCATAGTCTGAAATTGTTTTGTAGGATAACGTATCTTCTATTTTGATTGTTGTGTTTTTCGCTCCCGAAGCGATGATTTTAATTTCTGCATCTGCCGAACTATTGTCGTATATCGTCCAGAAATTACAAATCGGCGTATAAAGTGTTACAAGATTCCTAATCCCGTTCGCATAACGACGGCGAATGACATCCGACGGGATATTATGGCCGCCCTCGCTCACGCGTGTTGCAACACGCTCGATAGCTTGTTCGGGTGTCGGTAGCCAAAAATAAAGTAGAGTTACAAAGTAGCCTTTCGCGTGTGCCCGTTCGATAAATTTCACATAGGAACGGAGTTGCCAACGTCGTTTCAAATGCAAAATCCGCGCCCTCGGCAAGTAAGTCATCCATACGTTGCAACATCAGTCGCCCTGCTTCGATTGCCACACTTTCGGGATTGAACGGCGACAGCCCTTTTGCAATTTCATCGGCATTGACGAACTCTTTGCAACCAATACGGTGTAGGATGCAGTCGTTTTTCCGGCACCGTTACAACCCGCTATGATATAAAGTTTCGGCATATCGTATGAGCAAAGATAGATAATTTATATAAATTGTTCCAAATATTTCTCCTTAAACCCAGCCAGCGGGAATTTAAAATCTCTTTGCTTCCCCTCTGTTGTCGTATAGTTGATAATAACCGTATCGCTTTTTATATGCAATTCGAATAGGTTTATCTTATCGTGTCCCCATTCAAGGATATTCGGCATAAGGAGCAATATCTCTGCGTTGGATTCAGTCAATGTACATTGCATCTGTACTGTTATCTGCCCTTTGCGCTGAAAAGTTGTATATCTCTATCTGTATCGTCAGGCATGTATACATAAATCGCGGGCGCAAATTCATCGGGTTTGCGTGATATAGCCAAGCACATCCCGTAAAAGTTATCATCGGCAACGATTTTTCAAATCATCATGCGCTGTTCATCGCTGCTCTGCCGTCATTCTGTTTTTGGTATTCTGTTCATTTTAGCTAAAATTTATGTTGTTATGCTGTTGTTAGTGTTGCCCTCTTTACGCAGGAACAGTTCAAAGTCGTGAAGATATGCAATCAAATCAGATATTCAGCGACCGAAATTGCGACAAACGGGATAACAAAGAGCGGTGTTTGGATGCCGAGCCGTATTTGCCGAGTGTTTCCA
>ERZ1673751.2013-NODE-2013-length-10604-cov-6.339369_pt1 | contig 10604 bp, 7 predicted proteins | sample MGYA00580202_ERZ1673751 | MGnify/ENA primary metagenome ERZ1673751 (study PRJEB41218, sample SAMN15661780) | gut metagenome | host: Homo sapiens | place: Canada: London | collected 2015-08-20/2019-03-30 | study: EMG produced TPA metagenomics assembly of... | reverse complement strand
GAAACCGCAATGCGGTCTCCGCGCCTTACGGCTGCCAGCAGGTTTACGGCGACTGCCAGTCAAAATGCGAAGTGGCTTATCCGGACAACTGTCATAACCAAAATGCTGTTTCTATACCCTCAAACGCCTCTTGTTCTTCCTATTATTCCGACTGCTCGTCCAAATGTTCTGCGTGGAAATGTAACTCGGGCTATAAACAGTCGGGTAATAGCTGCGTTGTCGAAAAAAGTTCTTGTGAAGATTACGGCTATAACAGCTATCGGCGTCCCGGCAGTTCCTGTCTGACAATTTCCGTTTCAGGACTAACCTGTTATGACTGTCTCAGCATGGGCATCCAATGCAGCGGCGGAACTTTTTGCAGTTGCACAAACAGCATTATGAAACGAGATCATCCGGCTCATTTCTGCCTTTAGAAAACAACTGAGAAAACCGGGATATTTTATTTAATAGACAAGATGTTCTTGATAAGTTATGCTGGCATGGAGGAATGTTTAAGATAAGAGGGAAAATGACAAGCTTATACCGAGTTGTTTGCGGCATATCGCAGGAAAAAAACGAAATTTATGCGGCAATTCACAAAGCGGAAAAAGGTCTGCATCAGAATATGTTTTGGAGTTTGCAGATGGAACATCCCGAAGTTAAGGATATGCGGCAAATCGGCGGTTCAATGTATTTGGATGATCTGGATTCAGGCCCGCGTTTTACCATTGCGGCAGAGGTTCTCAAAAATTCCGCAACAGATTTGAAAGCCCTGCTGACAGACAAAGTTTTGCAGGTTTTTGCTCAAATGAAAGCTCAAGGCAAAGACTCCTCTTTGCAGATGTATCTGACTGATGTTGAGCACTATGCCAAACTTGACCCCTCTTCGGCAATTGCGGCCCGGGTCAGCCAAGAAGCAAAGGAAGAACTTGAGCGACGACGGCGCAAAGAGGAACGGGTAATGCTGGAACGCCATGCGGAAGCAACGCTGCCGGCATGGAAACGTTTTCAAAGCCGTTACAGCGGCGATTAGAGTTATTTAACGCAAACGTCCGGCGCCCGGAGATAAAGCGGTTTAGGATAATCGGTCGTTTTACGATTGAACTTGCGCAGGCCGCAACGCGCCAGGTCTTCAACATCCAGATGCGGTTTCATTACTATTGCGTGGATGCTTAAACCGGTCGGCGAAGCAAGAAAACGCTCGACACCGTCACCAACAAAAGTCACTTTTTTATCACGCAAAGCGGCTATGATGTCATCACGCACGGCGGCAGAGGGATCACTGATTTTATTTAAGTGCTCATCAAACAGCTGATAGTAAAAATCTTCGCGTTTGGTTTCGATAATAACCGCATTAACCGGAGCTATTTCCTCAGGATTCCACGATAAAGCATAAGCATAGGCATCAAAAGACGAAACGCCGCCGACAACCATTTGCGGGCAGGCCAAGCCAAAGGCGCGGGCGGCAGAAATGCTGGAACGGACACCGGTGAAAGACCCCGGCCCGACGCAGACAACCATTAATCCCAAATCACGAACCTCCAGATTGTGTTTGGCCAACAAGTCCCGAATGGCAGGAATCAGGACTTCCGCCTGGCCGAAATCCATTTCTTCAACAAAGCTGTCGAGCAGTTTGTCATCTTTCATCAAAGCGACCGAGCAGCTGGCGGCGGTCGTATCAAAAGCTATCGTGTACATCTTAGGTTTTGCCTGTCAGTTTTTTGTTCAATTAACCGTTTTTAGGGTTTTATTATTTTGTTTTATATTATAGATTCAGAGCAGATACAATAATTTTATGGTTAAATCGCGTGAAAAATGAACGAAGCTCTGCTGATTGACATGTTTTATGCCGCCCCCGAACTCTGGTACACACTGGGGCTGGGTTTGGCCGTGCTGCTGATTTTGATGGGAGCGCAGGGCATTAACATTTTGAAACTGCGGCAAAAAAATTATTTTCTGAACCGGGATCGCGAACGTTATGCCGAAACACTCTATGCGTCCAAAGACGGTTATTTTGCTTTTATTTATCCCGACGAGAAAGTCAATGACCCCTGCAAAACGGTTAAAGAACGCTGCTCGCGCCGTTTAGCCGTTCTGATGAATCTTCCGGGAGGAACGGCATCCGTCTTTGAGGATATTCTTAATCGTTTTACCCGCGAGGACGCCGGAAAAATCAGAAAATATGTCGCTTGTCTGAAAGAAGACGGCATATCTTTTGAAGATGAATTTGTATTAAAAAACAGCAACCGGCATTTGAATTTGTCAGGTTCACGCATTAACGGTCAGGACGGCAACGTTTACTGCGACATGATTTGGTTTCGGGACGTGAGCCGCGAAACCAATAAAATTGACTATCTGGAAGAAGAGAAAAAGCAGGCTTTTGATAAAATCCGGCAGCTGGAGGACCTGATTGACAATCTTGCCTATCCCGTCTGGCTGAGGGACGAAAAATTGCGGCTGGTGCTGGTTAACAAAAAATATCAGGAATTTACCCGGGAAAGCAGTAAAGAAGACATTATTGCCAAACAGGCTGAAATTATGAGCGTCAACAATGAAAGCGTTTCCGGCAATCTGGCATTGCAGGCACAGGCAGCCAACCGGACAAGGAAACAAACCGTCCGGGTGATTAAAGACGGCGAAAGACGGAGTTATGAGGCAATCGAAGCGCCTTTTCACGCCGAACAGAGTTTGGATAAAATTTGTCTGGCCGGCGCATTGATAGACGTGACCGAATTGGATGAACTGAAAAGAAACTTTAAGCTGCATCAAGACGCCCATTTGGAAATTCTCGGGACGCTGGGGACGGCATTTGCCGTTTTTAACAATAATTTTAAACTGGCTTTTTACAACAAATCTTTCGCCTCGTTCTGGGGACTGGAAGACATATGGCTGGAGAGCCAGCCCAGCTATGCCGCTTTTCTCGACGTTATCCGGGAAAAGAGAATGCTGCCCGAAGTTCCCGATTTCAGGCTGTATAAGGCAGACGAACAAAAAGACTTTTCAACAATTATCGAACCTAAAGAAGACTTGTTGCACCTGCCGAACGGCAATACCATCCGCCGGGTGCGCGCTCCGCATCCGATGGGCGGGCTGATTTTTGCCTTTGAGGATGTTTCCGACCGTTTGGCCACCCGGCGGGCTTATAACTCTTTGTTAGCCGTGCAGCAGGAAGTGTTAGACAATTTGTTTGACGGAGTGGTTATCTTTGGTTCTAACGGGCGTTTAAAATTTTATAATCAGGCTTATCTGAAACTTTGGTCGTTACCGGAGATCTTTTTGCAAAAAGAGCCCAGTATCGCCGAATTATGGGATGCCCATCAGCGATATTTCGGCAATGTCGAAGACTGGCAGGCGCTGAAAAACGACATCATTACTCATTTGATGAATGCAACGACCAAGACCTTTCGCCTGGTTCGCAGCGACAATTCGTCGGTCGAAGTTTTATCATCGCTGTTATCAGACGGTTCAATTATGGTCACCTGCCAAAAAACAGCCGACAACCGATAATTACATTTACTGGACAAAATCATAAATCGTTAGAAAATCCCTGATTTTCCGTAAAATTACCGACAATAATTGACAAAACGGCAATTTTATGGCACAGTGTAAGAGTTCGTTAGAAACACGATATTTATTATGGAGCAGAAAATGGAAGACAATTCTTCTAATCCTAATATTGAATGGAAGAAACCAGGGTTTGGCAGCAGCGAGAAACTTTCTCTGAAGGTAAACACCAAAGAGGCGGTTCTTTATGACGCCAAAAAGAAAAACGGCCTTCAGAAAAGCAATCCGCTGACACCGGCAGACCTTCCCGCCGGTTTAAAGAAAATCCGCAAAAAAATAAAAGATGTCTTTGACGAAGACGAAGAGGATGAAAACGATTCCGTTTTCGTTCCTTCGCAAAGTCTGCAGGAAGCCAATTCTCTGTTTAATGCCCTGAATGAAGACGAAAAAAGAATTTTCAAACAGCAGCAGACACTGCATCAGATTAAAATGCAAAATGACGCCGGCAAGCTGGAGGCTTTGGCAATGGCCAACAAAACGGTACAGGAAGCCGGACTGAAAGGACTGCAAAAGGAAACGGTCAATCGGAATATGCTTAACCCGACACTGGATGCCCAAGGCATGGAAAACATCATTAAGCAGGATTTGGCCAAAGGGTTAAAAATTAAAAACGGCCAATTTACCGAGGGGCGCTATATTCAGGTTCTGCGCGGCATCAACAACATTCGCAAAGTCAGCGGCATCAAAGCCGTCGAAGGGCTGAACCTGCAACAGGTGGCGCAGGCTGCCGACGAAAAGAAAGTGGCAAAAATTCTGCTGGAGAAAACCGGCCGCAAAGACCCGAAGCAACAAAAGGCAATTAAGAAAAAAGCGGTAAAACAGAAAGTTCTTAACGGCAAGAGCGCCGCTCCGAAAAGAAATCTTTCGCTGCACCTGCTGGGAGAAAAGCACCCGCAGCAAAGAAGCTGATCTAAAACAAAGCCCCGGAAATCCGGGGCTTTGTTAAAATCAGGCATATCCGTTTCGCGTTGAGTTGCCGGAAAGCAGGCGGGCAATCGTCGTTTCCAGGTCATTTTGCTGGCGGGATTCGATAATTTCGATGATTTCGATTTCTTTTTTATCCAAGCGGCGGTTAATGCCGATCGAATCATAAAACTGCTTGCTTTGATTATAAAGTTTGGCGGCCTGCAGGCTGTTTCCCTGCGCATAGTAATATTGTGAGAGGATTTTATTGGCATTGGCAATCTGCTGCGGGCTCAATTCTTCGTCTGCCATCTCCAAAACCTGCTGATAAGCCCACATGGCTTTTTGATGAGATTCCAGAAGGTGATACATATCGGCCAGCCGACTCCAGGCATTAACATTCTGCGGAGACAACTCCACCGCCAATTCAAAAGAACCGGTTGCCAGATGCGGATCGGACATGGCTGCCAGAGTTCCGAAAACAGAGGCATAGCCAGAGGTTTCGGCAAAAAGGGCGTCTCTTTTGTCGCCGACGGGCAAAGCTGCCGAATACTCAATGTTTTTATCCATCAGCGCTTCCAGCAAAGCCAGCGCCAGCGAGGCATCGCCTTTTGCCAAATGAAAAAGCGCTTCATCTTCGGCCGGCAAATTTTTTTCCGCGGAAAGCCCTTTAAATTTGCCGCTGACACAGAGCGCGACAAATTCCTTTATGGCTTCAACCGTCTGGATAATATCTTCTTCCGAATTTTCTCCCTGATTGCGGAACATGATGGTTTGGGCAATTTTAAGTTCATCGACGCCGCGGCCGATCATATCAATAATCAGTCCGATTAAATCTTCAAGAGACTTGCGGCTTTGTTTGTATTGCAGAGCGGCGGGATCTATCGGCGGAACGGCAGCATCGGCCTCAGGGCGCTTGCCCTTTTTCCAGTCCAGATCAAGCATGTTGTTTTTATTGTTTTCTTTCGCAGCTGCGACCCGGGGTTCGGGCAGCATTTTTTCTTTTTCCTGCTGTTCCTGTTCCCGCTGTTTTTGCTCTTCGGCATCGCTGCGGAATTTGGCGGCGCGGGAAAGCTCAAGCTCGCGTTCAAGCTCCCTTTCCAATTCGCGCTCCAGTTCAAGTTCATCGTCAAGCGCGGCAGCTGCTTCATCTTCTTCGGAAACGGTTTCATAGGGCGCGGGAGTCTTTTTGTTCTCGCTTTTCAAAAAAGAAATAATCGATTTGACATATAAGATGATAATCAAAAATAAGAAAAGGATAAAAGCCAGCAGCATCAGTATGATAGAGACAATCCGAAGATTGTCGGCGCCGGACAGATAACGCTCAAACATTCCGGCCAGGGCATTAATGTCATTGGCGACAATACTCATATAATCCGTTGCGGAGAGCATAGTTATTATCTGTTCATACATATTTTCAACGGCACCATTTACAAATTAGATTTTAATGTTAGAATGTGTCAATCTAAAGGCTATTATCGTTTGATATTTGCCAAAAAACAATTAAAAAATCTTTAGCAGAAATAGTTTAATAATGGGTTACCTCAGTCAGAAAAAAAAGCATGCAAGAATAAATTTCCTGCTTAACACCTCGCTCGGCATCATCAGCATTACCTCTTTTCTGGCTTTGTTTGACCGCAGTTCGGGGTTCAGCGCTTTTATCAACCAATGGCAGTTTCAGATATATATATATCTGCTGTTTGTTTTTTTCTATGCGCTGGTCAACCGGTTTTTTATTCAAGCCCTGTTTGCCTGCCTGCTGATTGTGGTCAACTACATGTCGATTGCCTCCAGCGCCAATTTATTTAAAAACATCGAAAACGACGGGCAGCAGCGTTTAGTCATCCTTTACCAAAACCACACCCAAAACGGCGAAGCCTTATTACAGCAGGCCCGGGCGGAACGCGCCGACGTTATTGCGGTCAATCGTTCCCGGCTGCCAGGGTTTGATTTGAGCAATTATCCCGGATATTATCTGTTTAACGAAGACAACGACTGGAAAAACAGTTTTATGGTCAGCCGCCACATGCCGCTTAAATCGGGCAAACTTCGCCTGTCCCCGCGTTTTACGGCTTCTTACATGAGTTTTATTGCCGAAGAGCAGCCTTTGGTCTTGATTAACATTGATCTGTCAGGCCTGTCACATCGGGATGAAAAAACGGTTTATCACAATCTGGCCGAATTTGTTACCGCTCAGGACAATCCGGTTATCATTATCGGAGAGTTCGGCATTCCGGCCTGGTCCGATACTTTCAAAAAGTTTTTGAACAAAACCGGTCTGGAAGTCAAAAACCGCGTTATCCTGAGCAACGGTTCCTGTTGGTTTAACCCTTTCGGAGTGCCGAGCCTGAATGTTTTGACTTATAAGAACTTCGGCGTCAAAGACGTTTCTTTGCTGAACAAAGACGGCAATGCCCGGCATCCGCTGCTGGTTGAATTAAGCTTTTAGTTTTTCCAATTCCCGTTTCAGAAAATCGGCCATTTCCCGATTGTCCAGATTTAAGGCCAGTTCAAGCGCGGCATTCAAATGGGTTTCGGCCTGTTCCTTTCGGCCGCAGCGCAGTTCCAGCAAACCGATATTGGCATAGTCGCAGGCCTGTCCGCTCCAGCGATCGTTTTTCTGTTCCTGCTCCAGCGACTGCTGAAACAGCCCTTTAGCCCGCTGCAGTTCGCCCCGACGCATAAAAACCAAACCCAGCAGGCTGTAAGCATTGGCTATGTGAAAACTGGTCGAATGACCGCCGGCTTCTTGAATTATCCGGCGCAGAACCGTTTCGGCTTTTTTATCTTTTTTACCGGCATACCAGGCCTCTGCCTGAAGATACAGGCTTTCGAGACGAGCTGATTCATTGCCTATCCGCCGGTAAAGTTCTTCGGCTTTTTCGGCATAGCGGCGGGAAAGGACATGGCGGTTTCGGGCGGCTTCCAAGTAGCTGAACAGTTCGGCATTCAGAGCCAATCCGGGCAGAGAATCTGCCTGTTCATGTCCTTGAGCGGCAGTTTGAAGATATTTTTCCGCACGGGAAAAATTCCGGCGCAGGATTTCCAGAAGGCCAAGCTGGTTATCTATTTCCGCCCGACCGCGGACGGCATTTATACCGTCATATAATTCCCGGGCCTGTTCAAAATATCCCTGCGCCTCGTCAAAATGTTCCGTCAACGCGTTGAGCATGCCGAGGTTGCCGAAAGCTGCTGCCCGGCCTTGCGGACAATGCAGCTGCTCAAAGATTTTAAGCGCCCCGCGAAACATAAAAGAAGCCACATCTTCCACAAAACAGACACGGTAAACGGTTCCCATCAGCAAACGGCAGCGGGCCGCGGCATAAAAAGCCTTTTCGCGGAGAAAATATTTTTCAGCCCTTACACAGGCCTGCGATGCGGCCAGCATATCCCCTTCGCGAAGATAAAACGAGGTTTGATAATACCTGTAAATTCCCAGCACATAACGCGGAGCGCGTTTCAAACTGATATTATCCAGAGCGGCCTGGCCATGTCCGGCATCGCCGGCAACAAAGCATAATTCAGCCAATGCGGCCAGGGCAAACCGGTTTTGCGGATTTTTTCTTACATATTTTTTTAACCCCGGCAGTGCCCGTTGCGGCGAAACATGCGCCCGAAGCAGCAATGCCTCCAGCTCACGGCCGCGGGAACGCAGATATTTTTCGGCCGGCGCGTGACGGCCAAGCGTCAGAGCAAGCAGCGGACGGAGGGCTTTTTTTCCATCGCGAAGCAGCAAAACAACAATGCGTCGCAGCAACGGCTCACAGAAAAAAGCATTTTCACCGCCGGAAGCCTGCCGGCGCAGAAACGCCCGTTCGACAAGCTTGGAAAAATGGTCACGCCTGAGACGGCGGAAAAAATGCCAGACGTAAGCACCTGAACCGGCAAAGAGCAAAAAAAATACGACATATTCGAGCTTAATCATAAAATCTTTACGCTAAATTAGTTTTTTCATTATTATATTCAACCATAGCATCATAAATTTACATGTATAGGGATTTTTTCAAGATGACAATCTCCAAATTAAAAAGAGAAGAGCTTTACCGGGTATGCGACCCTAAAAAATTTGACTTTACCAGTACCGCAGACCTTGAAGAACGCCTGTCGGCTCTCGGACAGGACCGTGCTATCAGCGCCGTAGAGCTGGGCATTAACATCAAGTCTAAAGGATATAATCTGTTCTGTCTGGGGCCGGAAGGCACCGGAAAGACAAGTCTGGTCAAGCGTATTCTCGAAAAAGAGGCCAAAAGCCGCCCAACTCCGGACGACTGGGCTTATGTTTACAATTTTGAAGAACCCTATAAACCGATTGCAATTAATTTTCCTGCCGGAGAAGCGAGCGAATTTGCCAAAGACATCGATAAACTGATTGAAGAACTGAGCACTTCAATCAACGCCATCCTTGACAGCGATGAATATAAAGCGGCCGAAACCATTATTAAGGAAAAATACAAGCAGAAAAAAGAAGAATATATCCGCCTGTTGCAGAAAAAGGCCAAAGGCAAAAGCGTTTCTCTGCTGCATATGCCGGTCGGCCTTGTGGTTGCCCCGGTTAAGAACGGCGAAGTTTTGAGTCCGGACGCTTTCGACGAACTTCCCGAAGAAGAAAAGAAGTCGCTGATTGAAGACCTTAACTATATGCAGGAGGAAATCGAAAACACCGCGCAGGATCTGCCGAGCTGGGAAGACAAACAGCGCAAAGAATCCCAGCAGCTGCGTGAGAAGTTCATTAAAGCGGCGGTAAAAAATCCGATCGACGCTTTGCGCCATAAGCACAAAAGCCATAAAGGAGCGGTTGAATTTCTTAAAAACATTCAAAAACACATTATCGACAATATTGACGATTTTCTGCCCGCTTCCGAACAGCCGGCCGCTTCCGAAGAAGGCGATCCGTTGTCGGCTTTGCTGAATCGGATGAACAAGTCTGAAGACGACAAGTTCTCCAAACTGAAAGTCAATGTAATTGTCAAAAACGAAAAAGATGCCGGTGCGCCGATCGTTCTGCTTGACCACCCGACCCAGGCCAATCTGGTCGGCCGCGTGGAACGAATCCAACAATACGGCGCTTTGGTTACCGACTTTACTCTGATTAAGGCCGGCGCCCTGCATCGCGCCAACGGCGGCTTTCTGTTAATGGATGCCCGTAAGCTTCTGTTGCAGCCTTATTCCTGGGATTCTCTGAAACGCGCTTTGGCCTCCAAAACGGTAAAAATTGAAACCCCGAGCGACGAAACCTGCTTTACCACGATTTCGCTCGATCCCTGCCCTATTCCGCTGGACATCAAGGTTATTCTGACCGGCGACGAAGAACTTTATGAAATGCTGACAGAGCGTGACCCGGATTTCTGCGATTATTTCAAAGTTGAAGCCGACTTCGGCGTGCTGATGGACAGAACCTTTGAAAACGAGGTTGAATATGCCAAATTAATCGGTTCACTTTCCAAAAAGAAAAAAATCCGTTCACTCAACAAACAGGCCGTCGCCAAAGTTATTGAATATTCTTCGCGGCTGGCCGAAGATTCCGAAAAGCTGACCGCGCATATCGCATCCATCGGCGATTTGCTGCGGGAGGCCGATTTCTGGGCCCGCAAATCAAAAGCCAATCAGATCGGCAAAAATCACATTGAGCAGGCTATTTCCGAACAAATTTACCGCAGTGACCGCATTAAGCAGGCCATGCTGGAACAGATTGACAAAGGAACTATTCTGATTGACGTGGAAGGTGCCAAAGTCGGTCAGATTAACGGCCTGGTCGTTTATAACTTTTCGCGCAATTCTTTCGGCAAGCCCTCGCGCATTACTACCCAGGTACGGATGGGCAAAGGCGAATTCATCGACATTGAGCGGGAAATTCAGATGAGCGGTCCGATTCATACCAAAGGCGTGTTAATTTTATCGTCTCTGATTGCCAACCGGTTTGCCAAAGAATCGCCGTTGTCTTTGTCGGCTTCGATTGTTTTTGAACAGTCTTACGGCGGCGTTGACGGCGACAGCGCTTCCTCAACCGAATATTACTGCCTGTTGTCGGCCATTTCCAATATTCCGATTAAGCAGAATATTGCCGTAACCGGTTCGATTAACCAGTTTGGCGAGATTCAGCCGATCGGCGGCGCCAATGAAAAAATCGAAGGTTTCTTTGACGTGTGCAAACATCGCGG
>ERZ1673751.1999-NODE-1999-length-10680-cov-5.171482_pt1 | contig 10680 bp, 9 predicted proteins | sample MGYA00580202_ERZ1673751 | MGnify/ENA primary metagenome ERZ1673751 (study PRJEB41218, sample SAMN15661780) | gut metagenome | host: Homo sapiens | place: Canada: London | collected 2015-08-20/2019-03-30 | study: EMG produced TPA metagenomics assembly of... | reverse complement strand
CACAACATTAATAGATGACGAAATTGTTAACATGAATGAGATTAATATCTTTTTGCAAAGATTTAATAAATTTACTGAAGAAGCAAAAGTTTTATTTAATGAAAGAATTCAGGAGGACGTAAAAAAAGTATATTTATTAATTAATGATTTTGTGCAGAATCCTTATTCGGTAGATAATGAAAAGCAACAATATATGGCTTTTATTGGTGCTAATCATTTGCAAAAGGAAATAAAGGAAAATTTGAAAAATATTCAAGAAAATATTAAAAATCTAAAGTTAGATACAGATTTAAGATATGCATTTAAGCAATTTTTGACTATGGAGGGCAATGAAAATGAGTAAAATAGAGAGCTTAATCAAACAATATTGTCCTAATGGAGTGGAGTATAAAGAACTTGGAAAATTAGGAGTATTTGAAAACATAGGCGTTGATAAAAAAATATTACCAAACGAGAAATTAATTAAGCTATTAAATTATATGGATGTTTATAAAAATCCTTGTATTGATTCAAATATACCACAGATGATTGTTTCTGCTTCAGACAAAAAAATACTCCAATGTAGTGTTGAAAAAGGAGATATTTTTATTACTCCAACGTCAGAAACAAAAGATGATATAGGACATTCAGCAGTTATAATAGAAACAATAGAAAATTGTTGTTATAGTTATCATTTAATGAGATATAGATTAAATGACGTTAATATGACTACTTCTTTTTATATTAGATATTTATTTGAAGGAAGAGACGTTCAAAAGCAAATATATAAATATGCTAAAGGGTTAACTAGGTATGGTTTATCCAAATATGATTTTGCAAAAATTAAAATTCCTGTTCCTCCAATGCCTGTTCAAGAGGAGATAGTTAGAATATTGGATTCCTTTTCAGAGTTAGAAAAAGAGTTAGAAAAAGAGTTAGAAAAAGAATTAAAAAAAAGAAAGCAGCAATACGAATATTATAAAAACCAGTTGCTGACTTTTAAAGAAGCTGTGTAGAGGAGTTAAAAAATGAATAGAATAAGTGTGGTAGCAGAAAATCCAGAGAGCACAGTTGTTGCAGAATATGTTCCGGTAAAAAAGAAACAAACAGAATATCAATCTGAAGCTGATTTGGAGCGGAGTTTTATTGAACAACTGCAAAAACAAGCTTATGAGTATTTGCCAATCCACACTGAACAAGATTTAATTGATAATCTCCGTAAGCAGCTTGAAAAGCTTAATGATTATCATTTTACTGATGAAGAGTGGAATAGATTTTTTAAGCAAGAAATTGCTAATCCAAATTTTGGCATTAAAGAAAAAAGTAAAATCATTCAAGAGGATTATAAAAAAGTTCTTTATTATGAAAAGCCGGTTGATAATTACCGCTTTCGCAATATTTTATTGATTGATAAAGATAATATTCACAACAACTCCATACAAGTTATTAATCAATATGAAAATGATGAAGGAAAAAGAGCTAATCGTTATGATGTAACTATTTTAGTCAATGGCTTGCCTTTGGTTCATGTTGAGTTAAAACGTCGTGGCGTGGATATTAAAGATGCCTTTAATCAAATAAACCGCTATCAAAATGATAGTTTTTGGGCTGGAAGCGGTTTATATGAATTTATTCAGATATTTGTAATTTCAAATGGAACATATACCAAATATTATAGCAATACCACTCGTCAAACTCATATTAGTGATAATAGCAATTCAATACCAAAAAAAGGAAAGAGAACTAGTAACAGTTTTGAGTTTACTTCTTGGTGGGCGGATAGAAAAAACAGACCAATTATTGATTTAATAGATTTTGCAAAGACATTTTTGGCAAAGCATACTTTACTTAATATTCTAACAAAATATTGTGTGTTTACCTCAGATGAAACTTTGATGGTGATGCGTCCTTATCAAATTGTTGCAACGGAAAGTATCTTAAATAAGATAAAGGTTTCAAGTAACTATAAACTTTATAGCACGACAGATGGTGGCGGTTATATTTGGCATACAACAGGAAGCGGAAAAACATTAACATCATTTAAAACCGCTCAATTAGCGACTAAATTATCAGAAATTGATAAGGTATTGTTTGTTGTAGATAGAAAAGACCTCGATTACCAAACAATGAAAGAATATGACAAGTTTGCAAAAGGTGCAGCTAATAGCAATACCAGCACTGCTGTATTAAAAAAACAACTTGAAAAGCCTGATGCACGTATCATAATTACAACAATTCAAAAGCTAGTATGTTTTATTAAGCAGAATAAAAATCATCCTGTTTATTCTCAGCATATTGTGATGATATTTGATGAATGCCATAGAAGCCAATTTGGTGAGATGCATTTGACAATAACTAACGCTTTCAAAAAATATCATTTGTTTGGTTTCACCGGAACACCTATTTTTGCTGAAAATGCTGTGATGAACCACAAGAATCAAGCTCAAACAACAGCTCAGTTATTTGGTGAGCAATTACATTCATATACGATTGTTGATGCTATTGCTGATAGAAATGTTCTTCCGTTTCGTATTGATTATATCAGCACAATGAAAGAACAAGAAAATATTAAGGATTCCAAAGTTTGGGATATAAACCGTGAAAAAGCATTGGCAGCACCCGAGAGAATATCTCGCATTGTTAGTTATATCTTGGAACACTTTAACCAGAAAACAATGCGAAATGACCGCTCATATAATTTTACTGCATTAACAAATATTGCAGATATTGCAAAAGCCAAAAATCGTAAAGCCATAGATGAAATTAAACAGAAAATAAGATTGACAGGCTTTAATTCCATTTTTGCTGTTGCCTCAATTCCTATGGCTAAAATGTATTATGAGGAATTTCAACGCCAAATGGCAGAAAATCCATTGCAAAAGTTAAAGATAGCTACAATTTATAGCTTTGGTGTTAATGGCGATGATAATTCAGATGATGGTTTTATTGATGAAAATCCAGAAGATACCAGCAAATTAAGTAAAAGTGATAGAGATTTTCTTGAAAGTGCTATTGAAGATTATAATAAAATGTTTGGAACATCTTATGACACTTCAAGTGATAAGTTCCAAAAATATTATAAAGATGTATCTTTGCGAATGAAAAATCGTGAAATTGATTTTTTAATTGTCGTAAATATGTTTTTAACAGGTTTTGATGCAACAACATTAAATACGCTTTGGGTAGATAAAAATCTCAGAATGCAAGGATTGTTGCAAGCTTTTTCACGAACAAACCGTATTCTTAACTCTGTAAAAGCCTATGGTAATATTGTATGTTTTCGTAATTTAGAAGAAGCGACAAATAAAAGCATTGCCTTATTTGGTGATAAGGAAGCTTGCGGTATTGTTTTACTGAAGACATTTAATGATTATTATAATGGATATACTGATGATAAAGGAAAACATATTCCAGGTTATAAAGAGCGTATTGATGAATTGCTTGAAAAATATCCAGTAGGCGAGTTAATTGTCAGTGAAAAAGAGAAAAAAGATTTTGTTAGATTATATGGTTCAATCCTAAAACTAACAAATATCTTATCATCTTTTGATGAATTTGCTGATAATAAGATTTTAAGTGAACGTGATGTGCAAGATTATCACAGTCAGTATTTAAGGATTTATGATGAGCTTCGTCCTCAGGGTAAAGAAAAAGACAATGTTAATGATGACCTTGTTTTTGAAATTGAGCTTATCAAACAAGTAGAAATCAATATTGACTATATTTTAATGCTAATTAAAAAGTATCACGCAGGGCATATGGCAGATAAAGAAATTAAGATATCAATTTTGAAATCTGTTGAAGCAAGTATGGAACTTCGTAGTAAGAAAGACCTTATTGAAAACTTTATCAATTCTTTGACTCCTAGTAGTGATGTTGATAAAGATTGGAAACTTTATATCAATCAACAGAGAATTGAAGAACTCAATAAAATTATTGAAGAAGAAAACCTAAACAAAGAAGAAACTTACAAATATGTAAATGACGCTTTGAAAAATGGTTATGTTCAAGAAACAGGAACAGCAATAAATGAGATATTACCGAAAATGTCTCGTTTTAATAAAAGCAGAAGCATTAAGAAGAGCACTGTTCTAGATAGAATTATAAAGTTCTTTAATAGATTTAAAGATATTGCTTCTGGAAAGATAGAAGAAAATTAAAATCGTAAAATTTATTTCATAGCAATAAAGATAAAAGGCAACCAATTGGTTGCCTTTTAATTGTAAAATCAGAGTTTAGTCAGAATTAACATTTTTAAAACTGTAAAATCAAACATAATATACTTGACAATTTTACACTTTTTTATTATTGTAAAGTCATGCCAAAGATGTGGATTTTACAATATGAGGTTTAACAATGATATTCAATTACAAAAGAGTTTCTACAATTTCTCAAAATACTGAACGCCAATTATTAAACATTCCGTGTGACCGTGAATATGAAGATAAAATTTCCGGTAAGGATAGAAATAGACCACAGCTGGAAATGATGATGGGAAATATTCGCAGCGGTGATGTGGTTAATGTTCATTCAATGGATAGATTAGCTCGTAATACAAGAGATTTATTAAATTTGGTAGAAGAAATTAATAACAAAGGTTGCACAATCAATTTTATTAAAGAAAATCTGACTTTTTCACCAAACAAAAAAGACCCATATCAACAATTGATGATGACAATGTTAGGTGCGGTGGCAACTCTTGAAAGAGAACTCATCAATCAAAGGGTTAGAGAAGGGGTTGCATTAGCACGAGCCAAAGGAAAATATAAAGGTGGAAAGAACAAATTAAGTGATGCACAAGTTGAAGAATTAAATGAAATGTATAAGCAAGGTATTGCCATAGCTAAGATTGCAAGACATTTTTCAATCACCAGACCGACAGTTTATTCATATATAAACAAATAAATTGATATCAAACGCAATTAAAATTCATTATTTGTTAACAATAAACAACTAATAATATATGCAAATGCTATGAAAATACATCAATAATTATACAATTTTCATACATTTTACTTACAATAAACATAAGTTAAACCTACATTTTTTTATTAACAAAAGGGGATTTTAATATGGCGGAAAATAACGTAAAATCAAATGGTTCTTCTCAAAATAAAGCGTCATTGAACATTATTTATGAAGGCTGGAACGAAAATATTGCTAAATCAGTTGATAAAAACAAAAAGATTGAGAATATTAAAAACAAAATTTTAGGAACTATTGATACCAATATTGAATATTATAAAACCAAAGGTAAAAATTTATCTCCAACAGTAAGAATTTTGAAAGATGTTGAAGATTATACAACTATTATTTTGAGATGTGGCACATTTCCGATTTGGAAAAACACAGTTAAAAAAGGAATGTATTCTGAAATTGATATTTTGGAAGATTTATACAACAAAGTTTCTTCAAATTATTTTGAAAAAGAAATTGAAGGATATCTAAACAAAGGAACAAAAAAATCAAGTAAAAAATCTTCTGCATCTGCAACTTCAAAGAAAAAATCAAAAGCAGCAGAATAATTTTATAAAAAAGGGGGCGGAAATTAAATCCGCCCTTTATTTTTTTTCATTATAGCATTTAGATTTTTTTCAAGAAATGGATATTTCAGCTTAGAAATTTCTTCATAAAGTTTTGCGATGGGTATTTGACCACCATAAACTTTTTCTCCAATGTCATTTGTTCCCCAACCGCAAATGGCATTTTGATATTCTTGCGAGATACCAGCATCACGCAAATAGGGCTTTACGGTATGCCGAAAACTATGAAAGACTTTATCTCTTCCTTCAATGCCTAGGGATTTTAAATATCTGGCAAACCAACCTGACATCTTATTGGCATAATGGTTTTTCTCATTATATGTTAATTGATAAAACAGGCGTTCTCTTTTTTCTTTTCTGGCCTTTTTTATCAAATTAAGAATACCAAATTCAATAAGCATAGGATGAATAGGAACTCTTCTTTTAGATTGTCTATTCTTTAAGTGTTGGTCTTTGCGTTTATCGGTTAAATTAAAGTAATAAACATCATCTTCCCAATCAATATCATCAAGATATAATTGGCAAATTTCGTTTAATCTCATGCCAGAGTATAGAGCAATTAAAGGTATCCAATATCTATAAGAATGTTCAATGCTCACCATAGGTGGATATGTTTTGATATTGAATATTTTGCTTAGCTCTTTGGGCGTAAAACCATTGATTTCTGTGGCTTCACGCTTCCTTGGTATATCAATATCATCCACAAAACTCTCTGTTGTGTATCTTCTTTTTCTGCAAAAAGCCATAAATTCTTTGAACGAGCGAAGGTATTTCTTGACGCTTGTTGCGGATAGCGTTTTTTCAAAATCCTGCTTAATCAAGTCCTGCAACCGCTTATGGGGGTAGTTGATGTTCCACTTGACCGGAACTCGGCATATGGTGTTAGCAATTTTGTGGCAGTCTTTATAGGTGATTTCTTCAACGTATTTTTTATTGACTAACTCAAAGCAAGTCAGAACACAAAATCTGTTGCTATCTATTGTGTTTTGCTTAGTCCCTTTGTTGCCGTTTTTATATTCTTCAAATTCGTTAAACACTTTTTCCCAAGGTGTTCTGGTTTGAGTGGCATTTAGTATGTCTTGCGATTTTTCAGAATTGATTGCTTCTAACGCATTATAAATTCTGGGAGGAATTGCTTTGTTGAAGTGTTCGTTCTTCTCAATGCTTTCTAATTTTTCGCTGATATAGCGATTGAGAGTTGTCAGAGCGGTGAGTAGTTGTTTTTGCCAAGGTTGCGGATTGTCCTTATTCAGAACTTCAATTTTTCCTGCTTCGGCTCTTTCAATGATTTTTAGTGTTGTGTTTTTTGTCTTCCGGTCATCTTTAATTTCTGATAGATAATTTGTTACTTCGTTTTTTAGGCAATCAAATTTGAAATCTTCTTTTGTGTATGACGGGTTTTCAATTTTTATTTGTTGAAATTTTGATTCAGGGAAAATTGCAGAATCGTTTTTATTATATGTTTGAGCAATAATTTCCTCAAAATTGTCATTTAAAATTTCATCAAATTTTTCCAGATGATTTTTAACAATGCGGTTAATATCCGTATTATCAAGAATTAAACGTCCTTCCTGTATATCCATTTTAAGATACCTCGCCAATTTTATACATCTTTTAATTGTGTATAACATTTTTGGAGCTCTGTCCAGAGCTTCTTGGTAGTTATGGGTATGCAGGCTCCGGCGTAGGTGTTTAGCTCCAAAGACGGGATATAGGTCAGAGGGAACGATAATGCGGATGTAATAGCTTGAATTTCTACGAAAAATATAGGTATTTTTGGACATGACGATTCTCCATCTCGGGTGTCCCATAGATGTGTCTCATCTCGAAAAATGAGCAAAAATACGCAAAATATTGAAAAAAATATGTCCTAACTTCAATAAGTTAGGACACTTTTGGCTGGGGTGGCTGGATTCGAACCAACGAATGTCGGCACCAAAAGCCGATGCCTTACCACTTGGCGACACCCCAATATGTTCCGGCCGGTAAGCTGCCGGGTAGATCGATAACGTCTGCAGGCTTATATTTATGCTAAAATTTTTATTATTGCAAGACTTTTTTCTTTGCCTTTGCAAAAAAGGTTTTCACTTTTATTTCAGCAGCTGTTTTTTCTTTTCTTCGCGAGCCTTGAGAATGTCGAGGTCTCTTTCCGTGGCGATCCTGTCCAGAATGGTTTTAACCACCTGATCCAATTCGTGATTTTCCCGATAATCGGCGTGCAGGGCAAAGTTGACACGGTTGTCAACCAGCAGCCGCAGAGCTTTTTGTTTGCTGGTTGCGCTTTGGTCATATACGGCAATGGCGTTGCCGCCGCGCTCTTTTGTCAGTTTCATTGACGGGATGTCGGTCATTCCGTCGCCGAAATAAATCATCCGTTTGAACGGAATGGGGCGTTCTTCATCGGGTGTAAATTCATTTACTGCAACATCATCGTTTTTGCCCAGACCTTTGTTGATTTTGGAGAGATATTGGGTTTTGATGCTGTAATTGATGACCCGTGCCGGCCAAACCGGAGTGCCGTCAGCGCCGAAAGCATAAGAACAGGCAAAAATATCTTTGAAATACTTGCTGACTTCGGTTCCGGCCATAATCTCTTCGTAGCCTGATGATATGATGTAATGTTCAATTTCCAAATCAAGCGAAGCGCCGAAACGGTTAATCCGCTCAAACCATTCCAGAACGCCGGGAAAATAAATCACGCCTTTCCCGCATTCCTTCAGATTTTCTTTCGTCAGGCGAATGCCCATTTCTTTGGCGGTTTTCATAAAATAATACATACTGCCGGTCACTTGGTCGGCGCCGTTTTCACGCGACCATTGGTTGGCCTTGGCCCAGAACTCGTCCGGCGTCATCCCGAATTGCGGAATCAGGCAAAAGTCCTGCATATACTGAGTGCTCAGGGTTTCGTCAAAGTCATAAATCAGAGCGACTTTAGTCTTATTATTTTGCATTTTTGATTATCTCCGCTTGCTTTTTAGAATTTATTATTATACAAGTAAGAAGTTAATTTTTTACTAGTTTTAATAAAGAGGAAATTTCGAAATGGTTGCAAAGACAATGGACCAGCTGGTCTCCTTATGTAAACGCCGTGGCTTTATTTTTCAGAATGCCGATATCTACGGCGGCATGCAGGGGGTTTATGACTATGGTCCGTTAGGCGTAGAATTGAAGAACAACCTGAAAGCGGCCTGGTGGCGGGCAATGGTCTATGAACGTGATGATATCGAAGGACTGGATGCCGCTATTTTGACTAACCGCAAGGTTTTGCATTATTCCGGCCATGAAGACACTTTCTCTGACCCGATGACCGACTGCCGCAAATGCAAAGGGCGTTTCCGCGCTGACCACATTAAAGACGGAAAGTGCCCGAATTGCGGCTCGACAGATTTGACCGAACCCCGTCCGTTTAACCTGATGTTCAAGACGACGGTCGGCCCGGTTGATAATGCGGAAAATCTGGCTTATCTGCGTCCGGAAACCGCACAGGCAATTTTTACCCAATTTAAAAACGTGGTTGATTCCACCTCGCGCAAGCTGCCGTTCGGCATTGCTCAAATCGGCAAATCTTTCCGCAATGAAATCACACCGCGCAACTTTATCTTCCGCGTCAGGGAGTTTGAACAGGCCGAGCTGGAATATTTTGTTATGCCCGGCGAAGACGAAAAATGGCATGAAATGTGGAAAGAAGCCCGGATCAAATGGTGGGAAGAGCAGGGACTGCCGCGCGAGCACATTAATATTTATACCACGCCGAAAGAAGATTTGGCTCACTATGCCAAAGCCTGCTATGACATTGAATATCAGTTCCCTCACGGTATGGAAGAACTGGAAGGCATAGCCAACCGCACCGATTATGACCTCGGCAACCATACCAAAGGGCAGGATGAATTAAATCTGACCTCGCACTGTCATCCCAACAGTGAATCTACCACCAAGTTGTGCATTCGTGATGATGACAGCAATTCTTGGGTCGTTCCCTTTGTGATTGAACCTTCGATGGGGGTTGATCGCGGCGTTTTGGCTGTTTTGACCGAAGCTTATGAAGAGGAAGATCTCGGCAATAACAACAGCCGTATTGTTTTGAAACTGAAGAAACATCTTGCGCCGATAAAGGTCGCGGTTATTCCGTTGAAAAAGAATAACGAGCAGATAATGGCCAAATGCCATGAAATCAAACAAAATCTGCTTAAACTGGGGATTGGGCGCGTTGCGTTGGAAAATACCGGAAATATCGGCAAAGCCTACCGTCGCCACGATGAAGTCGGTACCCCGCTGTGCCTGACGGTCGATTTTGAAACCATTGAAAACCAACCGGAATCCGTAACCGTCCGCGATCGTGACACAATGGAACAGCATCGCGTTAATATTGCAGATCTGCCGGCTTATTTGCGGGAATATTTTCTGAGTTAAAAAAAGCTCCCTTTGGGGAGCTTTTTTTTAACTGCCGTAATAAGGAACGAAAGTAGCATGTACGTCATCTGCATCTATAGTTATCCTGTCACCCTCTGAGACATTGAAATAGAAAAAGGACCGTTGTGTTACGTCACCGGTTAACGAACCGATTTTTTTGCCGTTGATGATGATAAAAGCGCCATAATTTCTAATGTCATGAGCATGTCCGATAACAATTCCGTTTTGATAAGCCGGCCAATCCTGTTTTCCCGGAATATCTGATGCCCAAGCCCAATTTAATTTAAATTGATAAAATGTATCAGCTTTTTTAGTGCAGTTAAAATAGGAGGTGTTAAAGGGGCACTTGAGAGCGGGACTGAGACAGTCAGAGGTGCTTCCGGTATAAGTATAGCCGAGAGAGGAGCACGATGGCTGAGCACCGCAGGTCTGGGCATACACGTTGCCGACAATCGCCGAGGTTAAAATGCTCCCCGCCAGTAAAATTGATAGTTTCATCTTCTTTCTCCTTAGTGTTAAATTTCTGTTATCCGACTAGTTTCTTTCACTGCCTTTAGCGGCTTTTTTCTCTCCTTGTCGTTATCCCCGACTTTCCTCTTCCTGCCATTATCCCCGACATTCTCCTCTCTTTCTGTCATTACCCGACTTGATCGGGTAATCTCTTCCCCATCGCCGCCAATCCCCAAGATGCCTCGGTCAAGCCGGAGCATGACCGGGCGGAATGACAATTATTCAACTTTTCTCCTCT
>ERZ1673751.1990-NODE-1990-length-10711-cov-5.302177_pt1 | contig 10711 bp, 7 predicted proteins | sample MGYA00580202_ERZ1673751 | MGnify/ENA primary metagenome ERZ1673751 (study PRJEB41218, sample SAMN15661780) | gut metagenome | host: Homo sapiens | place: Canada: London | collected 2015-08-20/2019-03-30 | study: EMG produced TPA metagenomics assembly of... | reverse complement strand
ATAAGATCGTTCAGGCGCTCACCACCGCCTACAAGCGCGACCACGAGGGCGTGGAAAACGTCGTGGTCGATGTGGACGAAGGCAAGCGCGAGCTCAAGATGTTCGTGCAGAAGGAAGTCGTGGATGAGGTCGAGAACCCCGGCACGCAGATGAGCCTCGATGACGCGAAGGCCATCTCCGCCAAGTACAATGTCGGCGATATCGTCAACATTCCCGTCGACAACATCGAATTCGGCCGCATCGCCGCGGGCAACGGCAAGCAGGTCATCATCCAAGGCCTGCGCGAAGCCGAGAGCGGCATGGTCTACGACGAATACAACTCCAAGCAGCATGAAATTCTCACCGGTGTCGTCACGCGCATCGATCCCCGCACGGGCAATGCGTCCCTTCGCATCGGCACCGGCGCGGAAGCGACAGACGCCATTCTTCTCGCCGGCGAGCAGGTCAAGGGTGAGACGCTCATCGAGGGTCAGCGCATCAAGGTCTACCTTGTCGACGTGCGCCGCCAGTCGAGAGGCCCGCAGGTCGTGATTTCCCGCACGCATCCGGGTCTCGTCAAGCGCCTTTTCGAGCTTGAAGTGCCCGAGATTTACGACGGCACAGTCGAAATTCGCTCCATCGCCCGCGAGGCGGGCTCCCGCACGAAGATGGCGGTGTGGAGCAACGACGAGAACGTTGATCCCATCGGCGCGTGCGTCGGCCCCCACGGCCAGCGCGTGAACAGCATCGTCGAAGAGCTGCGCGGCGAAAAGATCGACATCATCAAGTACAGCGACGATCCCGCGGAGTACATCGCCGCGGCGCTCGCTCCGGCGGACGTTGTCGACGTGCGCCTTGCTGAAGAGGGCAAGGCCTGCCGCGTCATCGTGCCCGACGATCAGCTTTCCCTTGCCATCGGCAAGGAGGGCCAGAACGCACGCTTAGCCGCGCGTCTCGTCGGCTACAAGATCGACATCAAGCCCGAGAGCTATCGCGAGGATACGCAGGAATAAAGCAAAGGAGGGCGGCTCATGCAGAAAGTGAAGAAGATCCCGCAGCGCCAGTGTGTGGGCTGCCGCGAGATGAAGGACAAACGCGCGCTCATTCGCGCCGTCAAATCGCCGCAAGGCGAGGTGTCGCTCGACTTTACGGGCAAAAAGCCCGGGCGCGGCGCTTACGTCTGCCCGAACAGCGAATGCCTCAAGCGGGCGCGCAAATCCCGCGCGCTCGAGCGCGCGCTGGACACGGCCATCCCCGAGAGCGTCTATGAAGAAATGGAAAAGGAGATGGCAAACGGTGGATAAACTGCTCAATCTGATCGGCCTTGCCAAAAAGGCCGGAAAGCTGGAGGTCGGTGAAGAGCCCGTTGGCGCGGCGGCACGAAGCAAGCACGCGCGGCTCATCCTCATCGCCTCGGATGCGGCGGACAACACACGCCGCCGCGCGCTCCACTTCGGCGAGGCGGGCGAGTGCATCTGCCTTGAGATCCCGCCGACGAAGGAGGACCTCGGCAGAGCGCTGGGGCGCACATCCTGCGCGCTGCTGGCGCTGACGGACATCGGCTTTGCCGAGGCCGTGGCGAAAAAGCTGGCGGAAAGTGACGAAGCGCACTACGGCGAGGCGGCCAAGCGCCTGACGATCAAGGCGGCACGCGCCGCCGAGCGGAGGAAAGAGCTCAAGCAGCACGAAAAAAATGTGCGCACCGGCAAGAAAAAGCCGCATCAGGAAGAACCACAGCCCGCTCCCGCCGCAAAGGCCAAGAGCGCGGAAAAGAGCGAGAGCAAGCGCCCGAGAGGCGCGGTCAAGCACGGACGCACGCGCGCCGAGAGAGAAAAGGCGCACCGCGCCGCGGAAAAGCAGCGCGCGGCAAGGCGCTTTGCCCATTCCCGCCCCGTGAAGAAGGGCAAGGGCAGCATCAAGGAAGACAGTAAGCAGAGATCACAACACACGGAGGTGCAATAATTTGGCTACTACAATGAACAAGAACAAGGTATCCGATATGGCAAAGGACTTCGGCCTTACGTCGAAGGACATTCTGTCCGTTCTGAGTACCTATGAGGACGGGAGCAAGAAGCCTTCGCAGGTGTTGTCCGCGGACGAGGTCAACCTGATCTTCGAGCATCTGACGCAGAAGCATCAGGTGAAGATCGAGTCGATCTACGCCGAGTCCGCTCCCCAGAAAAAACCCGAGCCCAAGGCTGCCCCCGCCCCCGCGCAGAACCAGCCGAAGGCGAATAATGCCCAGAACCAGCCGAGAAATAACAATAATAACGGCGGTAGCCGTCCCCAGCCCCAGCAGGGCCAGCAGGGTAAGCCCGCCCAGCCGCAGCAGAACACCCAGCCGGTGCAGCAGCAGAGCAAGTCCACCGCCACGCAGCATCCCACGACGCGCGTGCCGGAAAAGAAGATCGTCGACACCCGCAAGGTCACGAACGTCAACCTTGACAAGTACGACGAAAAGCTGCAGGACATGGCCGAGCGCTCCGGTGACCGCCGCGACTTGGAGCGCGGCAGCAAGGAAAAGTTCCGCAACAACAGAAACCGCAACAACCGTCAGCAGCCGTTCTCCGGCAAGCGCAAGCAGGAGGAGGCCGAGAAGATGCGCCGCCTGCAGCTTGAGATCGCGAAGAAGACGCCGCTGACCGTCAAAATTCCCGACGAGATCTCCGTCGGCGAGCTGGCCTCCCGCATGAAGAAGACGGGTGCCGAGGTCGTCAAGTGCCTGATGAAAAACGGCGTGATGGCGTCCCTTTCCCAGATGATCGACTTCGACACCGCGTCCTTTGTCGCTGAAGAGCTCGGCTGCAAGGTCGAGAAGGAAGTCGTCGTGACGATCGAGGAAAAGCTCATCGACGATCACAAGGACAGCGCCGACGAGCTCCAGCCCCGCGCGCCGGTCGTCGTCGTCATGGGTCACGTCGACCACGGCAAGACGAGCCTTCTCGACTATATTCGCAATGCCCACGTTGCCTCCGGCGAGGCGGGCGGCATCACCCAGCACATCGGTGCCTATCAGGTGCAGATCAAAGGCAAGCCCATCACCTTCCTCGATACCCCGGGCCACGAGGCGTTCACCTCCATGCGTGCCCGCGGCGCGATGATCACGGATATCGCCATCCTCGTCGTTGCGGCAGAGGACGGCATCAAGCCGCAGACCATCGAGTCCATCAACCATGCCAAGGCCGCTGAAATTCCCATCATCGTCGCCATCAACAAGATGGATAAGCCCGACGCCAACCCCGAGCGCATCAAGCAGCAGCTGACCGAGTACGGCCTTGTTGCCGAAGACTGGGGCGGTGACACCATTGTCTGCCCCATCTCCGCCAAGACCGGCATGGGCATCGACAACCTGCTCGAAATGGTCGCGCTGACCGCCGAGGTCGCCGAGCTCAAGGCCAACCCCAACCGTGCCGCGTCCGGTGCTGTGGTCGAGGCGCGCCTTGACAAGGGCCGCGGCCCGATCGCAACGCTGCTCGTCCAGAACGGCACGCTCCATCAGGGCGACATCATCATCGCCGGCACGGCCGTCGGCCGCGTGCGCGCGATGATGAGCGACAAGGGCCAGAAGCTCACCACCGCGGGCCCCAGCGTGCCTGTGGAGATTACGGGCCTTGGCGAAGTGCCCGAGGCCGGCGCACACTTCAACGCCGTCGCCGACGAGCGCCTTGCCCGCGAGCTCGTGGAGCAGCGCAAGGAAGAGGAAAAGCGCAAGGCCAACGCCCCCATCACGAAGGTCTCGCTCGAGGACCTGTTCAGCCAGATCCAGGCGGGCGAAATGAAGAACCTCAACATCATTGTCAAGGCGGACGTCATGGGCTCGGTCGAGGCTGTCAAGGCGTCGCTTGAGAAGATCTCCAACGACGAGGTCCGCGTGCGCGTCATCCACGGCGCGGTCGGCGCGATCAACGAGAGCGACGTCATGCTCGCGGCCACGTCCAACGCCATCATCGTCGGCTTCAACGTTCGTCCGGACGCCGCGGCGCGCGACAGCGCGGCCCGCAACCATGTCGACATGCGCATGTACCGCGTCATTTACGACGCCATCGACGAGATCGAGGCCGCTATGAAGGGTATGCTCGCGCCGAAGTTCCGCGAGGCCATCATCGGCCACGCCGAAATTCGCCAGACCTACAAAGTCTCGTCCGTCGGCACCGTCGCGGGCTGCTATGTCACCGACGGCAAGATCCAGCGTGCGTGCGACGTGCGTATCGTGCGCGACGGCATCGTCGTCCACGAGGGTCACCTTGCCTCGCTCCAGCGCTTCAAGGACTCCGTCAAGGAGGTCGCCGCCGGTTACGAGTGCGGCCTGAGCTTCGAAAAGTACAACGACATCAAGGTCGGCGATATTGTTGAAGCGTACGTTATGGAACAAATCGAGCAGTAAGACTTCAAAAATCCGCGAAGCGAATTTTTGAGTAGGATTCAGGCTGCGGCAGCGCACTCGCTGCGCTCGCACGTTTGCAGCCTGTAAAGTGTATTTCTGACGCACAGGTCGTCAGAAATACAGATCAAGATTTTTGCGCCGTGCGCGGCGCAATGTTTAGAAGCCTTTCGGTAGGGGCGGGCGTTCGCCCGCCCCTGCTTTTTTCAAAGGAGGAATAAAAATGGCAAGCAATCGCATTGGACGCATCAATGAAGAGATCCAGCGCGAGCTCAGCTCGCTCTTCCGCACGCTCAAGGACCCGCGCGTCCAGAGCGGCATGGTGACCATTACCCATGTGGACACGACGAGCGACCTGCGCTATTCGCGCATTTACGTGAGCGTTCTCGAAAAGTCGCTCGAAAAGGACGTCATTCGCGGTCTCAAGAGCGCGGCGGGCTATCTCCGGCGCGAGCTGGGCGCGAACATGTCGCTGCGCTACACGCCGGAGCTGCAGTTCATCGCGGACGACTCCATCGAATACGGCGCGCACATCTTAGAGATGCTGCGCGACCCGCGCGTGGTGAAGCCCGCGAACCCCGAAAACGAAACACTGAACACGGAGGATGAGCAGGAATGACCGTTTCCGAAGTCGCGGCATATCTCCGCGCGCACGACAAGTACCTCATTCTCACCCATCGCCGTCCGGACGGCGACACGCTCGGCTGCGCTGCGGCGCTGTGCGCCATGCTGCGCCAGATGGGCAAGACCGCGGGCATCCTCTATAACCGCGAGACGACCGAGCACTTCGAGTCCTATGTCGAGCAGTATTGGGTCGCGGACGATTTTGACTATAAGACGGTCGTTTCCGTCGACCTCGCCGCGCTGAGCCTGTTCCCCGACAATGCCGAGATGTTCAAAACGTGCGTCGACCTCGCCATCGACCATCACCCGAGCTACGAGGGCTTCGGCAAGGAGAGCTGCGTGCATCCCGAGTGCGCCGCCTGCGGCGAAATTCTGTGCGAGCTCGCGCAGGAATTAGGACAGCTCACACCCGAAGTCGCGCTGCCGCTCTATGTCGCCGTGTCGACCGACACAGGCTGCTTTGTCTACTCCAACGTCACGGCGAACACGCACCGCGTGGCCGCGGCGCTGATGGAGACGGGCATCGACTATAAAGCCGCCAACAAGCTGCACTTCCGCACAAAGAGCAAAAAGCGCCTGGCGCTTGAGGGAGAGCTGCTGCGCACGATGGACTTCTACGACGAGGACCGCGTCGTCATCGTCGCCGTGCCGCAGTCCCTGCAAAAGAGCATGGCGCTTTCCGAGGCCGACATGGAAGACCTTGCGTCCCTCGGCGGCTTGGTCGAGGGCACGGACTGCGCTGTGACGATGAAGGAAACGAAGGACGGCGCGTGGAAGGTCAGCGTGCGCACAGGCGCGCGTGTCAACGCGACGCTCGCCTGCTCGTTCCTCGGCGGCGGCGGACACCGCGCGGCGTCCGGCTGCCTCATTGAGCACGCGGACTATGAGACCGCGCGCGCCATGATCCTGAACGCCATCGCCGAAGCGGTGGCGGAAGAGGCATGAGCACGATCCGCAAGGCAGCGCGCGCCGATTTGGACGCGGTGTGCCGCATTTACGACCAGATCCACACGGCAGAGGAGCGCGGCGAGGCCACGATTGGCTGGCAGCGCGGCGTGTATCCCGAGCGCGAGACGGCGGAGGCCGCGCTCACGCGCGGCGACCTCTTCGTGCAGGAGCAGGATGGTGAGATCGTCGGTACGGCCATTCTCAACCAAACGCAGGTTGATTCCTACGCGGGGGCGAACTGGCGCTATGACGCGCCGGACAGCGAGGTCATGGTGCTGCACACGCTCGTCATCGACCCCGAGGCCAAATCGCGCGGCCTTGGCCGCGAGTTTGCGGCATTTTACGAGGGCTATGCCCTCGCGCACGGCTGCCGGTACCTTCGCATCGACACGAACGCGCGCAATGCGCGCGCCCGCCGCTTCTATCAAAAGCTCGGCTACGCCGAGATCGGCGTCGTGCCGTGCACGTTTAACGGTATCGCCGGTGTGCAGCTCGTGCTGCTTGAAAAGCGGCTGCCGCCGCTGCGACAAATCACGGCGGACGAAGCGCCGCGCCTGCGCGCGTGCGTGCAGGCCTTGTCCGAGCACCACAACCGCGTGTCCGTGAATTTCAAGGGCAGCTATCCGAGCCGGCCCTATGATAAAACGTTGTCGCTTTTTGCACAGGCGCTGGAAGAAAACGTCTCGCGCATCGCGGTCATCGAAGAGGACAGCGGGATCGTCGGCTTCTGCAAGGTCGACCTGCACGGAGACGGCACGGGCAAGCTCGACTACCTCGTCGTTCTGCCGCAGTGCCGCGGCAGGAAATACGGCAAGGCCCTGATGGACTGGGCGATGGCGGTATTTTCGGGCAGCGGCGTCCGGAAGATCGAAGTCAAGGTGGTCGACGGCAACGACGCCGTCCACCTCTACGAGAAATACGGCTTTCGCATGAACGCGCATATCTTGGTGCGCGGAGAGTAGAAAGAGAACTGCGTTTTGCCTGCCGGCAAAACGCTTGTACGGCGCAAAAGCGCCGAAGGCTTGGCACAAAGGAGGCCATTTATGCCCAACGGCATTGTAATTATTGATAAGCCCCAGGGCTGGACGAGTATGGATGTGTGCGCCAAGCTGCGCGGCATTTTGCATGAAAAGCGCGTCGGCCACGCGGGGACGCTCGACCCCATGGCGACGGGTGTTCTGCCCGTGTTCGTCGGGCAGGCGACCAAGGCCGTCTCCTTTGCCGAGGGCGGGCAAAAGGTCTACGAGGCCGTTTTACAGCTCGGCCTTTTGACCGACACGCAGGATACGACCGGCGAAACGCTCGAAGAACGCGCCGTGACCGTCACGGAGGACGAGGTGCGCGCGGCGCTGCCGCGCTTTCTCGGCGAGATCGAGCAGATCCCGCCGATGTACTCGGCCATCAAGGTAAACGGCCAGAAGCTCTACGACCTCGCCCGTCAGGGTCGTGAGGTCGCGCGCAAGCCGCGCATGATCACGATCTTCGACCTTACGCTGACGCAGAATTTGGGAAACGGGCAGTATGCCCTGCGCGTCGTTTGCTCGAAGGGCACCTACATCCGCACGCTGTGCCACGATCTCGGTCAGGTGCTCGGCTGCGGCGGCTGCATGGCGGCGCTGCGCCGCACGGAAGCGTCGAACTTCCGCATTGACGAGGCCGTGACGCTTGAGGACGTGCAGCGCGAGGGCGAAGCACTGCTCCGCCCCACGGACAGCCTGTTCCGGCAGTATCCGGCCTACACCATCCCGAGCACTGAACAGGAGCGCAAGTGCCTCTGCGGCAATTCCCTGCGCGCAAAGCTCCCCGACGGGCTGTACCGCGTCTACGGGCGCGACGGGGCGTTCCTTGCCCTGTCGGAGGCGAAGGACGGCACGCTCACCTCGAAACGAAATTTTTTCAGCGTGTGACGCTGACGCAAAAAGGAAACCGAAACTATGAATGAATCCACAGTCATCGCCCTGGGTTTTTTCGACGGGGTGCATATCGGGCACGGCGAGCTGCTCAAAATGGCGGTGCGCCGCGCGCAGGAGCGCGGCTGCCGCTCCGCGGCGTTCACGTTCGACCGCTCGCCGCGTGAATTCGTCACGGGAAAGCCCGTGCCGCTGCTGACAACACCGTCTGAGCGCGCAAACATCATCCGCACACAATACGGCGTGCAGGAGGTCTTTGTCGAGCCGTTCGACCGGAACATGATGACCATGCCGTGGGAGGACTTTATCTCTGAGCTTCTCGTCAGGAAGTATCACGCGGTGCACCTTGTCGCGGGACACGACTTCCGCTTCGGCCACAAAAATGAGGGCGATGTGGAAAAGCTCAGAAGTTACTGCGCCGCCCACGGTCTCGGCTGCGACATCATCCCGCGCGTCGAAAAAGACGGTGTGACCGTCTCTTCAACTTATATCCGCTCGCTTCTGGAAGCGGGCGAGGTCAGACGCGCCGCGGAATTTCTCGGCCATTATTTTTCCGTGGAGGGCACGGTGCGCCACGGCGAGGGCATCGGGAAAAAATCCCTTTTCCCGACGGCAAACCTCATCCCTGAGGAACACATCATTGCCCTCAAGCGCGGCGTGTACGCCACGCGCGCGCATCTGCCGAACGGCGAGACGTGTGTGGGCGTGACGAACGTCGGTGTGCGGCCGACGGTGAGCGACAAGAACACCGTGACGATCGAGACATATCTTGTCGGCTTCGACGGCGACCTGTACGGGCAGAAATTACAGCTCGACTTTTTCGACTATCTGCGCGAGGAGAAGAAGTTCTCCTCCACGCAGGAGCTGCACGACATGATCGCGCAAAACGCCCGCGAGGCAGAGATGATCGTCAAATAAGCAGTAAAATGAAAGAACGGACCGACAGTTTTGAAACTGCCGGTTCTTTTTTTGCGCGTGTATTTCCCGACAGGCTTTTTCTTTCCGCTCGTTTACAATAATCCTCGACACAATAAATCGACGCACAGGGAGGGGACAGGCTGTGAAGGTGATCGAGCTGCTCAAAAGCAAGGAATGGTCCGGAAAGGTCATCGACTGCGTGCTGCGCTTTGCGCTCTCGTTCGCGCTTGCGCTTGCGCAGGTGTTCGGCGGCTACGCGCCGCTCGCGCTCGGCATGATCGGCGCATCGGGCGCAGGATTGCGGGGAGCGAGCGCGCTCATCGGCGCGTCGGCGGGCGCTGTGCTGTTTCTGCCGTTTTCGCACGCGCTGCGGACCTTCGCCGCGGGCGTTCTGATCTTCACGGCGAACAACGCGTTTTTCGATCTGAAACTCTACAAAAAGCGGGCGTTTCTGCCGCTGCTGTGCGCGGGGATGATGTTCTCCGTCGAGTTTGTCTACGTCTTACGCGACGGCGTGGGCGAGGCGGCAAACTGCCTGATGGCGCTGCTGCTGTGCGCGCTCGGCGCGATGAGCGGGCGCGCGCTCTTGGCGACGGGCGACAGGGAGAAGGAGGACCACCCCTACGCGCCGCTTTTCATCCTGCTCGGCGTGCTGATGGCCGCGTCCTCGTTCGAAACGGCGGACGGCTTTGCGCCGGGTCGCATCCTCTCGATGCTGGCGGTGCTGCTGTTCGCCTTTGAGCGCGGCAGCGCGTTCGCCATTCCGGCGGCGCTGTGCATCGGGCTGGGGATGGACCTCGGCGCGGGGGGCGGCAGCTTTGTCCACGCGGCGTCATATGCGTTTTCCGCGGTGCTGGTGAACGTCACAGCGCGGGGCAACCGCGTGGCCTCGGCGCTGTGGTTTGCGCTGAGCATTCTGTGCTTTGCCCTGCCGATGAACGCGCACGCGGGGCTTGTGCTGCTCTACGAGGGACTGGCGGCGACGCTGTTATTCCTGCTGATCCCGTCGCGGTTCCTGCGCGGCAAGCGCCTTTGCAGCGACGAGGCCGCGCAGGAGGACGCCGCCGTGCGCAGAAAGATCGCGGCCTCTGCCGCGGCGCTGCGCGAGCTTTACGACAGCATCGCCCGTCCGCGCACGCTGACGGAGGAAAATCCTGCCGCCATCTTCGATCGCGCGGCGGAAAAGGTCTGCCGCGGCTGCGCGCTGTGCGACTACTGCTGGGAAAAGGAGTATCAGCGCACCTATACTGCGCTCAACGACGCGACGGCAGCGCTGCTGCGCCGCGGGCAGGGCAGGGGCGAGGACTTCCCCTCGTACTTTTCCGAGCGGTGCATTCATTTTTCGTCGTTTTTGTCGGCCGTGAACGGCGAGCTGCGCGCCTATCTTCTGCGGCGGCAGTACCGGCGGCTGCTGGAGGACGACCGCGCGAAGGCCGCGTCGCAGTACGCCCAGCTCTCCGAGCTCATGCAGAGCGCGGCGGACGGCGCGCTGCGCCCCGTATCGACGCAGCCGGTGCATTCTTATGAGATCGGTCTTTCGCTGCGCCCCAAGCGCGGGGAACGCGTGAGCGGCGACAGCGCCGCCCACTTTGAGACCGAGGACGGCACGCTCTGCCTGCTGCTCTCCGACGGCATGGGCTGCGGCGAGGCCGCGCAGCGCGAATCGTCGATGGCCGCGCGGCTGCTGGAGCGCTTCCTGCGCGCGGGCATCGACGCGCCGCCCGCGCTCAAGACGCTCAACAGCGCATTGTCTCTTCGCGCCGAGTCGACCGACAGCTTTACGACGGTCGACCTGCTCACGCTTTCGCTTCAGACGCTCGAGGGCGAGCTCTACAAGTACGGCGCGGCGCCGAGCTATCTAAAGCGCGGAGGCACGGTGCGCCGCGTGACCTGCTCGTGCCTGCCCGCGGGCTTGCAGGAGGGCTCGCCCCCGCCGGAGGCGACGCACATC
>ERZ1673751.1987-NODE-1987-length-10727-cov-8.619472_pt1 | contig 10727 bp, 9 predicted proteins | sample MGYA00580202_ERZ1673751 | MGnify/ENA primary metagenome ERZ1673751 (study PRJEB41218, sample SAMN15661780) | gut metagenome | host: Homo sapiens | place: Canada: London | collected 2015-08-20/2019-03-30 | study: EMG produced TPA metagenomics assembly of... | reverse complement strand
CAATAATGAATTTTAATTCAGCGTAATGCACTTACGAGAAGTGTTACACATATTGTACCAGATTTCAAAGCAAATTGCAAGTCTTTTTTGAAAAAAACAGAGAATTTTTCAAAAAAGATTACTTCTTGCGGTCTGTCATGATCTTTTCAGCAATATTCTTCGGAACTTCCTGATAGCTGTGAGGTTCCATAGCATACTGACCACGACCCTGTGTGTTGGAACGCAGGTCGCTGGTGTAGCCAAACATTTCAGACAGCGGCACCAGAGCGTCTACCTGTACAGAGCCCGGACGAGCTTCCTGACCCTGGATCTGTCCACGACGAGAGCTCAGGTCGCCGATAACGGTACCAGTGTAATCGTCCGGAACAGTAACGGAAACCTTCATGATCGGTTCCATCAGAATCGGCTGTGCCTGCTTCATTGCTTCCTTGAAAGCGATAGAGCCGGCGATCTTAAATGCCATTTCAGAGGAGTCGACTTCGTGATAAGATCCATCGTACAGTTCAACCTTTACGTCTACAACTTCATAGCCAGCCAGAATACCAGCCTGCATTGCACCGCGGATACCAGCGTCAACAGCCGGAATGTATTCCTTCGGAATTGCACCGCCGACAACCTTGTTGATGAACTCATAGCCCTTACCGGATTCGTTCGGAGCCACACGGATCTTAACGTGACCGTACTGACCGGAACCACCGGACTGCTTCTTGTACTTGTAGTCCACGTCAGCAGTACCCTTGATGGTTTCCTTATAGGATACCTGCGGAGCACCAACGTTTGCTTCTACCTTGAATTCGCGAAGCAGACGGTCTACGATAATGTCCAGATGCAGTTCGCCCATACCGGCGATAATGGTCTGACCAGTTTCCTCGTCTGTCCAGGTACGGAAGGTCGGGTCTTCTTCTGCCAGCTTTGCCAGAGCGATACCCATCTTGTCCTGACCAGCCTTGGTCTTCGGCTCGATTGCCAGCTGGATAACCGGTTCCGGGAATTCCATGGATTCCAGAATAACCGGAGCCTTTTCGTCGCACAGAGTATCACCGGTGGTGGTGTTCTTCAGACCAACAACGGCAGCAATATCGCCTGCGTATACAGTTTCGATATCCTTTCTGTGGTTGGAGTGCATCTGTACGATACGTCCCATACGCTCCTTGTTGTCCTTGGTAGCGTTCAGGACAGTTGCACCAGCATTGACAGTACCGGAATATACACGGAAAAAGCACAGCTTACCAACGAACGGGTCAGTTGCGATCTTGAATGCCAGAGCAGCGAACGGTTCACTGTCGGAAGAATGACGGAACACTTCCTCGCCGGTTTCCGGATCTACGCCCTTGATGGACGGTACGTCCAGCGGGGACGGCATATAATCTACGATAGCGTCCAGCAGCTTCTGTACGCCCTTGTTACGATAAGAAGTACCGCAGGTAACCGGAACCATCTTGTTTGCGATGGTGGACTTACGGATGCATGCCTTGATCTCGTCAATGGTAATTTCTTCTTCGTTAAAGAACTTTTCCATCAGAGCGTCATCCTGCTCTGCAACGTGTTCCATCAGTTCCTGATGATATTCTTCAGCCTTTTCCTTCAGGTCATCCGGAATTTCTTCTACGCGGATGTCCTTGCCCAGATCGTCATAGTAAACATAAGCCTTCATCTCAACCAGGTCAACGATGCCCTTGAACTCGTCCTCGGCACCGATCGGCAGCTGGATCGGAACAGCATTACACTTCAGGCGATCTTTCATCATGTTGATAACGTTGTAGAAGTCAGCACCCATGATGTCCATTTTGTTGACATAAACCATACGCGGAACCTGATACTTATCAGCCTGACGCCATACAGTTTCAGTCTGCGGTTCTACACCGCCCTTTGCACACAGTACGGTAATAGAACCGTCCAGTACACGCAGAGAACGCTCAACTTCTACAGTGAAGTCCACGTGTCCCGGAGTGTCGATGATGTTGATTCTGTGACCAGCCCAGTGAGCAGTTGTTGCAGCGGAAGTGATTGTGATACCACGTTCCTGTTCCTGTTCCATCCAGTCCATAGTTGCGGCACCCTCGTGGGTTTCACCGATCTTATGGTTGATACCGGTGTAGAACAGGATACGTTCTGTTGTTGTTGTTTTACCGGCATCGATGTGAGCCATGATACCGATATTTCTGGTTTTTTCCAGGGAACAATCTCTAGCCATAGATGATCCTCCTTATACAGCAGCACAAAGTGCTTACCAGCGGTAGTGTGCAAACGCCTTGTTTGCTTCTGCCATCTTGTGTGTATCGTCACGCTTCTTGCAGGCACCGCCGGTGTTGTTCAGTGCATCGAGAATCTCTCCTGCCAGACGCTCCTTCATGGTCTTTTCGTTCCGCAGTCTGGAATACTTGGTGATCCAACGCAGTCCCAGAGTCTGACGGCGTTCCGGACGAACTTCCATCGGAACCTGATATGTGGCACCGCCCATACGGCGAGCCTTAACTTCCAGAACAGGCATTACGTTGTCCATAGCCTCCTGGAACATTTCCAGTGCGTCCTTGCCGGTCTTTTCAGCGACAATATCAAATGCACCGTAAACAATCTTCTGGGCAACACCCTTCTTGCCGTCTACCATTACATTGTTGATAAGACGGGTTACGAGCTTGGAGTTGTAAATCGGATCCTCCAGCACGTCACGTTTTGCGATTTTACCTCTTCTTGGCATTTTCGCTTCCCTCCTTCACAATAATTCATGAATTCACAGGTACTCAATCGGGCGGAATTTCCGCCGACCGTAGGGCCAATGGAGAGGAATACGCCGGCACCCGAACTGGTGCCAATCTATATTCAAATCTCCACAGTTCCCGTGGTGATCTCAGTTTTCCTGTTACGCCGGAGCAGTTTTCACGCTGCCCCTGATTTTTGTCGGTAAGTTGCAGATCGAAAAAAGATCTTACTTCTTGCCAGCCTTCGGTCTTTTCGCACCGTACTTGGAACGAGCCTGCATTCTGTTTGCAACGCCCTGTGCGTCCAGAGTACCGCGGATGATGTGGTAACGTACACCAGGCAGGTCCTTTACACGGCCGCCGCGGATCAGAACCACGCTGTGCTCCTGCAGGTTGTGACCGATACCCGGAATGTAAGAAGTTACCTCATAACCGTTTGTCAGCTTTACTCTGGCAATCTTTCTCATAGCGGAGTTCGGCTTCTTCGGTGTAGCAGTACGAACTGCGGTGCACACGCCTCTCTTCTGCGGAGAACTCTGATCGGTAATAATCTTCTTATTTGCATTATAGCCCTTCTGCAGTGCCGGTTCGGTAGACTTGTACTGCTGTACCTTTATTCCCTTCCGAACCAACTGATTAAAAGTAGGCATAATTTTCCTCCTTTGCAAAAAAATGAATTTGCCGCAGCAGACAAGTCTGCCGCATGCTTTTCTATTTTATCACATTCAGTTTGCGTTGTCAACGCTTTTACAGAATTTTTACAAAATGCAGGCTTGTCTTGCGGAAACACGGCGTACTGTGTCCCCGCAGTCCCCGTTTCAGAGCCAGTTGCCGCTTCACCACGCTGCCATACCATTATATAAGAGCCTTTCGTTTCCGACAACGCATCAGCAGTCCCCACACTGCCAGATACACCAGACAGCCCACGCCGGAAGCCGCTGCCGCCGAGAGCAGCATACCCAGCGGCTGGGCATAGGTATGGCAGAGCCACGCCGCACCGGTACAGCACGCCGCCGCTGCCACCGGCGGGAACAGTCCCCGCAGCAAGTGCAGCCGTACTCCCAGACAGCGGTGCAGCTGCCACAGGATCAGCAGCAGCAGCACCAGATAGCACGCTGATGTGGCAATACCGGCACCGGTGATGCAGAACGCCGGACGGGACAGCAGCAGCAGATTCCCCGCCAGCTTCACCGCCACCCCTGCCAGCATGCACAGCACAGGGATCCCCGCCCTGCCGATACCCTGTAACACGCTGCACAGGGGAAATGTCAGGCACAGGCAGACCATGCCGGGGAGCAGTGTCCGGAGGGCTTCTGCGGCAATGGCAGCTTCTTCCGGTCTGCCGGCGTAGAGCAGATGCATCACCGGCTCCGCCAGCACCCACAGCCCGCCTGCCGCCGGAAACGCCATCGCCGCCGCGGCTCCGGTGACAGAGCGAACATGTGCCGCTGTGCCAAGGCAGTCCTGCTTCGCCCACAGTGCCGCCGCACAGGGCAGAGCACTTTTCCCCAGCATGTTGGTGACAGAGGGCACCAGATTGAACACAGTGATCGCCATGCCGGTGAAAGAGCCGTAGACAAATGCCGGAAAATCCGGCTGGGCGGCAAATGCCCCGAATCTCTCCGCCAGTTCTGCCCCGTGGAACATCTGCACCCGTCCAAGGCAACGCATCATGGTCACCAGATCCAGCAGAGAGGTCAGGTTCGTCACCAGCGAGCCCAGTGCCACCGGAATCATTACGTAGAGCAGCCGCCGGAAAATCTGGGAAACAGGTGCCGCCGGACGGTCATCATGGGGCAGTCGGGTATCCCGCCGCAGACCATGCAGCAGGAAGTACACCCACCCCAGCACTGTAGACAGCGTGACACCCAGCACGGCTCCCGCGGCAGCCAGTGCCGAAAGCGGCACCTCCGGCGGCACCCAGCGGCAGACGACCTCCGGATTCCGGAGCACCCACATGCACAGTGCCAGTCCGAAGCCCAGCTTCGCCACCGCTTCCAGTGCCTGCGACAACGCCGTGGGGGTCATGTTCTGCAAGCCTTCCCAGTAGCCCCGTTCCACGGCAGTCAGGCAGCCGAACAGTGCCGCCGGTGCAATGGCAAGCAGAGAGAACAGGGCATGGGGCTGGGCGGCGATCTGCGTGGCAAACGGCTCCGCCAGCAGAAACATGCACAGGCTGAGCAGCAGCCCCAGTGCCCCGCAGGCAAGCCGTGCCGCATGGTGGATCCGGCGGACTTCCGACCAGTGTTCCAGAGCCGCCGCACGGGAAACCGTCTGTGCCACGGCGGCAGACAGTCCGGTGACAGACAGAGCATACACCGGCAGCAGCAGCCCGTAGGCAGTGCTGAAATACCCCATGCCGGTGCCGCCCAGCACGTTGGTCAGCGGAATTTTGAAGCATGCCCCCAGCAGCTTGGCAGTCATGGCAGATGCCAGCAGCAGGGCAGAGCCTTTCCAGAACGATTGTTTTCGAAACATAGCTTTTTCTCCTGTCCTGAGAATGGAAACGCGTTGTGCAGTGCCGACTAGTATGATGTAATGGCTAAAATTATAGAAATCAGCCTCCCTTGAAAAGGGAGGGGGACCAGCGAAGCTGGTGGAGGAATTCTATCGAAACTCATTATCCAGCGTTTCCGAATTTTTTGCACCGGATAGAAAAATTTATGTTGCCGAAAACGAAAATATGTGTTATAATAGAGAGGTAATGCCGTCAGAAGCGGCATTGTCCAACAGGAGCCTGCTGTGGCTCCAAAATCCTGTGCAGCAGGCGGATACTGTATCTGACCGCAACGCTGCCCGAAAGGAAGAATGTACCCATGCAATACAAATTTGCAGAAAATGTTGACGCATTGCAGCCCTCTGCGATTCGTGAAATTCTGAAATTCACCAGCATGCCCGGTGTGATCTCGTTTGCCGCCGGCAATCCTGCTCCGGAGGCATTTCCGGTAGACACCATTCGGAAAATCTCCGCAGAACTGTTCGAAAAAGACCCGATTCTGGCGTTGCAGTATAACATCACGGAGGGATACCCGAAACTCCGCGATCTGCTGAAACAGCGTATGGCTGCACAGCAGTGCTTCAATGCAGATGCAGACGACCTCATCACCACCTCCGGTGCCCAGCAGGCAAATGAGCTTTCCTGCAAAGTGCTGCTGAACCGCGGTGACACCCTGTTCTGCGAAGCCCCCAGCTTTATCGGCTCCCTGAACGCGTTCCGTTCCTACGGTGTCGATCTGGTTGGCATTCCCATGGAACAGGACGGCATGGACTTGGCAGCAATGGAAGAAGCCGTCAAGGCAAGCAAGAGCCCGAAGCTGGTCTATGTCATTCCCAATTTCCAGAACCCCACCGGCAGAGTGATGTCGCTGGAAAAGCGAAAGGGGCTGTACGAGCTGGCATGCAAGTACGACTTCATCATTCTGGAGGACAACCCCTACGGTGACCTCCGCTTCGCCGGCAGCGACGTGCCCTCCATTAAGAGCATGGACACCGAACATCGCGTGATCTACTCCGGCACCTTCTCCAAGATTCTGGCTCCGGGACTGCGTGTGGGCTATGTCAGTGCCCCCAAGGAGATCATCGCCAAGATCACCGTCTGCAAGCAGGTTGCCGATGTGCACACCAACATCTGGGCACAGGCAGTGTGTGCGGAATTTCTGGAACGGACGGACATGGACACCTATCTGGAAAAACTGCGTGCGGTATACCGCCGGAAGTGCAACCTCATGGCAGACGGCATTCGCCGTCACTTCTCCGGCAAGGTACAGTGGGAAATGCCGCAGGGCGGTCTGTTCCTGTGGTGCACCCTGCCGGACGACTGCGACATGCCGGCGTTCTGCACCAAGGCAGTGCAGGAGTACTCCATTGCCGTTGTCCCCGGAAACGCCTTTCTGGTGGACGAAACTGCCCCGACCACGTCGTTCCGCCTGAACTTCTCCACGCCGTCTGATGAACAGATCGTCAAGGGCATCGAGATCCTGGGCGGCATGACCAAGAAGATCCTGGGAGCATAAAGGCAATACCGCACAAAGATTGTGCGGTATTGCCTAAAGGAAACGCTGTCGCAGGGAAAAGCCAACTTCCCTGCACATGACAAAAATGAAAAATTGAAAGGAATTCACATAAAATGGCACAGAAAAAAGAACATGTACAGACACATTATCTTCCCACCGAAAGCTATCTGGCAACCAGAGCCGCTGCTCTGCACTTTCCGGCAAAGCAGTTTGCGGACATGATTAACGACCAGAACAGCGTTTACGGCATGGTCATCGATATGCCGATCAACCCCGTTACCCTGTCCACACTGGTGGTATACATCAACGGTGCGGCAAACGTTTACTTCAACAACGGCGGCTCCTACACCGGTGCTTCCCAGCGGTATCAGACCGTAGTACAGGCCGGACGGCTGCTGGTGGCAAACGCTTCGAGAATCCTCGGCGAATGCAGTCAGACTACCTCTTTCCCGCTGCCCACTTCCCAGCCCCACCACCTGTATCTGCTGACCAAGAAGGGCATTTTCGAAAAGAAAGTCCTGCCCTCTGCCATCAAGGAAGAAAGCGAAGACATGCAGGCGATCTATTTCCTCTATCAGCAGGTCATGCGGGAACTTCGTTCCGCACAGCTGAAAGATCAGGCAATGTCCCAGAAGTAAACCGGAACGGAGGTGTTTCCTGTGATTCCATACGAAAAGAAAGAACACTATACCATTGACGATCTGGCGGAGATCGTGACGCTGCTCCGGAGCAAGGACGGCTGTCCGTGGGACAAGGTGCAGACGCATGAATCCATTCGTCCGGACCTGATCGAAGAAACCTATGAAGTCATCGAAGCCATTGACCAGAACGACCCCGAAATGCTGCGGGAGGAACTGGGCGATCTGCTGCTGCAGGTGGTGTTCCACAGCCGTATCGAAACGGAACAGGGACACTTTACACTGGACGATGTCTGCACAGACATCTGCAACAAGCTGATTATCCGGCACCCTCACGTGTTCAGCACGGTGCAGGCGGACACCACCGAAGAAGTCCTGAAAAACTGGGACACCATCAAGGAAGAAACCAAGCACCAGACCACCCGCACCCAAACACTGGAAGCTGTGGCAAAGACCCTGCCGGCTCTGATGCGTGCCCAGAAAGTCTGCAAGCGTGCCCTCAAGGGCAACAACCGCTTTCTGTGCAATGAATCCGTCCTCGCCAGCGTGACTGAATGCAAGCACACGCTGGAAGAAGCCATGCACATGGAAGATGCGGAGCAGATCACGCGGGCAATGGGCGAACTGCTGTTCTGCTGTGCCGGCATGGCTCAGACACTGGGGCTTTCGGCGGAACAGGTACTCACCGACACCACCAACCAGTTCATTGACTGTTTCCGTGCCATGGAGGAAACCTGCACCGCGGAAAAGCGGGAAATGGAAACCCTCTCCCACGGCGAGTGGAACGCCCTCTGGAAGAAAACCAAGCAAAATTTAGAGGAGGAAGCGACCCATGCGGCTGGATAAATATCTGAAGATCTCCCGACTCATCAAACGGCGTACCGTTGCCAACGAAGCATGCGATGCCGGAAAGATTCTCGTAAACGACAAGGTCGCCCGTGCATCGTATGATGTCAAGGCGGGCGATGTCATCGAGATCCAGATGGGACAGAAGGCTCTGAAAGTCCGTGTAGAACAGGTGGCTGAAGTCGTCCGCAAGGAGGACGCTGCCGGTCTTTACGCCGTGGTTTCAGAGTGAGCAGAAGCAGCATCACAAAAAACAAGATCGGAAAGCGGACGGCATAGGCTGTCCGCTTTTTTGGTCACTATTTTCATAAACAAACCACAAACTTTCGGAAAATTTGTTTCCGCTTTTGACTTTTTATTTTTCTGCAAAAGGCACCGCTGTGACAGCAGATGGTGCAAAACGTTCATTTTATGCAAACAGGTGTCTGTCTTCTGCAATCACATTTTTTCTTATACATCTATAAAAAAACAAGGCATTTCGACGCTTTTTTCCCCGCAGGCATATTTGGGCAAGTTGCTGTTCATTCAACCTAGAAATTTGCATAAAATGCACGAGATTTTCACGGGAATCTTGGTATAATAGTACATTGACAATTTGCAACAGAAAATGCTATAATTTGAGTATAGATATTTCCGCACAAAACGGCGACGATTTTTTGTGCGGCATCGTCTGCAATTTGTGTATAAAGGGGAACATCACAGATTGACATGGAGTGTGCATGCACAAACACGTACACACAACAACGAAATCTATGAGAAAAAATGGAGGGAGTATTTATGGAAAATCTAGGTTATCTTCTGGAAGATGATGATATATCGCCTGCGGTGAAACGCCGCAGCAGAACCCAGACCGCAGCATCTGGACAGCTGGAAAACGTTTCGAAGACGTATCTGTTTGTCAAGCGTCTGGCAGACGTGGTGCTGTCATTTCTGGCAGTGATCGTGTTGAGCGTGCCCATGCTGCTGATCGCACTGGCAGTCTTTTTGCAGGACTTCCACAACCCGATCTTCAAGCAGCTGCGGGTGACCAAGGACGGTCGCTTTTTCACCATGTACAAGTTCCGCACCATGTGCGTGAATGCCGAACAAAAGCTGGAGGAGCTTCGTGCTCAGAACGAGGCAGACGGTCCGGTCTTTAAGATGAAAAAGGATCCCCGTGTCACACCGATCGGCAGATTTCTGCGGAAAACCAGTCTGGACGAACTGCCGCAGTTTTTCAATGTACTGAACGGTTCCATGAGTTTGGTGGGGCCGCGTCCGCCTCTTCCCAAGGAAGTGGAAAAGTACACACCGTACCAGATGCACCGGCTGGACGCAAAGGGCGGTATCACCTGCTACTGGCAGTGTTCCGGCAGAAGCAACATCATGTTTGACGAGTGGGTGGAACTGGATCTGAAGTACATTCGGGATCGTTCTTTCGCCACAGATGCAAAGATCTTGTTCCGTACCGTAGGGGCTGTTCTCCGGCGGGACGGTGCAGAGTAAAGGCAATACCGCACAAAGAGCATCTGGCGACTTTGCACGCCATCTGCTTGCAAATTTCCCGTCATATTTCACAAAAATGCTCGTGAATACATCCAGTATTCACTCCGCTTTTTGTTTCATCTGACGAAAAATTTGACGACGCATCTGTCGCACAATCTTTGTGCGGTATTGCCTAAAAAGCAACTTCACAGAAAATACGAAACGGCATGACCGAAAAAGTCATGCCGTTTTTTATATGCTATGTTGTGATATATAGATTTTCAAAGGTTTCCCGTCCGGTGCATCACAATAGAAATCGCCGCCAGCGGTGCCGTTTCACAGCGGAGGATCCGGTGTCCCAGCCAGACTGCAACTGCTCCGTTCTGTTGCAGCTGCTCCGCCTCTTCCGGATCGAAGCCGCCCTCGCTGCCCACGATCAGGGCAATGGAACGGCAGTCGTGCAGGTCTGCCTCATCAAACCGGACACCGCCGCCCTCGTACAGCAAAATCGCACGGTCTGCCTGCTGCATCTCCGCACAGGCCTGTGTAAAGGTCAGCATGGGAGCGACCTCCGGAATGATGCCCCGTCCCGCCTGCTTTGCCGCAGAAGCCGCGATTTTTTGCAGCCGCGGCAACTTCTTCTGAAACTCCGCCGGCTTGGGACGGGAGATGCAGCGGCGTGTCAGCACGGGAACGATTCGTGTGACTCCCAGTTCCACGGACTTCTGAATGATCTGCTCCAGCTTGTCCGCTTTGGGCACTGCCTGATACAAGGTCAGGGACACCGACGGTTCCGCCGCACACAGTTCCGAGGAAACCACGTCCAGATGGACTTCTTCCGGCGTAATGGAACGAATCCGGCACTGGTAGTCCCGCCCGTAGGCACAGACTGTCAGCATCTCCCCCACACGCATTCGCAGAGCCAGTCCGATATGGCGGGCATCGGGGCCGGTGATGCACACATCAGATTCGTCTAGTTCTTCTAAAAAAAATCTCGGCATAACGATTTTCCTTTCTATGGCAATACCGCACAAAGATTGTGCGACAGATGCGTCGTCAAATTTTTC
>ERZ1673751.1943-NODE-1943-length-10941-cov-4.947364_pt1 | contig 10941 bp, 8 predicted proteins | sample MGYA00580202_ERZ1673751 | MGnify/ENA primary metagenome ERZ1673751 (study PRJEB41218, sample SAMN15661780) | gut metagenome | host: Homo sapiens | place: Canada: London | collected 2015-08-20/2019-03-30 | study: EMG produced TPA metagenomics assembly of... | reverse complement strand
AATTTGCAAGCAGATGGCGTGCAAAGTCGCCAGATGCTCTTTGTGCGGTATTGCCATAGGGCAGCACCGCACAAAGCCCGCCTGACGGCTTTGCACGGTGTCGCTATAGAAACAATAGAAAAAGGTGAGAACATTGCAGAATTTACCCATTGGTGAAGTGCTGAAAGAATATGGCTATATCACACAGGAACAGATCGATCAGGCACTGCAATTCCAGAAGACACAAAGCGGCAAGAAGGTGCGTTTCGGCACACTGCTGCAGGAAATGGGATTTGTCACAGAAACACAGGTTCTGGAGGCACTGGGGAAAAAGCTGGATCTCCAGATGGTCAATCTGGAGGAGTATGAGGTCAATGTAGACGTGGTTGCCAAGGTGCCCAAGCAGCTTGCGGAAAAATACAACGTCATTGCCCTGTCGGAAAACGACAGCCGTCTACAGCTCGCCATGTCTGACCCGCTGAATTTCTACGCACAGGAAGATATTCGGCAGATCGTGGATATGCCGCTGGAAGTGCTGCTCAGTGAAAGTCCGAAAATCAAAAAGGCGATCGAGTATTACTATGCCGAGATCAGTACCAAGCAGGCAGCCAAAAAGGCGAATATTTCCGCAGAAGATATTGAGGTGCCCCAGCTGACGGCAGACGATGCGGACGACGATGTGCCGATCATCAAGCTGATCAACTCGCTGTTGGTGCGGGGATACAGCACCAACGCCAGCGATATTCACATTGAACCGTTTAAGGATTTCACACAGGTGCGTATGCGTATCGACGGTCAGATGGTCAGCTATCTGACACTGGAAAAGGCACTGCACAACTCCATTGTTGCCCGTATCAAGATCATGAGCAACCTGAACATCGCGGAAAAACGTATCCCGCAGGACGGCAACTTCCACGCTGTGCTGGAGGGAATCGACATCAGTATGCGTATTTCCGTTCTGCCGACGACACACGGCGAGAAGATCGTTATGCGTTATCTGGTGTCGGATACCAAGATCGACCACGCCGGTCACTTCGGCATGAACGAGTATTCCTATAACATGCTGATGAAGATGATGTCCGCCCCCAACGGCATCATCTATATTACGGGGCCGACCGGTTCCGGTAAAACGACCACGCTGTATATGGTATTGCAGCATCTGTCCCAGCGACCGGTAAATATTTCTACCATTGAGGACCCTGTGGAAAAAGACCTGCCCAATATCACGCAGACTTCCGTTAATGTGACTGCCGGCATGACCTTTGCAGTGGGACTGCGTGCCCTGCTGCGACAGGATCCGGATATTATCATGATCGGTGAAACCCGTGACGCAGAAACGGCTGAAATTTCCGTGCGTTCTGCAATCACCGGACACCTGGTAGTTTCCACCCTGCATACCAACGATGCCATTTCGTCCATTGTCCGTCTGGCGGATATGGGCGTGGCACCGTATCTGATCTCCAACTCTGTGGTAGGTATCGTGGCACAGCGTCTGGTGCGTAAGGTCTGCCAGTTCTGTAAATACGAAGAACCGGCGACAGCAGATGACATCGCCATTGTCGGGGACGGCATTCCCATGATTACCCGCGGCAAGGGCTGTAAGGTCTGCAACAACACGGGCTATAAAGGGCGTATTTCCATTCACGAAATGGTATATATAGACAAAACGTTGAAACGTATGATCGCCAAAAGTGCAGACAGTCAGGAAATGCTGGAGTATGCCAAGAAAACACAGGGCATGCGGAGTCTGCTGGACAGTGCCATTGACTTGGTAAAAGAGGGCGTGACCACGCCGGAAGAAGTTATGAAGATCGCATATTATTCCGACTAATGATTACAGAAAGGACGGTATACCGCCATGACCATGAATGAACTTATTATGAAAGCACGGGAGAAGAAATGCTCTGATATTCACATCAGCGAGGGCATGCCGGTTTCGTTCCGTATCCACGGGCAGCTGCTGGACAGCGGCTTTTCATTTCCGGCGGCAGAAACACGGGAAATGATCCTGTCCATGCTGAGTGATGAACAGCGGGAACAGCTGGAAAACGGCGACGACGTGGACTTTGCTATTGAAACGCCGGACTATTGCCGCCAGCGTGTCAACGTTTTCCGGCAGATGAAAAAGGTGGCAGCCACGATTCGTCTGCTGAACAACACCATTCCCACACTGGAACAGCTGCAAATGCCGAAAGTGCTGCGGGACTTGGCAGACCAGCCAAGAGGACTGATTCTGGTGACAGGCCCGACGGGAAGCGGTAAATCTACCACTCTGTCCGCCATGATCGACTATATCAACAAGAATCGTTCGGAGCATATCATCACCATTGAGGACCCTGTGGAATATGTTTACGAGTCGGGCATGTCGGTCATTCACCAGCGTGAAATCGGCGTGGATACCAAGAGCTTTGCAGCGTCCCTGCGTTCTGCTCTCCGTGAAGACCCTGATGTCATTCTCGTGGGAGAAATGCGTGACTACGAAACGATTTCCGCCGCTGTTACCGCCGCAGAAACCGGACACTTGGTCATGTCCACTCTGCACACCACCGGTGCGGCACAGACGCTGGATCGTATCATTGACAGCTGTCCGCCCCACGCCCAGAACCAGATCCGGACACAGCTGTCCACGATTCTGAAGGGCGTTATCACACAGGCTCTGATCCCGCTGGCAATGGGCGGCGGCCGTGTGGCTGCTACAGAAATTCTGGTGGGAACCGATGCGGTAGGCAGCCTGATCCGTGACAATAAGTGCTTCCAGCTGGCAACGGTCATGCAGTCCAGTGCGGCACTTGGCATGCACACCCTGAATGCCGATCTGGCACGGCTGGTAAGAGCCGGCACAATCCGGCGGGATGATGCCATTCGGGTATCCAACAACAAGAATGAGATTCTGGATCTGTTAAGTTAAGCTTCGCTTCGGCGTGTCCGTCTGTATATTTTCGGAGAGGTGAGAGAGATGAAACGAAATCGAAAAGGCTTTTCTCTTGTGGAATTGATCGTAGTGCTGGTGATCATGGCAATCATTGCGGCACTCTGTGCCCCGAATATCTCTGCCTATGTGCAGGCGGCAAAGGTTCAGAATTATCAGACTGTGGCGAATAATCTGGCAGACGAATTACAGACCCAGTTGCCCCAAAGCCGGTACTGGAACTGGGACGAGGTGCAGCGGAATGCGTATGGCATTCTGTGTGCAGATGCCGGAAGATACGTGACACTGGATACAGAAAAAAGCACCGATAATCAAAAGGTGTATCAGATCACCGGTGCCAGCAGCGATGCCAATGCGGTGTTTACGGTTTCGCTGACCTATCATGATGCGGTGAAAACCAGCCAGAAAGTGGATATTGCGGTTTCCTGCGACGGATACGCTGCGGTGCAGTCGGTGCAGGAGTGTAATTTGGTGTTGAAGACGAATTATACAGATGCGAGTGCGTATCCGATGAGCAGCACCACGATCACCACAACAGAAACCAAAGGCTGGGGGAATCTGGACGATAGAGTCAATACCAAATCGTACTGGGAAGAATGGGGAAAAACACATCCCGAGAATGACTTTACAAAAGATGCAACTTGGAGTGGCTGGTGGACACCGGACACCACGATCGTCAATTTGACAGACTATGTTTCCAACAGCTGTAAGTTCGTGCAGTTTGACATGCCCTATTTTTGCGGTTATCATCAAACCAATTGGAATCCTGTCGAATATGCAGGAAGCTATGCCTTTCCGTCTATGTACAGTCTGAATGGTGCAGGCGACGGTGCACAGTATGCAGTTACCAGTTATAGTGACGGTTCCGAAAGTACATGGGAAAAAATCTATATTTACATAGGCGATGACAATAACACAGAAGATCTGAAATTCATTGATAAAGATGCTGACGGAAATGAGATCTACGACAGTGCTGCAATGTACGATCATGGCTGGGTAAAATACAGTGATATTTTTGCAAACGGGCGGGGTGATTTTCGAACCGACGGAAATCCGGATTATATCAGTGCTTTTCAAAATAAGTACGATTCTTCCATTACTGTAAATCCGGACAGTACATTTGTAAATAACACAAAGATAAAATACCGTGTACTTTTACGAACTAACAGCGGTGAGGAATCCAGCCGTGGCTGGCTCTATGTAGAAGGAACATATGCCGGAATCGGAAAAAAGTGTTCTCCGGAAAAGAAAAATTTTCTGGTGTATGCAAATAATGGTTCTCAACTGAATGACTTTTCAGATCGATATGAAGTGGATAAGCAGAGTTGGAATACTTCCATTTATATGGACGTTTCGAAATGCGGATACTCTGTGGGAAATCAGTTGAGCATTACAATTCGCAATGTTGATGCCGATAAACTGATCGATTCCATGGAAAATGGAAGAACGGGAGATGTAAGCGTTGGACAGAACAAGTCCTATGATGGATATGACGGCGTAAAATATGGCAGTATTCAACAAAGTTCATTTATTTACGGAAAACCGGAAAACGGCGGGAATTACTGGGCAGAAAAGCCAGATGCATCAGACAATTCTACAGCTAGAATTGTTATTGTCATGACATACAGCCGCTACCCTTATTTGAAATTAGTATTTCTTAGCAGCTTTTGGACATCTGGTGCAACCAGTACAGATGTAGACATTAGCCTGAAAATGGATTACTCCGGCGGAAACTCGTCTGAAAGTACGATCGACAGTTACACCCCCATGCTCACCCTCAACGGCGACAGCACCTACACCAACATCACCCTCGACTGGACGAAGTGCGACTATATCACCAATGCGGGCGAAGTGGGCGTGAAGTTTGTCAAGTATCCGTCCACGCTGAATTATGATGTGTACAGCAAGGATTACACCCTGCTGGCTTCGGATCAGAACCTGAAAACCTTTATGATGAATTCAAACAGTGCTGTGACATCGGCTGCTTCGGCGGATAAGATCGTGCACCTCTATTGTAAGGGTGTCAGTCCGGAGGAGATTCAGTGCGAGATCGTTGCTCCGAAAAATACGGCAACGACAACGACTACCACGACTACCACACCTCCGCCGCCTGAAACCGAAACCACAGCCAAAACGACTACCAGCACGACGACTGCGGCTACAACCACAACAACAACTACAACTACAACAACGACTACAGCAACCACCACAACAACGACTACCACGACAACTACCACAACGACCGCCGCAACCACAAGCACGGCTGCAACAACCGCAACCACTGCAACTGCCGCAACGACCACCGCGGAAACTACTGCAAGCAGTACCGCAACGGCGACTACCTCCGTGACAGAAACTACGGCTGCAACGACTACAACTTCTGCCACAACCAGCACGACTATAAGTACCACTGCAACAACCAGTAATAAACAGACTGATTCCACAATTTCTTCTGATGAACTTTTAATTCATTATATTTATGATGATCCTGAGTATAGTACAGTTCACATTCTTCGTAGCGGCGGAAGTATCAGTGAAATTCCCAATTATGAGAATGCAGTTACCTATACCAAATCAGAAGATGTTTTAATCACATTTAATGATGATTACGGTGTTTTGCATATTTTCCCCAAATATAATAACAGCGATGTTTCTATAAGCGGTAAGCCAAATCAGCTAGAGCAAACAAAACAGTGTGGTTGGTGTACATATCACATTACTACTAAAATGGTAACAGATGGTCTTCACGAACTCTGGATTAAAAACGGAGTTGTTTATAAGGCTAATCCTGACACACCACTTGCTCAAATGGTAAGCACTGTATATTGAGAAAACAGTATTGCTGCTTGCCTTCCTAAATCTGTTGAAGTTGTTACTACAACCACAACAACCACCGCCCCTCAAACCACCACCACAACTACAACAACCACCACCACCGCACCGCCCATTGCCGCCAGCGAAAACGGCAAAAACGTAGGTCTGGACGAATCCAGTGCGGCGGGCTGCAACATCACGTTCAGCGATCCGCTGTTCAACGACAGCGGCGTGTGCTACTTCACCATTACCCCCAAGGCGGGCTACACGCTCTCTGACAGCTATACCGTAAAGGTCGGCACGGAGGTGCTGTCTGCCAAGAACAACTACAACGCCAAGACGGGGCAGTGGTTCTTCTGGAGCAATAAGATCATGACGGACTACACCATTCATGTGGAGGGTGTTTCTCCGGCGGCGTAACGCTCGAAATAATCCCAAAGGCAATACCGCACAAAAGAAAAGGCTCATTTCCGGAGCGTACCGGAGATGAGCCTTTCTGTGTTCGGGCGGTCATTTCAGACCGCAGAGCTGTAAGTACAGATTTGCAATGGGTTCACCGACCACCAGAGCCATTGCCATGCCGGCGGAGAGGTACGGCCCAAAGGCAAATTTGGAATCGCCGGTTTTTGCCTTGTGGATCATGCCGAAGATGCAGCCGAGGATCAGCCCCAGAAACAGCCCTACCACAACACCTTTGACACCGAGGAACAAGCCGCCTGCCAGCATCAGTTCCGCATCGCCCCGTCCCATGGCACGTTCGCCGGACAGAATTACCAGCAGGAACAGCGGAACCGATGCCGCTGCGGCTCCGATCAGGTGGGAGAGCAGCGTGCCATTTCCGGTGCAGACATCGTAAACCGTAACCGCAACGCCCAGCAGCCCGATGAATCCGATCACATACAGACTGATCAGCTGGGTGTCCAAGTCCATGAAAAAGACCACGATCAGAGCCGAACAGAACAGACATACCAGAGCCGCATAGACCGGCTGTTCAAAGATGCCGAAATAGGCAAAGATCAACACGTATAAGATCGCATTCAGGCTCTCCACCAGCGTGTAGCGAAAGGGGATTTTTGCCCCGCAGCTGTGGCATTTTCCCCGCAGACGGCACCAGCTGAAGATCGGGATCAGATCCCGCTTGCGAATGGGTGTACCGCAGGTCATGCAGTGGGAGTTGTTCCGCCAGAGAGATTCCTCTTTGGGCAGACGGTAGATACAGACGTTCAGAAAGCTGCCGATCGCCGCACCAAAAGCAAAAATGATGCAGTACAGCAGTACATAACAGACGTAATACATAGGGCAAATTCCTCTCTTTTTTCTTGTCCTATTGTATCACATTTTGAAAAAGATGTCAAGAAATATGGAAATTGCGTGTACAACCGGGCGGCTGTGTGATTTTCACGAAAATCGGACTATACCCTTGACGAAAGCGGCAAAAAGTAGTACAATATTGTAAGAAGCCGGTGCATTGCCGGTTAGCATTTATGGGAGGTATTACACCATGTCTGAAAAGTTTATTGTTGAAACATCTGCAAGACACGTACATCTGACTGCGGAAGCATTCGCAGTGCTGTTCGGTGAGGGAAAGGAACTGACTGTCAAGAAGATGCTGTCGCAGCCGGGTCAGTTTGCCAGTGAAGAACGCGTAACGATCGTTGGACCGAAGAAGGAACTGCCGAACGTTTCCATTCTGGGTCCGTTCCGGAGTGCCAATCAGGTAGAACTGTCTGCAACAGACGCACGTTCGATCGGCATCGCTGCTCCGATCCGCGAATCCGGTGATGTTGCAGGTTCCGGTGCATGTACCATTGTGGGACCGGCAGGTCAGCTGGAAATTTCTGAGGGTGTGATCGTGGCAAAGCGTCACATTCACTTCACTCCGGAAGACGCAGCAAAGGCTGGCGTAAAGGATAAGGACATCGTTTGGGTACGTGTTGAAACAGACGGCAGAAAGGCAATCCTGGGTGACGTGGTTTGCCGTGTTTCCCCGAACTATGCAACTGCAATGCACATCGACACGGACGAATCCAATGCCATTGGTGCAGGCCGCAACCAGATGGGCGAGATCGTCACAGTAGACTGATCACATTTTGATGGAAAGGCAATCCTGTACTAAGCATGTGCAGTGTTGCCTGAAAGACAAACGGCGGATGCTGAAATCCTTTTGGCATCCGTTGTTTTTTTAGAAAGGAACAACCATATGAGATCATGGAAAAAATTGACAGCACTGCTTCTCGCCGGTGTGCTGGCTGGCTCGGCATTTACCGGCTGCGGCAAGCAGAGCAGCGACAGCAGCCAGCCGGAGTCTTCTGCCGCCGAGGAATCCTCTGAAAAGGAAACCACCACCGCCGCAGAAGAAACCACCACTGTGGAAACTACCACAGTTCACGTCAGCCCCACAGAAACGGTTTCCACCACGTTGGGCACGGAACTGACCGACATCAATGCCATGCTGGACAAGGGCAGCGATACCACCAACAATTACAAAGCCAAGCTGGACAACTTTATTCAGGAGGGCGACGTGGTACAGTCCTTTACCTTTATTGTGTACTCCGCCGACGGTTCGTCCAGTCTGGGCGACTTCAAGGGCGGCTACGGTGTTTCCGTCAAGGACGGCTGTGCCAGTGCCACCGATGCCGGCTGGTATCAGGCGGCAGACTTTGAGCAGTCCCAGAACAGTGCCTATGCGGAATTCACATGGAATGTTCCCGCAGAGATCCAGACGGAGATCGACCCCAGGGGCGAAGTCCTGTTCGGACACTGGTGGAGCAATGTGCAGCAGGTGAAGCTGTCCAGCATTGTGTGCACCTACACCCGTACCAAGGAAGTGCCGGTAGACGGTACCAATTCCGCCAGTCCGGCTGCAACTTTGAGTTTCAACGATGAGGCAGCCAAGACAGCGAAGATCGCTCTGTCCGACCTGATCGGGGCAGAGGATACGCTTCAGACAGTCACCTTTGACATCAGCAGCACTGGTGCACTGGGCAAGTTCACCGGTGCGTTCGGCGTGTCTGTGGACAAGAACGCGGACTGTGCCACCGATGCCGGCTGGTATCAGACCAAGAACGTCTGCGTGTTCACAGATTCCTCCAGCCTTTCCCTGACGTGGATCGTGCCGGACGATGTTAAGGAGAGCATTGACCCCAGCGGCGATGTGATGCTGGGGTACTGGTGGAGCGACCAGCCCAGCATTACCTTGAACAACATCAGCGTCCGCTACAGCAACAGCACCGGAACGACCACCAAGACCGAGCCGAAGTCGGACGAGTCCTCCAAGGGCGGGGAAGTGGCAGCAGTTTCCGGTGAAACGCCTACTGCGGAGCAGGTCAACGCCATGACCAGCAAGCAGATCGTGGAGAACATCAAGGTGGGCTGGAATCTGGGCAACTCACTGGACAGCTACAACACCAGCTCCAGCGATACGGAAACCGGCTGGGGCAACCCGAAAACCACCCAGCAGATGATCGACACTGTAAAGGCTGCCGGCTTCAATGCCATTCGTGTGCCGGTAACGTGGAGCGAGCACATGTCCGCCGACGGCACCATCGATGCGGCGTGGATGAACCGCGTCAAGGAAGTTGTAGACTACGCCTATAACGATGGGCTGTATGTCATTGTGAATGTACACCACGATGACTACACATGGCTGACACCCTCCAGTGAAAAACTGGAAAGCGACAAGTCCACCCTGACAAACATCTGGAAGCAGATCTGTGCCACATTCCAGAACTACGACCACCGCCTGATCTTCGAGGGCATGAACGAACCGCGTATGATCGGTTCCGCAGAGGAATGGACCGGCGGCACACAGGAATCCTATGACGTTATCAACGCCCTGTATCAGGCATTTGTGGACACCGTCCGTTCTTCCGGTGGCTCCAACAAGGACAGAACGCTGGTTGTCAGCACCTATGCCCAGTCCGTGGAGAAGAACGCTGTCGGCGGTCTGGTGGTTCCGAAAGACGACCATGTGATCGTATCCCTGCACATCTACGCCCCGTGGGATTTCTGCGGTCCGGACGACACCCGTGCCGACTGGGGCAGCGATGCCGACAAGCAGGAACTGGACACCATGTTCCAGTATCTGGACGACACCTTTGTCAGCAAGGGCATTCCGGTCATCATTGACGAAACCGGCTGCGTGAACAAGAACGAAAACACCTCCGCAAGAGTAGCATGGTTCAGCTATTATCTCAGCACAGCCAAGAAGCACGGCATCAAGTGCTTTATCTGGGACAACAACGAAACGAAGAACGGTTTCGGTCTGCTGAACCGCAAGGACTGCACATGGTATTATCCGGAAATCATCGAAGCCATTCAGAATGCTACCAAGTAAACGGATATTGTCATAATGCATAAATCATTCCCCATATAGATGTGCAAAATGTAGAATTTTTATAGAAGCCAGAAAAAATCCCGTGTGAAACGTGCAAAAAACTGCAAAGTATGCTATAATAAGAGAAAGCACTGGAAAACGGGTACGCCCGCTTTTCAAACAAGAGGAGGCATTTTACTATGAGTCATCGAATCATTACCATTGAAAGAGAATATGCAAGCGGCGGCCGTGAGATCGGCGAAATGATCGCAGAACGGCTGGGCATTCCGTGTTATAATCGAGAAATTTTACAAATGGCATCTGAACGCTGCAATGTTTCCATGGATTATCTGGAAACCGCAGAGGAAGCTGCCCCCAAGAGTTTTCTGTACACTCTGATGCTGACCTCCAGCCCTACACGCACCATTGAGGAAAACCTGCCGCTGTCCGATAAGGTCTACATCATCGAAACCAATATCATTCGGGAACTGGCGGAAAAAGGCGACTGCGTGATCGTGGGACGCTGTGCAAGCTATATCCTGCGGGATCTGGAAAACCTGTTCAACGTGTTCATCTACGCGGACACCAAGTCCCGTTCGGAACGTGCCGTGCAGGAGTATCACGTGGACGAACGGCGGGTAGAGGCAATGCTGCGGAAGATCGACAAGCGTCGTGAAACATTCTACAGCATCAACACCGGCGGAAACTGGTACGACAAGGACAACTACCACCTCTGCCTGAACAGCGGAGCACTGGGGCTGGAACTCTGTGCGGATATTGTGGTAGAAACCGCAAAGAAAACCATTTATTAAGTCATTCGAAAGAATAGATACAGGCGGGACAGGGAAGTTTTGAAATGCTCCCCTTTTGTTAGACAATATGGTATAATAGAAATATACCAATT
>ERZ1673751.1939-NODE-1939-length-10970-cov-7.495373_pt1 | contig 10970 bp, 8 predicted proteins | sample MGYA00580202_ERZ1673751 | MGnify/ENA primary metagenome ERZ1673751 (study PRJEB41218, sample SAMN15661780) | gut metagenome | host: Homo sapiens | place: Canada: London | collected 2015-08-20/2019-03-30 | study: EMG produced TPA metagenomics assembly of... | reverse complement strand
GATAAAGCGATGGATAAGCTCAATGTAAAAATCCTATGTGTATCGACGCTGGTAGTTTCCTTTTCCCACCTCACCTTGTTCGTTCCAATTTGTAAATCATCTACATCCATATAGGATGTCGTTGTCCCGGTTCCGGTCTCTTCCGCCCGTACAATCAGGTACTGGTTCGAAATCAATGGCAGCACCATACAGAGCGTCAGTATGACCGCCATCAACTTCTTGCAAACTTTCCATTTTTGCATATGCTTCTCTCCTCTCAGCTTTTTATTTTTGTTTCTGGTATTACCCATTGTTCGTATCATAGCATATAAAAATGGCATTTTTTACACTTGTGCAAAATTGGCAGGTATTTATGCAAAATTGGTATTTTTTACAGATTCTTTGCCATATAGCCAGAAACTGGAAACCAAAAATTGTATATCTTTCTACAGATTTGTAAATCCTTTCTAGTAGTGAACAAAAGGATTACAGGAGATACGAAATTATGGCTGGAAATAAAGTAGTAATCTGTGGAGTCAACACAAGCAAGCTCCCACTGCTTTCTGAGGATGAAAAGCGGGCACTCTTTGCCCGCATGAACGCAGGGGATAAAAGTGCCAGAGAAGAATTTATCCGCGGAAACCTCCGACTTGTTCTGAGTGTGATCCAACGGTTCTCTGGCAACAACATCGAAAGCTCCGATGACCTTTTTCAGGTCGGTTGCATCGGACTGATCAAAGCACTGGATAATTTCGATCAGACACTGGATGTCAAATTCAGTACCTACGCTGTACCTATGATAATCGGTGAATGCCGCCGCTACATGCGCGACAACAACACCATCCGTGTCTCGCGCTCTCTCCGGGACATCGCCTACAAAGCAATCTACACGCGGGATATCCTGACAAAGAAAAACGACCGCGAACCAACGGTTGACGAGATTGCCAAAGAATTAGAGCTTCCAAAAGAAGATATTGTGACCGCCTTAGATGCGATTGCCACACCGATGTCTCTGTTTGAGCCGGTATATCAGGAGGGGCAGGATGTCTTATATCTGATGGATCAGGTCAAAGACAAAAAGAACAAAGAAGAAAACTGGGTGCAGTCGCTTGCTTTACAGGAAGCGATGCAGCGGCTCGACGAACGGGAATTAAACATCATCCGCCTGCGTTTCTTCGAAGGAAAAACACAGACGGAAGTTGCCGATGAGATTGCGATCTCACAGGCACAGGTCAGCCGATTAGAAAAAAATGCTTTAAAATCCATGCGGCATTATCTGTCGAACGAATAAAAAACAGGTTCCATGAAAGATCTTTCATGGAACCCATTTTCTGTATTTCTATTATTGATTATTTCTTGATATATGCCTGTGTTCTCACACTGGTAATACCCTGATATCTCGTTGCTGGAGCCTTGCCGTTCTTCGGTACAAGCACGATTTGGATACCTTCCAGTCTCTTTGCAAGTCCTGCAGTTCCTGCTGCTTCGCCGTTCTTTGCCCAGTTCAACCAACCATAGGTCTGTGCATGTACACGATAATAAACATCGTAATGCGCTGCCATCTCGCCAGTCAGATTGATACGGATTGCTTCCAGACGCTTTGCCTGTCCGGAAGTACCACTCATCTGTCCATCGTGTCTCCATGTGTTCTGATTGTTCTCATTTCCCTGCCAGCCATAGGTCTGTACATGGGTGGTGTAGACAATACTTCCACTGTATGGCTTGTTCGTGAGCTTGATGTTGATACCTTCGAGTCTCTTTGCCTGTCCGGAAGTACCACTCATCTGTCCGTTGTACTTCCATCCCTGCCAGCCGTATGTCTGTACATGGGTACGGTATGCGATATTTACATTTCTCTCACCTGCCACACTTGGGTTGGTATTGGACGTTGCCTGATTGCCAACCACCGGTGAAGAACCAGCCTTTGCAATATAACTCTTTGCCTGATGTACGCCAGAAGTTGCATTCACTCCTGCATAATTTAATCCCGGCGCTGATGCACCCTTCTTCAATACAACGATCTGGATACCTTCCAGTCTCTTTGCATAACCGGCAGTTCCGGATGGTGCACCATTCTTCGCCCAGCCAAGCCAGCCGTAAGACTGTGCATGCACTCTGTAATAAACGTCGTACTTCTCTTTATCAGCGCCTGTGAGCTGAATCTTGATTGCCTCGAGTCTCTTTGCCTCGCCTTCGGTTCCGTTCATCTCGCCATTTGCCGACCAAGGTAACCAGCCGTAGCTCTGGCAATGGGTTGTGTACTGGATGCCAAGGTTTACGTTTCCGCTGACGGAAATCTTGATACCCTCCAAACGCTTTGCCTGTCCGCTTGTACCAGCCATTCTACCATTTGTGAACCACTTGCTTGTGTTGTTCTCGTCACCCTGCCAGCCGTATGTCTGTACGTGGGTTGTATAACGGGTTGTAACATCTGGCGTTGGGTTCGGATCTGGATCTGGGTCCGGGGTTGGATCTGGATCTGGAGTTGGATCTGGATCTGGGGTCGGAGTTGCCTTTGTAACTGTTACATAAAAACGTTGTGTACGTTTTCCATCATTCGAACGGGCTAATACAAAAGTTTTTCCTACTCCAACTGCCTTTGCTTCACCAGTTCTCGAATCTATTGTAACAATATCTTGATTTGCACTAAGATAGTTAACACCTTTGTTTGTTGCATTTTCCGGAAGTACCGTTCCTGTTACTTTAAAGGTGTCTCCAACCTTCAATTTTGTCTCATCTACATCTGCAGTTACTTTTAAATCATCTGCATAAATCGTTTCGTCATCATCACTGATTAAATTGAAATGATAACCGTTTTCCTGTGCATATTTATGAGCAGCACTATTTTCTACACAGTTAATGGTTAAACATTCACTTACTGACGTTACAGAATGTCCTAAGTCAGAATTCCATCTTGTTTGGCAACATAAATTTTTACCAATACTTTTTACCGTCTTTGGAATCGTCAAATTCGCTAAGCTACCACATTCATCAAATGCATAGTCTTCAATTGTTGTCACACCAACAGGGATTTCAAGTGTACTCAGCTCATGACTACTTTCAAACGCATGACTTCCAATCGTTCTTATCGTTTCTGGGATTTTTGTTCCATAGATTCCTATTATCAGCTTATCCGTATCTGTCTCGATGACTGCATTACAATTATCACGACTATCATATACAGGGTTTTCAGGTGAAACCGTAAGCGTTGTAATTCCACTGCTCATAAATGCATTTCCGCTAAGCTTCGTCACATTCTTCGGAACCTCAAATGACTTCAATCCCTTACAGCTCTGAAATGCTTTTTCTCCAATCTCAGTCACAGAATCTGGAATTGTTAATGATGTCACATTCTCACAAAATCCAAATGCACCCTCACCAATCTTTGTGATATTGTCTGGAATGTCAAGTGATGTAATATTAGCCCATTCAAATGCATATGCCGGGATTTCTGTGATTCCTTTTGGAATATTGAACGATGCCAATGCATAACAGTCACCAAATGAGTATGGTTCTAAATCTGTTACACTATCTGGAATGTGTACGTTTTTCAAATTTTTACATTCGTAAAATGCACTTTCCCCTATTTTCTTAACAGTATCCGGAATCGTGACACTCGTCATTGTTTTTTGATAAAACGAATATTGATCAATCGATGTAACTGGCTTTCCATTAATCTCTGCGGGAATCTCCACGGCATCTTCATTCAGCAAATAATCATAAATCATATATCCGCCATTTTCCGTGTCTTCCACATATTCGAATCTTCCATCTTCTGTTTTCATAGCAGATTCTTCCGCTTTCACGTCTACTTTGAACACCGACATACTAGAGATCACGCACAAAAGTGCGAGTAACACAGCCAATACCGATGCTCTTCTTTTTCTTTTTTGCATCTTTTTCCTCCCTTTCTTTTATCCCTTCCACCAAAAAAATTGCACGCAAAAAACACCACGCACACAGCGACTACTCCTGCATCCCTGTTCTGCCTGGTCTCGTACTATGTCTCTATGAAGTTTTTTCCGTTTGCTGATATTTTGAAATGGAAATAATGATGATGTATCTTGATTTCTCAGCGACTGCAACGAAACTGCATTCTGCAGCAAATTATCGTCTAAGCAGTACCCCCCCGAAGAACATTCGTTCTGATTGGGAGAACAGTTGTGCATACATCTGCTTTTATGAATTTAAGAACGTTATATTCATGCTGCATCTTTTGCACCCCCATCTTTTGAATCAACATACAAGTTTCATTATATATTTATTATTTGCATTCTGCAATAAGTGAGTGAAAATTTACTATCTGAAAAAGGGAGAGCTGCATGACGTTCACACATCATGCAGCTCTAAAATGAGAAAGCGTATTAAATTATCTTACCCAATACTTAAACTCTTCATCACCCATACGGATATAGTCATCGTTTTTCAGCATGACATCAAATCCCGGCTGGATCATCTTTCCATTCACATAAGTATGGTTTGTCGAGTTCTCATCACGGATATAACATTCTCCGTTGCTGATACGGAAGCTGCAATGCTTCCGGCTTACCTTCCGGTTATCTGGAATCTGATAATCACATTCCGAAGACTTTCCTACTAAGAACTCTGTCTTCTCAATCGGAATCAGCGCGTTCGTTCTGGAACGAACGAGATATGGAGTGATATTGTTGTAACTCATCTGCTGTAGGACAGTTGTCTCGCCCTCGCCAAGATCAATATCATCCTTCAAAATATCTTCTTTCTGCAATTCAATAATGAATGTATAGAACTCACGCAAAGAGAACATTAACCGGCTATCCAAATAATGCAGGATCTGGTCAACACAATTGACACACTGCATATCTGCAAACCGGATCTTGCTGATGAAATTCTGTACAAACTCACAGACATTGCAGTCTGCAAATTCCTTCTCAATCGGCATGTAGATCAACTGTACATGCAGATTGGACAGTTCAATATACATATACTTCGTGTTCAGAAGTACTTTCTTGATTGGCATATTGCGGTCTTCAAAATACAACAACTGATTCAATATATTCGACAAGATCGAAAGAAACTCGCCCTTGTACAACTGCTTCTTCAAGAACTGACCGAGCGGCAACGTTGCAGGAATCTTGTAAGACAGAACACGCACGCCCTCCACAACACTCTGCTGACAGGTGGACTGGTTTCCAAGGAAAAATGCATTAAATCCTTCCATCTCTGTCTGATTTACGATCACGGTATCTTCTATTCTGAAATTCAAATTAAATTCGTCATAACTTTCCTGTACTTGATCCACGGTTTTTCCCCCTGTTACATTTTATTGCAGGTGAAACTCTGATATCGCACCTTCAATCGTCTTATCAGCAGCTTCCTTACCATATTTTTCAACATCCATACGGCTCTTCGCCATATGCGTCAGATTTCCGTTTCCGTTGACACAGCCACCCTGACATGCCATGCCCTCCATGAAGTTTCCATCCAACATATTTCTGCGCAGCTTCAACAGCGCAATCTTACATTCTTCAATACCATCGCAGACAACCGGCTTCAATTCGAAGTCCTCTGCACCCTGTTCTTTCATTCCCTGCTTCACAGCACTGCTCAGACCGCCTGTGTGAGCAAAGATACGTCCAAAGTAAGAAGCATTCTCCAGACTTTCCTCTTCCAGTGTCGTGATGTCGATCTCCCGGCTGTCAAGCACTGCCTGCAGCTCTTCAAAAGTCAGTGCACTGTCGATATACGGTGCAACCGTCTCCTTGCGGATCTCCATCTTCTTTGCGGTACACGGTCCGATAAATACGACCTTCGCCGTCGGATCCTGCTCCTTAATATGTTTACCGATCATCGCCATCGGTGACAAAGTAGAAGATACATATGGCAACATATCCGGGAAGTTCTTCTCCACATAGGATACAAATGCCGGACAGCATGAACTCGTCAGCATACCCTTCTCCCGCAGCTCCTGTGATTCATGCCAGGTTGTCATATCTGCACCAAGCGCAACCTCCACAACTTCATCAAAGCCAAGCGCCTTGATTCCGCTGATGACCTGTCCACGCTTCGCGTAAATAAACTGTCCCGCGATTGCAGGTGCAACCGCCGCATAGACCTTATAATTCTTGCCATGGTCACTGTCCTTGATCATGTTGATGACCTGTAATATGTATGATTTCTCATTGATGGCACCAAACGGACACTGATATACGCATGCGCCACACGCGATACATTTATCGTTATCAATCTTCGCTTCCTGATCCTCGTTCATCGTGATCGCGCCAATCTTACATGCCTGCTGGCATGGACGCTTAAAATCTGAAATGGCACTGTACGGACATGCCTTTGCACAGGCACCACACTCTTTACATTTCGACTTGTCGATATGGGCTTTCTGATGCTCATCAATCGTGATCGCACCAAACTTACACGCATCCGCACAGCGGTGTGCCAGACAGCCACGACAATGCTGTCCGACTTCATATCCGCCAACCGGACACTCATCGCAGGCGATCTCCATGACTTCAATGACATTGTCATTGTCCGGATTGCCGCCCATTGCCATCTTGACCTGTTCACTCACGATCGCGCGTTCCTTGAATACGCAGCAACGCATCGTTGGCTTCTTGCCCGGAATAATCTTCATTGGAATATCCAGAATTCCTTCGAGCAATGTGCCATCCCATGCCATACGCGCAACCTCGCGCAACACTTCATAACGAAAATATTGGGTTCTGGTGTCAAATTTTCTCATATTCTTTGTAGAGAGTATTCTCTCCTTCTCCTAATTCTATGTCATATCCTAAAACATATATAATTATCTTAATATTTCTGATAATTTCTGTCAACGGATACCGCATATTTTTAAATATTTTTTAGTGAAGCTCTCCTTGTCCCTGTGAAAGCATCTCTTCTTTGACTTCATACAGTTTTTTCGACAGATCCACGTAATGGATATGCGGATTCGTAAATCGCTGTTCCTCCTCCCATATCTGATGGTCAAGCTGTTCCGTCACATATGCTTTGATTGCATCAAGCTCCGGCTTGTCATAAACCAGCTTTCCATCGCGGAAGATCGGCACCTGCAGCTCCTTCACATCCACATTTTCAAACTTCATCTTCTTCCAAGGCTTCACCGGATCCACGTAGGCAAATGGTTCATCTCCGTTTACTTCCTCGTCGTACATCGTGATCAAATCGGCAAGCGCATATCCGGTCTCACGGCTGTAAATACGCCACAGCTTCTTTCTGCCCGGATTCGTGATCTTTTCGACGTTCTCAGAGATCTTGATCTTCGGCACAAATTCCCCGGCATCATTCTGCACAGCAGCAAGCTTGTAGACACCACCAAAGACCGGATCGGATTTCGACGTAATCATACGTTCTCCGACGCCGTAGGAATCAATGCTTGCGTTCTGCTTTTTCAGTGACTGCATCAGAAATTCATCGACACTGTTCGACACGACGATCTTGCAGTCCTGCATATCATGTGCATCGAGTGTCTTACGGATCTTCTTCGAGAAATATGCCAGATCACCGCTGTCAATGCGGACACCCTTCAGGCGTTTCCCGGCAGGCTCTAACACTTCCTTTGCGACACGGATGGCATTAACCAGACCGCTGTTTAAGATATCATAGGTATCGATCAGCAATGTACAGTTGTCCGGATAGACCTCTGCATATGCCTTAAACGCTTCGTATTCATTGTCAAAAAACTGAATCCAGCTATGTGCCATCGTACCGATTGCAGGTACGCCAAACCGTTCATCTGCCATGACCGTTGCTGTCGCAGCCGCGCCACCGATATAGGCTGCTCTTGCACCAAGAATCGCTGCATCACCACCATGTGCACGTCTCGCGCCAAACTCCATAACAACCGCACCACTCTCAGCCGCTGTCCGGCAGATGCGGGAGGCTTTTGTGGCAATCAGCGACTGGAAATTCATCGTAAGCAGCAGCATCGTCTCAATTAACTGTGCCTCGATCACCGGTGCCGTCACCGTGACAATCGGAGTATTTGGATAACAGATCGTGCCTTCCGGCAACGCATCAATATTTCCTGTAAACTTAAAATCAGCAAGATACTGCAGGAATCCTTCTGAGAACTCGCCCTTGCTCCGCAGGAATTCGATATCCTCCTTAGAAAAATGCATGTTCTCAATGTATTCGATCAACTGTTCCAATCCGGCAGACACAACAAATCCACCATTATCTGGATTCTTCCGGTAGAACATATCAAATACAACCATCTTATCTTTGAACCCTTTTTCAAAATATCCGTTGGACATTGTCAGCTCGTAATAATCCATCAGCATTGTCAGATTTCTCATAGAATAAACCTCTCTATTAAAAAACTGCTGCACCAAAGCGTTTGGTGCAACAGCCTTTGTTTTATTATTTCGTCTTAGTTATTAAATCCACGATAGATGATATCAGATCTCTTTGGTCCGTTGGAAACCATCGTGATCGGGAATCCGATCTGCTCTTCGATAAACTCGATATACTTACGACAGTTCTCTGGAAGATCCTCATACTTCTTAATTCCGCGGATATCCTGCTTCCATCCCGGAAGTACCTTATATACAGGTTTTGCTTTCTTTAACTTTGCAGTTGTAGGGAAGTCCGTTGTTACCTCTCCGTCAATGTCATAGCCGACACAAACCGGAATCTCATCGAGATAACCAAGTACATCCAATACGGTAAATGCAACATCAGTTGTTCCCTGAATCCGACAACCATACTTAGATGCGACACAGTCAAACCAACCCATACGTCTTGGACGTCCGGTTGTTGCACCAAACTCGCCTCCATCACCACCACGGCGGCGAAGCTCATCCGCTTCTTCTCCGAATATCTCACTGACAAATTCACCTGCTCCAACAGCGGATGAATATGCCTTACATACTGTTACGATCTGCTTGATCTCATATGGAGGAATACCTGCTCCAATCGCGCCATAAGCAGCCAGTGTGGAAGAAGATGTTACCATCGGATAGATACCGTGATCCGGATCCTTCATGGAACCAAGCTGTCCCTCTAAGAGGATATGCTTTCCTTCCTTGATTGCATTATACAAATAAGCAGATACATCACATACGAACGGAGCTACCATCTCCTTGTACTCCATCAATGTGTTGTACACTTCATCCACGGTCAGAAGCGGCTTCTTGTACAGGTACTCTAACAATACGTTCTTCGATGCGATCACACGCTCGATCTTGTCGCGCAAGGCTGCCTCATCGTCAAACAGCTCACTTACCTGAAAACCAATCTTTGCATATTTATCTGAATAAAACGGTGCAATACCGGACTTTGTAGAGCCGAAAGACTTTCCTGCCAGTCTCTCTTCTTCATATGCATCAAATAATACATGATATGGCATTACCATCTGTGCACGATCCGATACGAGGATCTTTGGCATCGGAACGCCCTTGTCTGTAATTGACTTTACCTCGTTGAACAGTACCGGGATATTCAGTGCAACACCATTTCCGATAATGCTGGTTGTATGGTCATAAAATACGCCGGAAGGAAGTGTATGCAATGCAAACTTTCCATAGTTATTCACGATTGTATGACCTGCATTTGCTCCACCCTGAAAACGCACGATAATATCTGCCTTCTCTGCGAGCATGTCTGTAATTTTACCTTTTCCTTCGTCACCCCAATTGGCGCCTACTACTGCCTGTACCATAGTCTAACCTGTTACCTCCGTTTTTATCACTTTGCAATTAATAGTGTATCGACCGCAGTCGACCTTTCTATTCTACTTTATTTTTACAATAAAATCAATACGCATCGACGATTACGCATCTTATACGTTAATCTCTGCCTTTACGCCGAGGATATCTTTGTTTGCATCGAGAATTGGCTGAATCTGCTCTGCCAGGAACTCGGCTGTCTGCTCCGGTGCACGACCAACAAAGTTCTTTGGATCAAGCAGAGCTTCGATCTCTTCGCGTGTCATGCCAAATGCAGAATCGCATGCGATCAGCTCTACCAGGTTATTCTCGTTTCCATACTTCTTCACCTGCTCACCCGCGATCATCGAATACTCACGGATCTTCTCATGCAGCTCCTGACGATTTCCGCCACGCTTTACGGCATCCATCATGATGTTCTCGGTTGCCATGAAAGGAATCTCCTTCATGAAATGCTGGTAGATCACCTTGTCATATACGACAAGTCCATCTACGACATTCAAGTACAGATCCAGAATACCATCGATGGCAAGGAATGCTTCCGGTACAGAAATTCGCTTGTTTGCAGAATCATCCAGTGTACGCTCAAACCACTGTGTACTTGCCACAATTGCCGGATTTAAAGCATCTGCCATCACATAGTCAGACAGGGATGCGATACGCTCACTACGCATAGGATTCCGCTTATATGCCATCGCTGACGAACCAATCTGGTTCTTCTCGAACGGCTCTTCTACTTCCTTCAGATGCTGAAGAAGACGGATATCGTTAGAGAACTTATGGGCTGACATCGCAATGCCGGAAAGTACATTTAAGACTCTCGCATCGACCTTTCTGGAATAGGTCTGTCCGGAAACCGGATAGCAGGCTGCAAATCCCATCTTCTCAGCAATCTTTCCATCGATTTTCTTCACGGTCTCATGGTCGCCCTCAAACAGTTCTAAGAAACTTGCCTGTGTACCGGTTGTTCCCTTACAGCCAAGCAGCTTCTGCTGTCCGATCATATATTCAAGGTCAGCTAAATCCAGCAGTAACTCCTGCATCCAGAGTGTCGCACGCTTACCAACTGTCGTTGGCTGTGCAGGCTGGAAATGTGTAAATGCCAGAGTCGGAAGATCCTTATAGGTATCTGCAAACTTTGCAAGCTCATTGATGACATTGATCAGCTTTGTACGAACGAGCTTCATTGCCTCTGTCATAATGATAACATCTGTGTTATCGCCAACATAACAGCTTGTTGCACCCAGATGGATGATACCTGCTGCCTTCGGACACTGCTGTCCATATGCATACACATGACTCATAACGTCA
>ERZ1673751.1937-NODE-1937-length-10970-cov-54.915163_pt1 | contig 10970 bp, 7 predicted proteins | sample MGYA00580202_ERZ1673751 | MGnify/ENA primary metagenome ERZ1673751 (study PRJEB41218, sample SAMN15661780) | gut metagenome | host: Homo sapiens | place: Canada: London | collected 2015-08-20/2019-03-30 | study: EMG produced TPA metagenomics assembly of... | reverse complement strand
TTGTGCGGCAATACCAAATGGAACAGGAGGTAAAGGCCATTGTCCAGAAAAACGACACCCCGCGAAACCGAAAAGCCCAAAAAGCTCACACGCGCCCAGAAAAAAGAAATTGATGCCGTTATCCGCAAGTACAAGGGGGATAGTAAACCCCGCACGGCGCAGGCCACCATCCCGTATGAAGCCATCTACCCGGACGGTGTGTGCCGCATTGACCGGCGCACGTTCTCCAAGTGCATTGCCTTTGAGGACATCAGTTATCAGCTGGCCCAGCCGGAAACGAGGACCGCCATCTTTGAACACCTGTGCGACCTGTACAACTATGTGGATGCCTCCATCCATGTGCAGCTGTCTTTTCTCAATCGCAAGGTTGACCCGGTGCAGTACGCAAAAAGTTTTGAGATCGCACCGCAGGGGGATGATTTTGACGACATCCGCGCCGAGTACACCGCCATCCTGCAAAAGCAGCTTGCCAGCGGAAACAACGGCATTGTCAAAACCAAGTACCTGACCTTCACCATCGATGCCGACAGCCTGAAAACGGCGCGGGCGCGGCTGACCCGCATTGGCCTTGATCTGCTGGGCTACTTCAAGACCATGGGTTGTGTGGCACACGTCATGGACGGGCAGGAGCGTTTGGAAGTGATGCACGGCATCTTCCACCCGGACGGCGAACCGTTCCGTTTTGACTGGAACTGGCTGGCTCCCTCCGGCCTGTCCACCAAGGATTTTGTGGCCCCGTCCTCTCTTTGCTTCGGCACGGCCAAGACCTTTGGTTTGGGCGGCAAGTATGGTGCGGTGAGCTTTTTACAAATCCTTGCGCCGGAACTTTCGGACGAAATGCTGGCCGACTTCCTCAAAACGGAAAGCGGGATTCTCGTCAATCTCCATGTGCAGGCCATCGACCAGACCGAGGCCATCAAAACCATCAAACGGAAAATCACAGACCTTGATGCCATGAAGATTCAGGAACAGAAAAAGGCTGTCCGTTCCGGGTACGACATGGATATCCTCCCCAGCGACCTTGCCACCTACGGCGAGGATGCCAAAAAGCTGCTGAACAAATTGCAGACCCGGAACGAACGGCTTTTCATGCTGACTTTTTTAGTGCTGAATGTGGCCGACACCAAGCAAAAACTGGGCAACGATGTGTTCCAAGCGGCGGGCGTGGCCCAGAAGTACAACTGCTCTCTTGTCCGGCTGGACTACCAGCAGGAGCAGGGCCTTGTGTCCAGCCTGCCGCTGGGCATCAACCAGATAAAGATTCAGCGCAGCCTTACCACCTCCAACGTGGCGGTGTTCGTGCCCTTTGTGACACAGGAGCTTTTCCAGAGCGGGGCCGCCATGTACTACGGCATCAACGCCAAATCCCACAACATGATCATGCTGGACCGCAAGCAGGCCCGGTGTCCCAACGGCTTGAAGCTGGGCACGCCCGGCAGCGGCAAATCCATGAGCTGCAAGTCTGAAATCGTCAGTGTGTTTTTAACGACTGCTGACGATATTTTTATTTCAGACCCAGAGGCCGAGTATTACCCGCTGGTCAAGCGGCTGCATGGGCAGGTCATCAAACTTTCGCCTACCAGCAAGGACTATGTGAATCCTTTGGACATCAACCTCAACTACTCCGAGGATGATAGTCCGCTTGCCCTGAAATCGGATTTTGTGCTGTCGTTCTGTGAGCTGGTCATGGGCGGTAAAACAGGTCTGGAAGCGATTGAGCGCACCGTGATAGACCGTGCCGTGAAAGCCATCTACCGCCCCTATCTGGCGAGCCCCTGCCCGGAGAATATGCCCATCCTCTCCGATTTGCACCAAGCCCTGCTCGACCAACACTTGCCGGAAGCGGACCGGGTAGCGCAGGCATTGGACCTGTATGTGTCCGGCTCGCTGAACGTGTTTAACCACAAAACGAATGTGGACATCCACAACCGGCTTGTGGCCTTTGACATCAAAGAGTTAGGCAAGCAGTTAAAAAAATTGGGGATGCTCATTATCCAAGACCAGATATGGGGCCGCGTCACCCAGAACCGCAGCCAAGGCCGGGCCACATGGTATTTTGCAGACGAGTTCCACCTTTTGCTGAAAGAGGAACAGACCGCCGCGTACAGTGCCGAGATTTGGAAGCGCTTCCGCAAATGGGGCGGTGTGCCCACGGGCGCCACCCAGAATGTGAAGGACCTTCTTTCTTCCCCGGAGATCGAGAACATTCTGGAAAACAGCGACTTCATCACGCTGCTGAATCAGGCATCCGGCGACCGCAAAATCCTTTCGGAACGGCTGAACCTCTCCGCAGACCAGCAGAAGTACATCGACAATTCGGAACCGGGCGAAGGACTGCTGATTTTTGAAAACGTGGTGCTTCCGTTTTCCAACCCCATCCCGAAAAACACACAGCTCTATAAGATCATGACCACCCGGCTCAGCGAGGTGGTGGAGCTATGAGCTTAACACATTTCAGCTTGTTTTCCGGCATCGGCGGCATCGACCTTGCCGCGGAAGCAGCGGGGTTTACCTCTGTCTGTCAATGCGAGTGGGCGGCATTTCCCGCCGCTGTGCTGGCAAGCCACTGGCCGGAAGTGCCCCGTTTTCAGGACATCACCACTGTAACAAAGGAGGCTTTCTTTGAAAAAACAGGACTTCGCACCGTCACCCTCATTTCAGGTGGCTTCCCGTGCCAGCCGTTCTCCACCGCAGGGCGGCAGCGCGGCTTCCACGATGAACGCTACCTGTGGCCCGAAATGCTGCGGGTCATCCGGGAATTGCAGCCCCGTTGGGTGCTTGGAGAAAATGTTGCTGGCTTCCTCCGTATGGGGCTCGACAAAACGCTCATTGACTTGGAGCAGGCAGGTTACGATGTTCGGGTTTTCGTATTACCTGCTGCTGCCGTTGGCGCGTGGCACGAACGGAAACGGGTATTCATCATCGGCTCCGCTGCTTCCCACGCCCCTTGCCAGCGACACCGGGGATGTGGGCAAGGGGCTGGACATCCAAATCTCTGCGAACGGCAGCTACCGCAAGATGAACAAGGATGGCAAGGCGTGGACGGCGCGGCTTTCCCATGTGGTCTACCGCATGACCCCCACCACGCTGGAAAAGCCCTACCTCAACCCGGACTGGGTAGAGTGGCTGATGGGTTTCCCGCGCAAATGGACGGACATTCCCTTTGGGCCGAAGAACCCGCCGACATCCCGCGCCTGACCGAAGAGGTGCCGAACCGCAGCAAGCGGATGAAAACACTGGGCAATGCAGTTTCGCCGCCGCAGGTGTTCCCGATTCTCAAATATATTGCGGACATTGAAACGGGCCGCTGTCCGATGGGAGGTGAAGAACCTTGAAAGAATTGCAGGCAAAAGCCAAAGTCACCCAGACCATGACCCGTGACGGTCTGGTGGTAGAAAATCAGGCTGACGGCACTGTGGAGAATGTTTCCTGCCGGGAAGCGGAACAGGATTATTCCACGGATGCCGAGGGCAAGGCCGAAAAAATTCTGGAACGGGCCGAGGACATCAAGGACGGGCATAAAAATAAAAAGAAAGCGAAAAAGGCAGCAGAAACAGCGGCCACCGCCAAAAGTGAAGATGGTCTGCACCGTTCCGCTGCCCGTTTGGAATTGACCGAGGACGAACGGGCAGACCCGGAGTTGCAGCCGTACATCCACAAGGCGGAAGCAAAGGCCGACAAGCTGGATGCGGCCCGCGCCGCTCTGCCGAAGAAGCGTGTCCCGGTCAAGGAAAAAGTTTACGATGCAGCCAGCGGCAAGGCAAAATCCACCCTGCGGTTTGAGCAGCAGGACAAAGGCCCGCCCAGCCTGAAACCAAACCCGGCCAGCCGCCCGCTGTCGGAAGCATTGCTGTTCGCTCACGGAAAAATCCACGAGGTCGAACACGAAAATGTGGGCGTGGAGGGCGGCCACAAAGGTGAAGAACTGGTGGAGCGTCAGACCGCCAAAGCCATCCGCAGCGGCATCCGGCACCACAAGATGAAGCCCTACAAGGCCGTGGAAAAGGCAGAGCGTCAGCTCATGTCTGCCAATGCAGAATACTTTTACCAGAAATCCTTGCGAGGCAATCCGCAAATTGCACAGGCGGCCAGCAACCCCATTTCCCGGATGTGGCAGAAACGGCGTATCAAACAGCAGTATGCCAAAGCTGCACGGCAGGCCGGACAAGCCGCCGCGCAGGGTGCAGCCGCCACCGCAGAGAACGGTTTCCGGGTAACGAAGCTGGCGGCCGAGGGCGGCGAACGGGTAGCCGAATTTGCGGCCCGGAACTGGAAAACCATTCTGATCGTGGCGGTGTTCGGTCTGCTGGCTCTGCTCTTGATAACGGGTTTGCAGTCCTGCACCGTGATGGCGGGCACCGCTGGAACCGGCGTGACGGCATCCTCTTACTTTTCCAAGGACAAGGATATGCTTGGTGCGGAGAAAGCCTACGCCAAGCTGGAACAAAAGCTGCAACGGTATCTCGACACCTACGAGGCCACCCACAACTACGATGAATACCATTTTTATCTGGACGAAATCGAGCATGACCCCTATGTGCTGATCTCGATTTTGTCCGCGCTCCATGATGGCGTTTTTACATTGGCCGAGGTGCAGGGCGAACTTGAAATGCTCTTTGAAAAGCAGTACATCCTGACCGAGGCCGTGACCATGCAGATACGTTACCGTACAAAAATGATGGTCATTATTGGCCCGTATGGTGTGCCGCAAGTTATCACCTACCAAGAACCGTATGAATACTACATCTGCACGGTCAAGCTGAAGAACAAGGATTTATCTCACCTGCCCGTGGAAGTACTGACCGAAGAACAGCTTAGTGCCTATTCGCTCTATATGCGCACGCTGGGCAACCGGCCGGATTTGTTTGGGCAGTCGCAGTACCCCAATGCGTCCACCATCAAGCAGCCCACCTATTACGACATTCCCCCGGAAGCACTAAAGGATGATAAGTTTGCCGCCATGATGGAGGAAGCAACCAAGTACATTGGCTACCCGTATGTGTGGGGCGGCAGTTCGCCCAGCACCAGCTTTGATTGCAGCGGCTACATTTCGTGGGTTCTGAATCACTCCGGCTGGAACGTGGGCCGCCAGACCGCACAGGGCCTTTACAACCTCTGTACTCCTGTTTCGACGGCGCAGGTCAAACCGGGCGACCTTGTGTTTTTCAAGGGAACCTACGATACCCCCGGTGTGAGCCATTGCGGTATCTATGTAGGCAATTCCATCATGCTGCACTGCGGCGACCCTATCTCTTACACAAACCTCAACTCAAAATATTGGCAGGAACATTTTTACAGCTATGGGCGTTTACCGTGACGCCAGAAAGGATTTTGTATGGCAAAAAGACTTTCCCGCATTGAGCGCGACATCGAACGGCTCAAAGAAAAAATCAGCGAATACCAGCAGCAGTTGAAAGAACTGGAATCTGCAAAGACTGAACAGGAAAACCTGCAGATCATTCAGCTGGTGCGCAGCATGAACATGAAGCCGGACGATTTCGCGGCCTTCCTGCGCAGCGGTGCGTTGAATGCTGCACCCACCACCACCCCGTACCACAAACAGGAGGATGCCGCCGATGAAACCTGACAACTGGAACCGCTTCGCTGCCGGACTGCTGGCTATCCTGCTCTGCCTCTGTTCGTTCTCCATGCCTGTTTTTGCAAGCGGCACTGACCCTGCCCCGGAACCTCTGCCAGAAATTGCCGAGGAAGAACCGACTACGGGCGGCATGGAGCCGGAGGGCGTGTCCATCACGCCCAAAGGCAACGCAACACTGGTGGATGATTTTTACGGCGACAAGCAGCTTATCACCGTGACCACCAAGGCCGGGAATTATTTTTACATCCTGATTGACCGCGCCAACGAGGACAAGGAAACTTCTGTCCACTTTCTGAACCAAGTGGACGATGCCGACTTGCTGGCTCTGCTGGATGAAGAACCGCAGACCGCCGAGGTCTGCACCTGCACCGTGAAATGTGAGGCCGGAAACGTCAACGAAAACTGCCCCTTGTGTGAAAAGAGCCTGCGCAACTGCACGGCCCCGGAAGCGGTGAAAACCGACACCGAAACGCCGCAGGAAAAGCCCAAGTCCAACATGGGCAGTCTGATGATCCTGCTGGTGCTGGCTCTGGCGGGCGGCGGCGCGGCCCTCTATTATTTCAAGTTCCGCAAGCCCAAGGCCGATACCACCGGGCACGATGATCTGGACGAATACGATTTTGGCGAGGACGAGGATGCAGACGAGGAACCGGCTGAAATCGAGATTCATTCGGAGGACGGACAGGAGGACGAAACATGAGCGTTCAGCTGGTAATTGCCGAAAAGCCCAGTGTAGCCCGCAGCATTGCCGCCGTGATCGGGGCCACTGAAAAGCAAAACGGCTACTGGCAGGGCGGCGGGTATTTGGTCAGCTGGTGCATCGGGCATCTGGTGTCCTTTGCCGAGGCGGGCCAGTACGATGAAAAATACTGCAAGTGGAAGTATGAAGATTTGCCCATCCTGCCCCAGCCGTGGCAGTTCATTGTCCCGGACGAAAAGAAACAGCAGTTTGAAGTTCTGCGTGCCCTGCTCAACCGCCCGGATGTGGACAGTGTGACCGCCGCAACCGACGCAGGCCGGGAGGGAGAACTTATCTTCCGCTTTGTCTACCAAATGGCCGGCTGCACGAAACCTGTGAAGCGGCTCTGGGTTTCCAGCATGGAGGATGCCGCCATCCGGGAGGGCTTTGCAAACCTGCGCCCGGATTCGGATTACGATGCGCTGTACCAATCGGCCCTCTGCCGTGCAAAAGCAGATTGGCTGGTGGGCATCAATGCAACGCGACTGTTTTCGGTGCTGTATCACAAAACCCTGACGGTAGGCCGGGTGCAGACCCCGACACTGAAAATGTTGGTGGACCGGGACGCAAAAATCCTGCGCTTCCAGAAAGAAAAGTATTACACGGTCGGCATCCATTCCGGCAGCCTGAAAGCAGACAGTGGGTGCATTGCGGATGCAGAAACCGCAAATTCTCTCAAAGAAAAATGCACGAGTGCAGTTGCCGTCTGTACTTCTGTCAAACGGGAGAAAAAGACAGAACAGCCGCCCAAGCTCTATGACCTGACCACCTTGCAGCGGGAGGCAAACCGCCTGTTCGGTTTCACGGCAAAGCAGACCCTTGATTATGCCCAGCAACTTTACGAAAAGAAACTGCTGACCTATCCCCGCACCGACAGCCAATATCTGACCGAGGATATGGGCCAGACAGCACAACATCTTGTGTCTGACCTGCTGGGGCTGCTGCCCTTTGCCCAAGGGCTTGGCTTGACCCCGGAAGTGGGCCGGATTCTGAACAGCAAAAAGGTATCGGACCACCACGCCATCATCCCCACGTCCGAATTTGTAAAGCAGGGGTTCACTGGTCTTGCGGAAAGTGAGAGCAAGCTGATGAACCTTGTCTGCTCCAAGCTGCTCTGCGCCGTGGCTGCGCCCCATGAGTACGAAACGGTGACTGCTGTGTTCTCCTGCGCCGGGAACGAGTTCACCGCCAAGGGAAAGACGGTGCTTGTTCCCGGTTGGAAAGAAATCGACCAGCGGTTCCGCTCCAACCTGAAAGCGGATACCGAGGAAGAAGTGCTGAACACCCTGCCGGAACTGGCCGAGGGACAGAGTTTTTCCGTGATGGCTAACGTTTCGGAACACTTCACGTCCCCGCCGAAAGCCTACACCGAAGATACGCTCCTGTCGGCAATGGAGCGGGCCGGGGCCGAAGATATGCCGGAGGACAAGGTGAATTGCTCCGCAGGAGCAAGAGAGGGTGGCCTGGGCCAAGCGGAACGTAAGGGGCTGGGCACTCCGGCCACCCGTGCCGCGATTCTGGAAAAACTGGTGCAAATGGGCTTTGTGCAGCGCAAGGGTAAGCAGCTTGTCCCCACCAAGGACGGCATCAATCTGGCGGTGGTTCTGCCGGAAAGCCTGACCTCTCCCGCTCTGACTGCTGAATGGGAAAACCGTCTGACCGAGATTGCCAAAGGCAGCGCAGACCCGGACGAGTTTATGGCCGAAATTGAAGCGCAGGTGCGTCAGCTGGTCAAGACCTATTCCTGCATCAGCGCGGACAAACAAAACCTGTTCCAGTCGGAACGGGTTATCATCGGCAAGTGTCCCCGGTGTGGTGAAAACGTCTATGAGGGCAAAAAGAATTTCTACTGCGGGAATCGTAGCTGTCAGTTCGTGATGTGGAAGAATGACCGCTTCTTTGAGCAGCGCAAAAAGGCGTTCACACCAAAGATCGCCGCTGCTCTGCTCAAAAACGGTAAGGCAAAGGTCAAGGGCCTCTATTCCGAAAAAACAGGCAAAACCTATGATGCAACAGTACTTCTAGCAGATACGGGAGGCAAGTACGTCAATTACCGGGTAGAGCGTAAGGGATAAAGAAAACGAGGGCCGGTTATGGTAAGGTGAAGCATTCATTTTGCCATAACCGACTCTCTCTATCCGTAGGATAGCAAAAAAGGAGTGTGACCAAATGAGCGAACTATTTTCCATCCAGCTGCAAAATCGACAGCAACAAGGCGGAGATGGCGTCTGGCTGGACCTGCCCACCACAACCGAACAGGTACAAGTGGCCCTGCGGCAAATCGGCATTTCGTCCGATAATCCGCAGGGCCTTTTCATTTCTGGCTACTTTGCCGAGGAAGAAAAACGCTTTGCAATTTCTTATAACATGGTGCTGGCATCCAATGTGGACGAACTGAACTTTCTGGCATCACGACTGGAAACCCTCTCTACCGGGGAACGCGCAGAGCTGAACGCCGCCCTGCAAGCCCCGCAGAGTGAGCTTTTCAGCATCGGGAGAATCACCGACTTTCCCGAAAACGTGGACTACTATGTGCATCTGCCGGATGTGCACGGGCCTGCCCAGCTAGGAGATTACTACCTGAATCGCTCCGGCATGGTGAATATGCCGGAAGAATGGAAAGGCGGCATCGACACGGCACAGTTTGGCCGGTATGTGGCTCAGCAGGAACAGGGTGCGTTCACCCAGTACGGCTACCTTGTCAAAAGCGGGGACGAGTGGCAGAAAGTCCACGAGGGCCAGCCTGTGCCGGAGGAATACCGGGTACTGTCCTTTCCTGCGCCGGAAGTTTTGCGAGATTCGGCCAACATCCCGCCACCTGTTCAGCCTGAAACGGAACCGCAGAAAGTTATTCCCATTATCCTAAACGGCAAGGACAGCGCGGAACGCATGAAAGAAATCACGGACCGGCTGGAAACAGGCATTCAAGAATTATTCGACAGTGACCGCTACAAGGCCTACCTCACCACGATGGCGAAATTCCACAATTACAGCTTCAACAACACCTTGCTGATCGCCATGCAGGGCGGGCAGCTGGTGGCGGGCTTCAACAAGTGGAAAGACACGTTCCACCGCACCGTAAAGAAAGGCGAAAAAGGCATCAAGATTCTGGCTCCTGCGCCGTACAAGGTCAAGCAGAAGATGGAAAAGCTGGACGAACAGGGCAAGCCGATTCTGGACAAGGACGGCAAGCCGCTGACCGAGGAAAAAACGGTACAGATTCCGGCGTTCAAGGTGGTGTCCGTGTTCGATGTCAGCCAGACCGAGGGCGCACCTCTGCCCTCTATCGCGGTGAATGAACTGTCCGGCAGCGTGCAGGACTACCAAGATTTTTTCAAGGCATTGGAGCAGGCATCCCCGGTACCCATCGGGTTTGAGGACATCGAGGGCGGGGCGCATGGTTACTTTCATCTTCTCGACAACCGCATTGCCATCCAAGAGGGCATGAGCCAGTTACAGACCATCAAGACGGCCATCCACGAGATTGCCCATGCCAAGCTCCACGCCATCGACCCCAACGACCCGGAACAGACCAACCGCCCGGACAGCCGCACCCGCGAGGTGCAGGCCGAAAGCGTGGCCTATACTGTCTGCCAGCACTATGGGCTGGACACGTCTGAGTATTCGTTTGGCTATGTGGCTGGGTGGAGTTCGGGCCGGGAACTGGCGGAACTGAAAGCCTCTCTGGAAGTTATCCGCAGCACAGCCCATGAGCTGATCTCTGCACTGGACGAACATCTGGCAGAGCTGCGCCAGCAGCGGGAAGCAGACCTTTCTGCTGCACAGGAGACTGCATTTGTGCTGGACAGTGGCAACACCCTGTTCATCCAGACCTGCGATTCCGGCTATGACTACACTCTGTATGGCCCGGACCACACGGCTCTGGACGGTGGGCAGCTGGACGCGCCCGGTCTGACCCTGCCAGATGCCGGGCAGGAAGCACTTAATCTGCTGGGGCAGACAGCCGCAGTGTCGGAAGTCCTGTTGGGCGACAAGCTGGCGGCGTTCCAAGAGGCGGCGGAAAAGGCCAACGAAATTCCCACGCCCATTAAAATTCCAGACCCCGCCGCAGAGCCTACGGTCACGGTTCTGTGGAGTGAAAGCGACAAGCTGCAGGACGGCGAAATCATGCCGCTGTCCGTGGCAAACCGAGTTTTTGAAAAACTGGACACCGCCCAGCACACGGACCGGGAAAAGGACGGCTACACGGGCGGCTGGTACGACAAGACCGCATTCCGTATTGATTTTACCCTGAACGGCCAGCCCGACAACTACGAGGGACGGCAAGATTTTGGTGACGGAGAGGGTTCTTTGGTTCAGCATATCCAGAACTACCACGAATACTACGCCAAGGACGAGAACTGGAAAAATTTTGTTCTGCACAACAAAGGCCCGGAAGCGTGGGAACAAGACAAGGCAGAGCGGGAAATGGTGCTGACCGAGTTTATCCCGTACCTCAAACAACATTGCAATCTTTCCGCTATGGAGCAGACCGCCGCCACCGCTTTGCAGGAGGGGCAGAACATTTCGCCGGAACAGGCGGCCTATTACAACGCTGTTGTGGCCTATGTGCAGGACTGCCGCCCGCTGCTCAACCAAGGCCAGTATGACTTGCCGGAACCGCCCAAGCTG
>ERZ1673751.1936-NODE-1936-length-10977-cov-4.338033_pt1 | contig 10977 bp, 4 predicted proteins | sample MGYA00580202_ERZ1673751 | MGnify/ENA primary metagenome ERZ1673751 (study PRJEB41218, sample SAMN15661780) | gut metagenome | host: Homo sapiens | place: Canada: London | collected 2015-08-20/2019-03-30 | study: EMG produced TPA metagenomics assembly of... | reverse complement strand
CGCCGCCCCGAGACATAGCCGCAGATGCGCTCCGCTTCGGAAGGATAGGCGCGGTCGGCCCGAAGGAACAGCGGCAGGGCCGAAGGGCCGTGATCGGTGAGGCCGTGGTGGATTTCATAGCCGCCGGACGGCACGCCGAGCGGGGTTTCAGCGCGGGCCACGCGCACGAGCGTCTTGTCGGCTGCGAAGGTCGAGCGCAGATCCATAAGCCCGAGCCCCGGCACTTCCGGCGCGGCGGACTCGATGCCGTGGGGATCGAGGATGGCCCGGCCCAGAATCTGCAACCCGCCGCAGATGCCGAAGATCCATTTGCCGCGCTCGGCGTGCCCGAGGATATTGTCCGCCAGCCCGCTGCGGCGCAGGTCGTCGAGGTCGGGGACCACGCTTTTCGAGCCCGGAAGCATCACCACATCGGGGTCGCCCCATTCCTCCGCACGGCGCACCGGACGCAGGCGGACGTCGGGTTCGGCGGCGAGCGGCGCAAAGTCGGTGTAATTGGATACGTGCCGCAGCATGACCACGGCGATGTCCAGTGTCCCCGCCTTTTTTTCCCCGCAGTCGGTGTGTCCCCATGAGAAGCCCGCCATGTCTTCTTCGGGAATGTTGAGGTCGCGTATATAAGGAATGGTGCCGAGCACGGGAGTTCCCGTATGGTCGAGCATGTATTCGTGGGCCGGGCCGAGCAGGGATGCGTCCCCCCGGAATCGGTTGACGATATATCCCGTGAGCAGTCGGCGTTCGGCGTCGGTGAAGGACATCCATGTACCGAGAAAGGAGGCGTAGAGGCCGCCCCGGTCGATGTCCCCGACGAGCAACACCGATGCCCGAGCGTAATCGGCCATGCGCATGTTGACCAGATCGTGGCTCTTGAGGTTGATCTCGCCGGGGCTGCCCGCGCCTTCAAGAACGACGATGTCGCATTCGGCCGCGAGGCTGTCATAAGAGTCGGTGACGGCGGACCAGAGTTCCCTCTTTTTCCCGAAATATTCGAGGACGTCCATATGTCCCAAGGGCTGTCCGAGGATGACGACTTGCGATCCCGTATCCGAGTGCGGCTTGAGCAGAATGGGATTCATGCGCGCATCGGGGTCTGCGCGGGCCGCCTGCGCTTGCACGATCTGTGCCCGGCTCATCTCGTCGCCATTGGCCGTGACGCCCGAATTCAGAGACATGTTCTGAGCCTTGAACGGGGCCACATTGTAGCCGTCTTGCCGGAAGATGCGGCAGTAGGCCGCTGCGAGGATGCTCTTGCCCGCGTTTGAAGAGGTTCCCTGCAGCATGAGGGCTGGAGTGCGGCGGGAGGAGCGCCCGGCGGGGAAGACGGAAGAGGAGCCGGAGATGGGGAAGTCCGCGGGGGAAGGGGAAATCTTTTTCAAAGAAAGGTCCCCTTCGTCTTTTTCCCGGTTTTTCATCCTTCCGTAAGCGAGCAGGGGAGTATCCGCCGCGCTTTTCTTTGGGACATCGCCTTCCTCCATTACTTCCCGCAGTGCGCCGGCGAGCCTGTGGTGTTCCTCGGGGAAACGGACGGCGGCGCGGAACCATGTTCCGTCGTCGAGCCCGCAGTAGTTGGAACAGTCGCGCACGGCGATCCCGAAACGCCGCAGCAGGATGCCGTACAGGTCTTTGGGGGCGCCTCTCCAGCGGAACAGCACGTAGTTGGCGGAGGAGGGGAACACCTCCACGCCGGGGAGGCCGGATAGGACGGCTGCGAGATCGGCGCGGCGTTCGGCATTTTCCGCACGGGCCCGTTCCGCGAAGTCTGATGTGTCGCCGAGCGCGGCCACGGCTGCGGACAGCGCAAACACGTTGACGTTCCACGCGGGCAGATCGGCGCGGACGGCTTCAGCCAGTTCGGCCGAGGCCGCCAGATAGCCGATGCGCACCCCCGGCAAGGCATGGAATTTGGTCAGCGAACGCAGTACTACGCCGTTGGAGGGCATCCGGCGCAGGATCGACACATCGGCTTCCGGCCCGGCGTATTCGATGAAGGCCTCGTCGATGATCCAGAGCAGGTCGGGCCGCGCCGCCAGCAGGGACAGGCATTCGTCGGGCGTGCGGAACAGCCCCGAAGGGTTGCAGGGATTGGCCAGAAACACCGCCGAACCCGAGGGCGTTTCGGCAAGCCCGGCCAGCAGATCGCCGGAAGGCTGCCCGTCCGCACCGGAACCGATGCCGCCCCAGAGCGGGCTGCTTTCCAGCCCGGCAAGGCGGCAGGCCAGCGCGTATTCGTTGAACGCCGGTTCGACGATGGAAACGCAGGGTGCGCCGCGCCTTTTGAGTACGCGGGCGAGGGCGTGGATGAGCTCGTTGCTTCCGTTGCCGAAGGCGAAGCGGCCGGCGGGCAGGCCGTATCGGCGTGCCGCAGCGGCAAGGGCCTCCTCGGCGTTGGGCGAAGGGTAGGCCGCGAGGCCCGTATTCGCCCTGACCAGCGCGGCACGGAGGAACTCCGGCGCGCCTTCGGGGCGGACGTTTACGCTGAAATCAAGCAGGGACGCAGGATCGCGCTTGGACACCGACGCCATGGCGAGAAGGTCGCCGCCGTGTGCATCGAGCTTCATAAGGAACCTCGTTCTGTTGTGGAAATGGGTGCGCCCCCGCCGGGACGGATGGGGATACCGTTTTTTTCGGCGGACAGTGCGGCGAGGATACAGGCGGCGCAGTCTTTGGGGCTGGTCCGGGTCGTGTCCACCACCATCTGGTTGGGCAGGGGGAGGTGAATGTGCCGGGCCTGCCGCTGGGCGTGCGGCCAGTCAGGGGAACGGTCGGAACGTCCGGACTCGCGCTTCCGCAGTTCCTCGTCGTCGCAGAGCACCTGGACGGACAGCAGGGGGATGGCTTCCAGCCTCCCAAGCAGATCCTCGATCCATCCGGGATCCTCGCCGATGACATGGTCGACGATGGTCCATGCTCCGGCTTTCGCCGCCGCCGCGACTCCCGCGTGAAACGTTTCGATGAAGGGCAGGCCGGTCCGTTCGAGGCCGTCGAGGACCGATTCATGGCCGCCTGTGGCCGAACGCAGCAGCTGGTCGATGGACAGCATGAGGCTGCATATGCCGTGCATGGCGTACAGCCTATCCCGCAGGGCTTTGGCCAGCGTCGTTTTCCCGGCGCTTGACGGCCCGTTGAGCAGGATAACCTGTCCGATGTTTTCGCATGTTGCTTTGGCCTTGCCCGGGCGGGCGGCTCGGTGTTCGGGACGGCAGGCGGTGAAGTCCGAGGGCGCGGGTCGTCCGGCGTAATTCGCCTCGCCGGTGTTGCCCCAGTACAGATGGACATAGCTGGCGCGCACATTCCCGGCGGCGATGCCGGAATCGGCGTGCCCGGATGCTGTGCGTACGGCGTACAGCGGCGCGTAGCCGCGGTGCAGCTCAATGTCCGACCAGTGGAATTCGTGGCCGCGGAAGACGTCGCCCCCGAGCCCGAACGGAGCGTCTCCAAGCATGGTTACCTCTCGGTAGCCCAATGATTGGATACGTCCGCCCATGCGGGCCGTGGCGTCGATGACCCCGCACATGGGCCAGCTTGCCGTCCTTCCTCCCTTGCCGCCCTTCCCCTCTGAGGCTTCGAGCCGGGTGCACAGGTACATGTATCCGCCGCATTCGGCATAGATTTCTCCGCCCTGCTCGGCAAAGGCGCGGATGGCCTCACGCATGGCCGCATTGCCGGAAAGCTCGCGGGCAAAGACTTCGGGATAGCCGCCCCCGAGATACAACGCGTCGATGCCGGGCGGCAGGGCCGTATCCTCAAGCGGCGAGAACGGCAGCAGTTCCCATCCCCGGGCGGCGAGTGCCCGTTCGTTTTCCTCGTAATAGAAGCAGAACGCCCTGTCCTTGGCGATGCCCATGCGCCGGGGCCGGATGCCGCGCGGAGGAAGGACGGCCCGGGCTTTCGGACGGCGGGCTTCGGTGAGGCTCAGGAGCCTGTCCATATCGACGGAGGATTCCGCAACATCCGCAAGGGCGTCGAGCCACGCCTCCGTGGTACCGGCTTCCTCGGAGGGGAGCAGGCCCAACTGGCGTTCGGGAATCCGCCACGCCTCGTTCCGGGGCAAGGCCCCGAGCAGAGGGGGGAGGTGTTCGCTTTCGAGCGCGCGGCGGAGGATGTCGGCGTGGCGTGGGCTTCCCACGTTGTTGGCAATGACTCCGGCAAGCTGGACGCCCATCCGGGAAGCGTGAAGCCGGAACCCCGCAACGAGTGCGGCGGCGGAGCACGCCATGCCCCGGGCGTTGAACACGAGCACGACGGGGATGCCGAGGGCGCGGGCGCAGTCGGCGGTGCCTCCCGCCGGATCGCCGGGATCGCGGCTGTCGAACAGCCCCATGACCCCTTCGCAGACGCAGGCGTCGGCATCGTGGGCGCGGTTGTCCCACAGCGTGCGGACGCCTTCGCGGCCCATCATCCATGTATCGAGGTTGCAGGCGGGGCGCCCGGTAGCCTGAGCGTGGAAGGTCGGGTCGATATAGTCCGGCCCGCACTTGAAGCTCTGCACCTTCAGCCCGCGTCGGGCGAGCGCACGCATCAGCGCGATCCCCGTCGTCGTCTTCCCCTCCCCGGATCGGGGGGCGGCAAGGCAAAATGCGTGAAATGTCGTGTTCATGGCATCCTTCCCAAGTTCTGGGGGAGGGGGAAACTTCCGGAAAAAGGGCCTTCACGCGTTCCCGCCGTTCCCTTGTTTGGGCCTTCGGCGTCATCGGTTCGGCGTTTGTCAGCTTTTTGCATTGCCCCAATATGTGATTATGCACAGCAGGTTGGTGAGCGTTTTTGCTTTTCTTAAGCCGGGAAGAGCCCCTGCGGGAACCGGAGGGCGGAATGCTCGGGAGGGGAACGGCTTCCCTTCCGAAAGGCGCTGTCCCCGTTCCTCCGGTTCCCGTTTCCCCCTATTCCATATACTTCTCCACATAGCCGCGCGGCTCGTACAGGACGCCGGAATCAAGGCGGGTCCGGGGGCCGCCGATAATGATGAGTGTGGACATGTCGACCTCGGCGGCGGGGAACTCGGACAGTTTGCCCACCCATTTGGTTTCCTGCTCCCTGCCCGCGTTTTTGACGTAGGCGCACAGGACGTCCCTGCCCCGATGTTCCCGGAAAACAGCAAGCGTTTCGTCCAGCAGAGCCCGCCGCTTGCGCCCGGCGGGGTTGTACAGCGCCACCGGCAGCAGGGATTGGGCTACGGAACGGATGTTGCGGCGCACCTCGTCCGCCGGGACCAGCAGATCGGACAGGCTTACCAGAGAGAAGCCGTTCTGGAGCGGCGCGCCAAGCGAGGCCGCCGCGATAGTCGCCGCGGTGATCCCCGGTAGGACCCGGATCGGGATGTCCCCGAAACGCGGCTCCCGGGCGCGCAGTTCGTACAGGAGGCCGGCCATCGCCAGAATCCCGGGGTCGCCCGAGCACACCATACATACGTTCTGTCCGTCGAGGGCCGCTTCCAGAGCGGACAGGCAGCGCTCCACCTCGCCCTTCATGCCGTTTTGGATCACGGGCTTTCCGGCGATGCGGTCCCGGATGAAGTCGACGTAATGGCTGTAGCCGGCGACGGTGTCACACCGCCTGAGCGCCGTGTCGACATCCGGCGTGATGTGGCCGGGAGCGCCCGATCCGAGCCCGGCCACGACGATTTCCCCTTGTCCGCTTTTGGGGACGGGAAGATGCGGCAGACGGGCCAGTGCCAGCGTGACGTCTCCAAAGGCGGATTTCGGGGCGTACAGTGCGGGCTGGGGGATTGAGCCGTATCCGGCGGACAGCAGGCACGCGGCCTCGCACACCGAAGCGGTGCCGACTTTTTCGCGCACTTTTTCCGAGGGTGCGGACACCGGCACGGCATCCAGCTCCTCCGCGCTGTGGAAAGCCACGGGAACCTGCCATGCCTCGCCCAATCCGAGGATAGCCGGTTCGTCCTCCTTCACGGTGCAGGTGGCGATGCTGGCGATGTTTTCCGCGTTCAGGCCGAATTCGGAAAGATACCGTTCCGCGACGAGGCGCAGCTCCTGCGGCTTGACGCCGCGGCGGCAGCCCACGCCGAGGACGAAGGCACGGCTGGAGACATCAAGGTACAGAACCTCTTCCGGAAGCGTGTTTTCGCTATCCCAGAGGATGGCATGGCCGCATGTGACATCCTGCGGGTTCTCGAAGAAGGCAACTTGCCCGGTGGAGGCGAAATGGCGCTCGAAGACAGCACGGGTTCCGCAGAAGGCTATGGGGCTTCCGTCGAGCAGGGCGGCGTTGAGGGCGCGGACGGCTTCCGGGTTGAGGATGCGTGCGTGTTCCTGTGCGGCGGCTTCGTCAAAGGCGGGGAGGCTGTTGACGTCCGCGGGGGAGCCGATTACGGCCTGCCCGCCGGTGATGCGGGCTATGCGCCGGGCCAGCCGGTTGGTGCCTCCGAAATGCCCGGAGGTAAGGGCAATCACATGGCTGCCGCTTTCCGGACAGGCAAGCACGGCGGGGTCAATGCTCTTGCCGCGCAGCAGTGGGGCGGCTTTGCGGAAGGGGATCCCCGTCGCGCCGATGAAGATATGCGCGTCGAACTGCGCCCAGTTGGCGGCGAGGCGGCTGTCGAAGTCTTGGACCGGTATGTGCACGATGCCTTCCGCGTTGGATGGGCGCGTACTGTGGAGCACCGTGGGCAGGCCCAGCCCGGCGGCGATCTCCTGGGCTCGCGTCAGCCCCTTGTCCGTGAAGGCGTACAGGGCGCAGCGTCCGTCGAAATTCTCCGAAACCAGACGGTTCCTGTAGCCATGCGAGAAGTCGGCGTCGTAGAGCCGCGAGGCTGTGCCGTTGGCTCCCAAGGCCCGGCCCACGATGACGAGCGCCTGCCGTCCGAGCCCGGCTTCCTCGGCCTGCCGGGCGATGTCGCCCACCGTGCCGCGCAGGATGCGCTCATCAGGCCATGAGGCGCGGTAGACGATCGCCGCCGGGGTGTCCTCGGCCAGCCCACCTTGTTCCATCAGATGGCGCATCAGCTCGCCGACCTTTCCGGTGCTCAGGAAAAAGACCAGCATCGCCCCGGTCCGGGCGAAGGCCGCGGCGTCTTCGCCTTGAGGCATGGGCGTTCTTCCGGGCGTCCGCGTGAGGACGACGCTTTGGCTCACATCGGGGCTGGTGAGTTCGCAGCCGAGCGCCGCTGCTGCCGCGAACACGCTGCTGACGCCCGGGATGATGGATGCGGCCACGCCTTTTTGGGCCAGCCCCCGGATCTGCTCGTTGATCGCGCCGTACATGGCGGGATCGCCGGTGTGCAGGCGCACGACACGTTTCCCGGCAAGGGCGGCATCGCTCATGGCTTCGATCTGTTCCCCCAGATTCATGGAGGCGCTGTCGAGGCAGGTGCAATCGGCTTTGCAGGCCTTGAGGTGGGCGGGGTTGACCAGCGAACCCGCGTAGACCACGAGATCCGCCTGTTCCAGAGCGCGCAGGCCACGCACGGTGATGAGATCCTCCGCGCCCGGTCCGGCGCCGACGAATTCGACGAGTGCTTTCATGAAATTGCCTCTTTATGGAATGTGAACACGTAAATGGTGTTTTGCGGAGCGAAGTGGTGGCTCCTTTTGGCGAGGGGGCGTTCGTTGGCGATGTCGATGCGGCAGAGGCTGGCCCTGTGGTCGGGGGCCCATGAGAGGAGGGTGCCAAAGCTTTCCAGCGTGACCGCGCTCACGACGATGAGGCCGTTGGGCCGCAGGCGGTCCCGGCACGCCGTCAGCAGCGCGGGCAAATCCTTTCCTCCGCCGCCGACGAAAACGCGGTCCGGATCGGGGAGGATGCCTCCGTATGCGCTTGGGGCGCGGGGGTCGGGGCAGGACGCGTGGATCACGGAGAGTGCGTTGCCGGGATGCAGCGTGTAATTGGCGATGCCCATGCTGAGGCGGTTGCGTTCGATCATCGCGCAGCGTTCGGGGTTCCATTCGATTCCGTGTATGCTGAGATCCGGGCGCAGGGCGGCCGCTTCCAGACCCACGGAGCCGCTTCCGGCCCCGACGTCCCAGAGCGTCCCCCAAGCCGGGAGGCGCAGCCGCGACAGGATGACGGCACGCACGTCCGATGCCGTGATCAGGTTGTTTTCGCGCTCGAAGGCTTCTTCCGGAAGCCCCAGTGCCAGTATCGGGGCCTGAATGGAGGCGCTGCCCCGCCTTGGAGCGGCCGCGTCCTGAGCATGGCAATCGGCATGGGCGGCCGGAAAGGTGACGAGGATGGACGTCGGGCCGCAAACGGCGTCGGCCAGCTCGCCCAGCGTCCCGGACAGGATACGCTCGTCGTCCGAGCCGATGCGTTCGGCGATGATCGCGGCGCGTCGGGCCGATGCGGGATGCGTGTCGAGCACGGCGCGGGCGATGGCGTGCGCCGGGTAGCGGCTCCCCGCATAGGTCACGGACAGCGGCGCTTCGGCTATGCCCCGGGAAGGCAGCACCCCGCCGGAATGCACGCAGAACAGACGGGCGTCCTGCCACGGGAGACCGAGGCGGCAGAACAGGGCTTGAAACGCCGTGATTCCCGGATGGTACGCAAGGTTGTCGCCGGGCGTGCGGAGTGCTGCGAGCGTGTCGCCGAATCCATGGTAGAGGGCGTCGCCCGAGGCCAGCACCACGATGCGTTTCCCCTCCCGGCCCAGCGCGAGGACTTCTTCCGCGTCCTTTCGGGCGCCGCTCCCAATGATCCGGGCGTTTTTCACCGGGACGGGGCACAACGCCATAAGGGAGCGCGAGCCGTACACCGCGTCCGCCTCCTCCAGCAGAGTAAGAACGCCCGTGTCGGAGGGGAATCCTGTTCCGCACGAAACGATGTCGATGCGCCCTACGGCGTCTCGCGTTCTGCCGTTCGTCATATGGAATGCCCCTGTATGAAGTAGGATGGCCCCACGATTTCGCCGGGGTCGGCAATCGCCGGGTCCGGTTGATCCCCGTTCATGTGTTCGTCCGGTTCCGCCGCGATGGCTGTGGACTGCCGGGGAGAGGGCTCTTCGGGCCTTCCCCGCGCTTCTTCAAAGAGGAACTCTCCTTCAAAATCGAACACGAGCAGGCGGAGGGCCGGGTTACCCGTGCAGCGGCGCGAGAATTGCCGGAGGGCGGTCCGCGCAAGGCGGCGGAGGAGGCCGTCCCGGGCGTCCGGGGGGATCGACAAAAGCGCCTCGCGCACGGAAGCGCTGTACTTGAGTGCTCCATGCAGGCCCGTCTCGGCGGGGAGCGTCCTGCGGACTTCGGCGCGGAGCAGATCCATATCTTGGCTGACCTTGTGCGCGTGCGTGTTTTCGAATCCGGCAGCGTACTTGCAGAGCTTCCCGGGCATGCAGGCCACGGCGATCTCGCGCATGCCGTAGCGGCAGGCTGCGGCGAGGCTTTCGGCGATGAAGTCGCCGATACTGACGAAAGCGGTTGCGGGCAGTTGAGGCAGGTGGATCTCCGCGCCGGATTTGGTGCGCCCGCCAGTGCAGAAGACCATTGTAGAACCGCCGGAAAGAAAGTGCGATTTCACGCAGATGCGGACGGTATGGATGTAGGCTTCATGGCTGTAGGGACGGACCAGGCCGGTGGTGCCTAAAAGCGAGATGCCGCCCATGATGCCGAGATGGGAGTTGAGGGTATGCTTTGCAAGCTCCTCGCCGTTTTCCACCCCGATTTCAAGAAGCCAGCATCCTGAGCTGAACCCGGCCCGGCGGAGATTTTCGGAGATCATATTGCGGGGGCCGGTGTTGATGGCCCAGCGGCCCAGCTCGCAGTCGAGCCCCCGGCGGTTGCACAGGCCAATGCCTTCCGCGCCGCGCAGGATCAGCGTGCCGTTCCCGATCTGGAGGACATAGTCCTCAGCCCGGATTTCTCCGGACAGACAGGCGCGGATGTCGGCGTACAGTGTGGCACCGTGCGTGCAGTCCGGATCGTCACCGCCGTTTTTCCTGATGGCCGCCATGTGCCCCGCGCCGGATTGCAGAAGCGGGAGTTCGCGCTCCCTGCCGTCGAGGAAGTGCACCCAGATGCTTTGGGGAGCCCCGCCTCGCGTGAGCCGTATCCACGCCGCCTTCGCTGCCGCCGCCGCGCACGCGCCCGTGGAGTAGCCCCAACGCAAGTTTTTCCGATCCTTTTTCATCGTATCCGGCTCCTGTGGATTCATGAAGGGAATGGGGCCGTGCCAAGGTTGCGTTGGCGTTTCCGTGTCAGGCTATTACCGGGAGTTGATCCGGGACAGAATGCGCGGAATGCGGCAAGGCAGCCTGAGCCTTTCCTGCGCAACGCCGGAAAACAAATGTTTCGGGACGGCGGAGGCCGAAAAATCTTCCTTAGCGGCGTTTTCCTGTCGTTTTCACTATCAGGCGCTCTCCATGACGGCGTGCAGCGTGGCGACCGCAAGGGCGCTTCCGCCGCGCCGCCCCTCAAGGGCAATCTGGGGGACGGCGCAGCGGGCAAGGAGGGCCTTGGACTCGACGACATTGACGAACCCCACTGGCATTCCGACGATGAGGGCGGGGCGCGCGTCTTCTTCCAGCACGTAGCGGGCGATGCGGGCCAGCGCGAGCGGGGCGTTGCCGATGAGCACGATGGCCCCGTCGAGCAAGGGGTGGGCCTTTTCCGCGCTGCACAGGGCGCGCGTGCGGCCTTCCGCCTTCGCCCGCGCCAGAACGTCCGGATCGTCGATATAGCAGTGCAGCCGTTCCGGGCCGTAGTCGGGATTCAGCCTGCGCAACCGGGCAAGGGACAGGCCGGAACGGATCATTTTGGAATCGCAGAATATCGGCGCACCGGACCGCAATGCCTTCAGGCCAGAGGCGACGGCGTCGTGCCGGAACACCAGCGTGTCCGCGATGCGCGGATCCGCCGTCGTGTGGATGAGCCGCCGCACCACACGCCATTCGGGCGCGGGGAGCTTCGCGTGCAGATCGCATTCCGCTTCGATGGCCCGGAAGCTCTCCCGCTCTATTTCCTCTCCGCTCAGGTTCCAGCGTATTTCCATGTTCTTTCCTTGTATCCGGCTGCCCATGCGGGCCATGCCGTCGGT
>ERZ1673751.1926-NODE-1926-length-11047-cov-12.847525_pt1 | contig 11047 bp, 8 predicted proteins | sample MGYA00580202_ERZ1673751 | MGnify/ENA primary metagenome ERZ1673751 (study PRJEB41218, sample SAMN15661780) | gut metagenome | host: Homo sapiens | place: Canada: London | collected 2015-08-20/2019-03-30 | study: EMG produced TPA metagenomics assembly of... | reverse complement strand
GCTTGAAGTGCTGGTGCACCATGCCGATGCCCAGTGCGTTGGCATCGTTGGGGTTACGGACGGCGACCTCCTTGCCGTTCTTGAGGATCTTACCGGCTTCCGGCTGGTACAAGCCGAACAGCACGCTCATCAGCGTACTTTTGCCAGCGCCGTTTTCGCCCAGCAGGGCATGTACCTCACCCTTACGCAGCTGCAGGGTGATATCATCGTTTGCCTTGATTCCAGGGAACTCCTTGGTAATGTGGAGCATCTCGATCACAAAATCCTCTGCCAATCTGCTCACTCTCCTTTCGTGTCAAATCGACACCTATACTATTCTGTGTACCATTATACCGTATTTTTGCGGTTTTGCACACTTCTTTTTGATTTTTTGGCGGGATGTACTCTTATAAGTATTACTTTTGTGCAAGCTGCACGATTTTTCGCGAGACAAAAACGACCCTCTCCGTCAAAGCCTGGCGGCAATGACGGAGAGGGTCGTTCCCTGCAGCCCTTGCGGACTGTTCAAATTTTACTGGATGTAGGTGACGTTGGTGAACTCGCTGACGGTGGGCTTGGTAGCGTCGTCAGAGCTGTTGTCAACAACGATCTCGCCGGAAGCGATCTTCTGCTTCAGCTCCTCGTACTCCTCAACCGTGAAGGTCTCGAAGTTCCAGCTGTCCTCATCGGTGGGCAGGCCGATGTAATCGCCGTCCTCCAGACCAAAGTTGCCGTTGGTTGCTGCGATGGTGCTCCACTCGCCTGCCTCGATGTCGGACAGAGAAGTAGAAACAGCCTCAGACAGGCCCTTCATAGCGGAGGTGATGAACGGGTTGTAAGCATAGGTGCCGTCAGCAACGCCGTTTGCACCGATGTAGTTCTGGTCAACGTCAACGCCGATGACGTAGCCGTTGTTCTTCAGAGCAGCCTCAACAGCGGAGGTGTAGATGCCGCCGCCGCAGGCGAAGACGACCTGAGTGCCGTTGGAGTACCAGCCCTCCATACGGGAGGTGATGTTGGCATCGCCGTAGAACTGGCCACCGTAGAAGTAGTTGATGTCGATGTTCTGGCCCAGCTCCTGAGCAGCAGCATCAGCGCCCTGCACAAAGCCGTAGCCGTAACGGATGACAGCGGGAACAGCCATGCCGCCCAGGAAGCCCAGCTTGGTCTTGCCGTCCTTGGCAATGGCGTAACCTGCCAGATAGCCTGCCTGCTCCTCCTTGAAGGTGATGCAGTAGCAGTTGGAGGGGATCTCATCGGTGCCGATATCGCCCTGGGTGACATCGATAGCAACAAACTTGACATCGGGGTACTGCTCAGCAGCCCATGCCAGAGAAGCACCATACAGGTAGCCAACGCAGACAATGACCTCAGCGCCATCGTTGACAGCCTGACGGATCATGGTCTCACGGTCCTCATCGGAAGCATCAGCCTCGGGGATGTAGTACTGGCAGTCATCGCCCATGTAGCTGGAAACAGCGCTCCAGCAAGCCTGGTTGAAGCTCTCGTCATCGATCGTGCCGGTATCGCAGGTCAAAGCGACCTTTGTGATCTTGCTGGCAGCCTCGGAACCAGCCTCAAAAGCTGCAGAAGAAGCAGTGGAAGAAGCGGTGCTGGTGGAAGAGGAAGAACCACCGCAGGCGGTCAGAGCAGCGGCAGCAGCTGCAGCGCCAGCCACAGCCAGGAAGTTACGACGAGAAATCATCATAAGAAAACTCTCCTTTTTATACATTAAAAATTGCGCTTTACAAAGGGAATGCGCACACTTGCACATTTACTGACCCAAGTATAGCCGGGTCATGTGAGGAAAGCAAGGCATTTCCGATTACAAAATCTTTACAGATTTTTTGTAAAATTCGCGTAAAAGTCGTACTGTTTCGTCAATTTTGGCAAAATACCCGCTTCCCGCCTCACTCTTCCACGGCCTTGTTGCCCGCCACGTTGGAGGGGCCAAAGCCGAAGGGCAGCAGCTCGTCCATGCTGCGTTCGATGAAATCATCGGGGGTCTTTGCCATGATGACATTCAGCTCCGGTCCGCCGAACTCAAACAGCGCCTGACGGCAGACCCCGCAGGGTGAGGTGATCTGCTTGTTCACTTCACCGCGGCGGGAACCCACCACGGCAATGTCGGTGAAGCGGGACACACCCTCGCTCACCGCCTTGAACAGGGCCGTGCGCTCGGCACAGCTGGTGGGGGTAAAGGCAGCGTTTTCCACATTGCAGCCGGTGAAGATGCGGCCATCTTCGGCCCGCAGGGCAGCACCCACCATAAAGTCGGAGTAAGGCACATAGGCCTGCTCCCGGGCTTCCAGCGCCATCCGGATCAGGGCCTTCTTTTCGTCTAAAGTCAAATTGGTCATAGGGGCCTCCTTTTCATTCTAAAGTATAAACAAACGTTTCTGCGTCTTTCTGAACAAATCCTATACTTTCAAACATTTTGCGGGACTGCTTGTTGAAAGAATAAATTTCTGCATAGCATTGCGGATACTTCTTCTCTTTTGCCAGTGCAAGAATCTTCCCAATCACTGTTCTCCCAATGTGCCGCTTCTGATACTCTTTGCAGACCACAATCGAAATTTCTCCGCTTGTCTGCAAGCATACATCTCCGCACAAAATGCCCTTATATTCAATGTAGAACAAATCACCATGACTATCCAGATACTGGTACATATTTTTCAGGATAGACAGGTCATAAATGCGATTCTGATTATCTACATGATGGCACAGTTCTGCGTCCTGATACCACGGAAGGGCAATTTCATAGGCCGGGTAATAAGGTACAAGGCAGATATCCTGATTTGGTTGAAAGTCGTTCATCTTTCATCCCCTCTTTTGCACTTCAATTATACGGCGTGTTCTCAAATTCTTCAAGAGATTTCTCGTTGTTCATTTATTATGTAACGAAAGTTCTTGCATTTTTCATTACAGACGCATATAATAGAATCAAGAAGGAGGTGTATTAGAATGGCAAATGCAGTCAATGTGAACTTCCGGATGGACCCAGACCTGAAACGCAGCATGGAAGAGGTTTGCGCCGAGATGGGACTTTCTATGACAACGGCATTCACGATTTTCGCCAAAAAAGTTTCCCGGGAGCACCGCATTCCCTTTGAGGTTTCCGCCGACCCGTTCTACTCGGAAAGCAACATCAATCATCTCCGCCAGATCGTCCACGACATCGATACCGGAAAAGCCAAGCTCACTGAGCACGATTTGATCGAGGTAGATTAAATGAGATTGCTTCGGGCACTATACTGACACCTAAAAAGAGGGCCGTTGCTTTTTGGCAACAGCCCTCTTTCGCTCTCAAAAATAAACTTAGTACTCTGCGCCCAGTGCGACCTTCATCATGTTGGTGAAGCTGGTCTGACGCTGCTCGGCGGTGGTGATCTCCGGGGAGACAAAGCTGTCGGAGATGGTCAGCAGGCAGGCGGCGTTCTTGCCCAGGACCTGAGCGTTGGCGAAGAGGGCAAAGCTCTCCATCTCCACGCACAGGCAGCCGCGCTCATCCCGCAGCTTTTCCCAGTAGGTGGGCTTTTCATCGGAGGGCTGGCGATAGAACACATCGGAGGAATGGATGTTGCCCTCGATCAGGGGGATGCCCTGCTTTGCGGCAGAAGCACGCAGCTTGTCGTTCAGGGTCTGGCTGGGCAGGGTGAGATTCCCCTCAAAACCGCTCTGGACCCGGGCATAATTGCTCTCGCTCACGGCACCGGCGGCCAGCACCACATCAAACAGCTTGGCTTTGTCGGTGTAGCTGCCGGCAGAACCGATGCGGATGATATTGTCCACATCGTAGAACTTGTACAGCTCGTAGGAGTAGATGCCGATGGAGGGCATTCCCATGCCGCTGCCCATCACACTGATGGGGCGGCCCTCATAGGTGCCGGTAAAGCCCAGCATTCCACGGACACCGGTGACCTGGCGGACATCCTTGAGGAAGGTATCCGCGATGAACTTTGCCCGCAGCGGATCGCCGGGCATCAGGACGGTCTTTGCGAAATCGCCTTTTTCAGCGCTGATGTGGGGTGTTGCCATAATCATTCTCCTTTTTGTTTGTAAAATAAACCTCTCGGGCGCTTCACGCCAGCATACGAGTTGCGGCTCCCAGCGTCCACTTCGTGCAAAGTATTGCACTCGTGTCCTGCTGGCCGCTGCCCCAACAACGCCTCCCTTCATCCGCCACTGGCGGCGGTCGTCGTTGTTGCCTGATAGGGGAGCCAAGTTTATGCTTCGCATTGCCGGAGAGGTTCTGTTCTGATTTATCGCTTTCCGGGGAACACGCTCTGCGGTGCGATGTACGAGCCATTGCGGCGGATCTCGAAGTGGCAGTGGTTGCCGGAAGAGCGGCCCGTGCTGCCCACATAGCCGATGAGCTGGCCCTGCCGCACGGTCTGGCCCGCACTGACCGCCAGAGACAGGCAGTGGGCATAGACCGTGGTATAGCCGCCGGAGTGGCTGATGATCACAGAATAACCATAGCCCGTACCGGCACCGGCCTTGTTATAACCCGCCTTGGTCACGGTGCCGCCCGCCGATGCATAGATGGGCGTACCGGCAGAGGCACAGATATCCACGCCCTTATGGCCGCTGCTATACCAGCGTGAGCAGTTGCGGTAGCCCGGCACAGGCCAGATGAACTGACCGCTGCCGCCGATGTATGCCGCCGCACCGTACTTCGTGACCTTCTTGGTGCCAACGACCACCTTTTTGTTCACCGGCTCCCGGATGGTCTCGGTGGAAAGGATGGTCTGCTCCAGCAGCACGCCATTGGTATCATAGACGTTCTGCATGGTGACGCGGCGCAGGCCGTTCTGGCCCTCCTGCAGGGTCTTGGTGGTACCCTTGGTGTACTCGTTGGACTGGGTGGTCTCGGTGCCGAAGGGGATCTCCTCCTCCCGCGTCTCCACCTTGGTGATGCGGACTTCCAGCAGAGCCTCCTGCTTGGTCACGATCAGCTGGTCGCCCTCCTGGATATTGGAGTTTTCGGTCAGGGGAGCACCCTTGAAATTCGTATTCAGGGCACACAGCTCCCGGAAGGTCAGGTCGTTCTTCTGGGCAATGGCCCACAGGGTATCGCCCGCCCTGACCGTATAGATCTTCTCCTGCTGCTGCACGCCGGTCAGCATATTCTCGATGGAATTGTCATCCTCAAAGCTGTCGTTGAAGTAGATTCCATCTTCCAGCGTCACATTTTTGTTAAAGCCCACGCTGATATTCTCGTCCGTCTGATCCTCGTAGGGGGCCAGCAGGCTCTCCAGATAGCTGCGCAGGGTGTCACCATCGGAGCTGACTGCCGTCAGTTCCCCGTCCAGATACAGGGCGGTGCCCTCACTGATCTGGTCACTGGCGCTCTGCAGAATGGCGTTCGCCGTCTCGCTCTCGTCCATGGTCTTGTGGGTCACGGAGATGGTATAGGTCGGCTCGATGGTCAGCTCGGTCTTGTCCGAACCGGCGTAGTTGATGCGCTGCATCACATCCTCTTTTGCGAGGTTGAACACTTCCTCATTGGCCACATAGCCAACGGTCTGGCCGTTCACCTGCACAGCCAGCGCATAGGGCTGGGCCATTGTCCTGTTCCAGACCGTGACGAACACGGCCAGCATACACAGAGGCAGGATGTACATTGCTGTCCGGGGCAGCAGGCTCAGGTTGCGCTTGAGCCCGCCCACAAAATAGCGCCCGGCCGCTTTTACGGAAGCACCAAAGCCCCGCTCCCGGCGCACGTCGTTGGCGTGGGCCGCCACAGCGCCGAGGCCCTTGAAAAACAGGTAAAGCGGTGCCAGCAGATCCTTGAACATCTGCGCCGCACCGGGAAAGGCTGTTGCAATGATGGTATGCCGGGCATTCCTGCACCAGCGGGCCAGTCTGCGCGCCACGGCAGCAATGCCGCGCCCTGTGCGCACCACCATGTACTCTGCCGCAAAGCCCAGTGTATAAAGTGCCTCGCCAACTGCCAGCACCACGGCACTGGCCCGCAGCTTTTTGGCCACATCATTCATGTGTCGCTGCGTTTTGCGGCGGAAACGGTGCCGCCGCAGCAGGCCGGAGATCTGGACCTTTGCCCAGAAGCTTCGCAGTTTTTCTCTGCCCTTCACCGGCGCTGCAGGAGCCTGGCTCTGCGGCTCCTTTGTTTTTTCTTCGATCAAAAGGGGTTGCTCCTTCCTGACGCTTTAGGTCGAAAGTTACAAATTCATATCAATTATACACTCTGCCCGGGCCGATACAAGGCTTGTCACAAAATTTGGGCAGAGCTTTCACAGAGGTTTCACCGTATTTTCATATTTCAGCGTCCAGCAATGCCCGCATATCCTCGGGCAGGGGGCTCTCCACCACAACGGTGCGGGCGTGTTCCTCCACCGGCGTTTCCAAGCGGATGCCGCCGGGCACCGCACTGTAAGCCGGCACCCGGAAGCTCTGCCGGGCACAATGGAGCGTCTGCCGGGCAATGCGGTCACGGTGCCCGCCGTAAAGGTCGTCTCCGGCCAGCGGGTGGCCTATGGACGCAAAATGCACCCGGATCTGATGGGTACGGCCCGTCACGGGAACACAGGCGGCAAGGCTCAGGCCATGCTCTGCCTTTAATATGGTATACTCGGTGCGGCTGGGCTTGCCCTCGGGGGTCACGCACCGCCCGATGATGCTGTCCCCTCTCCGGCCAATGGGGGCATCGATGACTCCGGGGCCAAGGGGCAGTTCACCCTCCACGATGGCGTAATAGAGCTTTTCCACGCCCTCGGCCAGCAGGGGCGCGGCATAGCCGTTCTTTGCGGCCAGCACCAGCCCGCTGGTGTCTTTATCGATCCGGTTCACCGGGCGGAACACCGGGCTTTCGCCGTGGGCAGCCGCCCAGGCGGCATAGCCGTTGGCCAGGGTGTCCCGGGGGTAGTTCAGGGTGGGATGGACCGCCAGATGGGGCGGTTTTTCCAGCACCACGGCAAAAGCATCCTCGTAAACGACCCTGACCGGGATCTCAGGCTGGGGCTCCACACCGGGGCCGTCGGCGGGCAGCGCAAAGCGGATCACCTGCCCTGCCTGCACACGGCGGTTGGCCAGAATGGGAACATCGTCCGCAAAAAAGCCGCTGCCATGGAATTTGACCGCCCGGGCCAGCTCCGTGGAGACGGCACACCGGCGCAGAAAGCCGCGCAGCAGCACGCCATCGGCTTCGGGCGGGACATTGAAAAGCAGCTGCATCCTTTGTCCCTCCCAAAAATTTCACGCCATATTTAGATTTATTATACCAAATTTTATCGTCACTTGCAAATCTTGTTTTTTTATGGTATTATGGGGAACAGAAAACGAGTGGAACATACGGCGGCGGGGCGGCTTTGACCGCTCTGAGGAAAGTCCGGGCCTCACAGAGCACGGTAACTGCTAACGGCAGCCGAGGGTGACCTCAGGGAAAGTGCAACAGAAAACAAACCGCCGCAGCAATGCGGTAAGGATGAAACGGCGAGGCAAGAGCTCACCAGCGCATGGGTGACCATGCGGCTTTGTAAACCCTACCGGAAGCAACGCCTATATGGGACGTACAGCGCTGCTCGCGTGTCCCGAAGGCGGCACGAGCCTGTCAGCAATGGCAGGCCTAGACAGATCGTCGTTTAATACAGAACCCGGCTTACGGTCCATCTCGTTTTCCATTTGGTGTATCTGCAGGGGGTTGTTAGAACCCTTTTTTGCCCCGCCGTCAGGCGCAGAGGCAGAGAGGGTTGATAACAGCCCTCTTTTCGTTTTGGCCAGAGTGTGGTATACTATCCTCACCACGGGAGCACAGTTGTTCGCCGTGGGCAAACAAGAGAGACAGGATGTGAAATCCTCCGATGAAAGATGGTTTTTTGAAAGCAGCAGCCCTCTCGCCCGCGCTTCGGGTGGCGGACTGCGCCTACAACACCCGGCAGATCCTCACGGAGCTGCGTGCCGCCGCCGCCCGCGGCGTGAAGCTGGCCGTGTTTCCTGAGTTCTGCCTGACCGGCTATACCTGCGGCGACCTGTTTTTGCAGCGCACCCTGCAGCAGGGAGCCCTGACCGGCCTGCAGGAGCTGCTGGATGCCAGCCGGGAGCTGGACACCGTGGCCCTTGTGGGCCTGCCCCTGATGGTGCGGGGCAAGCTGTACAACTGCGCTGCCGTGCTCTGCCGCGGGCAGCTGCTGGGTCTGGTTCCCAAAACGTACCTGCCCAACTACGGCGAGTTCTATGAAAAGCGGCAGTTCACCCCCGGTTCCACCGAGGTGGAGTGGGTGAATGTCTGCGGGCAGGATGTTCCCTTCGGCACCTCCCTGCTCTTCCGCTGCCGCCAGATGCCCAGCTTTGTGCTGGGCGTGGAGCTCTGCGAGGACCTGTGGAGCGCCCTGCCGCCCTCCACCTTCCACGCACTGGCAGGTGCTACCGTCATCGCCAACCTTTCGGCCAGCGATGAAACGGTGGGCAAGGCCGAGTACCGCCGGGCACTGGTGGAAAACCAGTCTGCCCGCCTGCTCTGCGGCTACCTGTACGCCTCGGCAGGCCACGGCGAGAGCACCCAGGACATGGTGTTCGCAGGCCACGACCTGATCGCCGAGAACGGCACCCTGCTGGCCGAGGTGAAGCCCTTTGCAGGCGGCCTTGCCGAGACAGAGCTGGACTGCCAGCGGATGGAATCGGAGCGGGCGCGCAACACCAGCTTTGAGCCCAGCACCGAGGGCTACCAGACCGTGGAGTTCGACCTGGCCCTGACCGACACCGTGCTGACCCGCTGGGTAGACCCCACCCCCTTTATCCCCCACAACGAGCAGCTGCGTGCCGAGCGCTGTGAGCTGATTTTGAAGATGCAGGCCGACGGCCTGGCCAAGCGTCTTGAGCACGCCCGCGCCAAAACAGCCGTCATCGGCATTTCGGGCGGTCTGGACAGCTGCCTTGCCCTGCTGGTGGCTGTCCGCGCCATGAAGCAGCTGGGCCGCCCCACCACCGATGTGCTGGCCGTGACCATGCCCTGCTTTGGCACCACCAAGCGCACCCGCAGCAATGCGGAGATCCTCTGTGACGAGCTGCACGTCAGCTTTACCGAGATCGACATTGCCGCCACGGTGCACAGCCACTTCCGGGACATCGGCCAGGACGAGAGCGTGCTGGATGTGACCTACGAGAACGGCCAGGCCCGCGTGCGCACGCTGGAACTGATGGACACCGCCAACCGCACCGGCGGCCTGGTGGTGGGCACCGGTGACCTTTCCGAGCTGGCCCTGGGCTGGGCCACCTACAACGGCGACCACATGAGCATGTACGGCGTGAACGCAGGCGTACCCAAAACGCTGGTGCGCCACCTTGTCCGGTACGAAGCCGACATTGCCGCCACCCCGGCCCTGAAAGAGGTGCTGCTGGACATCCTCGACACCCCTGTGTCCCCCGAGCTGCTGCCCGCCAAGGACAACGGCGAGATCGCACAGCGCACCGAGGATCTGGTGGGCCCCTATGAACTGCACGACTTCTACCTTTATTATGTGCTCCGCTTCGGCTTTGGCCCGGCAAAGATCTTCCGGCTGGCCAGGGCAGCCTTTGCAGGCCGGGAGGAATACCCGGACGCGGTGCTTTACAAGTGGCTGCGCAACTTCTACTGGCGGTTCTTTGCCCAGCAGTTCAAGCGCAGCTGCCTGCCCGACGGCCCCAAGATCGGCAGCGTGACCCTCTCGCCGCGCGGGGACTGGCGGATGCCCAGCGATGCCTGCGCCGCCCTGTGGCTGGCCGAGCTGGAACAGCTGTTCCCCCAGAAGGATGCCTGAGCCATGAAGCAGAAAAAAAATCTCTGGGTCAATTTACTTTTCGCCGCTGTTGTTCTGGTGATCGCGGGGGTGCTTTTTTACCTCCGCAGTGCCGGGCAGAGCGGCAGCACCCTGGGCGCGGAGCTGATCTACGGCGATGCGAACACGGTGCAGAAGATCTCTCTGGACAAGGATGCCGTCTATGACATCGACACCGGCTATCTGACGGTGCACATCGAGGTCAAGGACGGCGCGGCACGGTTCATTGATTCCCCCTGCCCTGACCACATCTGCGAAAGCTTTGGCTGGATCTCGCAGGAGGATCAGACGGCCACCTGCCTGCCGGCACGGGCCGTTCTTACCATCGTGCCCCTTGCCTGAGGACATGTCAAAAAGGAGAATTCCTATGTTTGATGAAACTTCCCGTTCCCACGCGGACGATGACAGCACCCGGCACATCCACCGGGGCCACCGCCCACCGGAAGAAAAGACTGTGGAGGTGGACAGTGCGGCCTTTTTTGCGCCGGAAACTGCCGCTCCCACCCCGCCGCCTGCACCGCCCAAGCCGCCGAAGCATACTGGCGGGCCTGCCCCGGAGTCAAAGCCGCCCCGCCGCAAGCCGAATGCAAATACCGGCGCGGTCAACCCGAAACGAGGTACTGTTTTGCTGATCGTACAAGCCATTCTGAGCATTGCGGCCTTCTTCCAGCTCTGTCGCACCCAGATGCTGCCCGCACTGTATCTGGTCATCATTGCGGCGCTGCTGGTGCTGTTCTGGCTGCTGGTCAAGCGCTGCCAGGAGTACAGCGCCCCCCGCAAGGTATCCCGGGTGTTCTCGGTGTTCCTGTGCGCCTTTCTGGCGCTGGGCTGTGTCTGGGCGCAGCAGGGCCTGAGTGCACTGGACAACGTGACCTCCGGCCTTGTCACCGGCACCGAGGCCAACAAGATCACCAAGGAGCCCTTTGTGGTCTACCTGAGCGGCGTGGACAACCGCGGCGAACTGACCGAAAAGGCCCGCAGCGATGTGAACATCCTTGCCGTGGTCAACCCCTCCACCAAACGGGTGGCGCTCATCAACACTCCCCGCGATTACTACGTTGATCTGGCGGGTACCAACAGCAAGGACAAACTGACCCATGCCGGTCTGTACGGCGTGGAGACCAGCATGGCAACCCTGGGCAACCTGTACGGGGTCAATGTGGACCAATACCTCCGCATCAACTTTGCAGGCTTCATCAGCATCATCGATGCCGTGGGCGGCGTGGATGTCTACTCCGATCAGGCGTTCACCTCGGTGGGCAGCCCCGGCTACTATGACCCCACCACCTTTG
>ERZ1673751.1915-NODE-1915-length-11094-cov-10.669082_pt1 | contig 11094 bp, 10 predicted proteins | sample MGYA00580202_ERZ1673751 | MGnify/ENA primary metagenome ERZ1673751 (study PRJEB41218, sample SAMN15661780) | gut metagenome | host: Homo sapiens | place: Canada: London | collected 2015-08-20/2019-03-30 | study: EMG produced TPA metagenomics assembly of... | reverse complement strand
GCTGCCGGAGCGGTGCTTAAGCCGCAAGGCGGGAATTGTGCGGTGTTGCCTTAGGGCTTGCAGGCGTGGAGTACGCCCAGCCCGCCGCGGATCTGCTGGCCTTTGCGCTGGCGCTGCCTATGGGGCTGTCCGTGCTGAAGACGTTTCGCAGTGATGCGCCGACACCGGCGCACACTTTACGCGAAGAATAGAAACATGGAGGAAAAGTATGTTAGTACCTGTTTTACTTTTTATCGTCGGTCTGCTGTTCCTGATTAAGGGCGGCGACTGGTTCGTCGACGGCGCATCTGCGCTGGCGCGGCGTTTTCACCTGCCGGAGCTGCTGATTGGCGCGACGGTCGTTTCCATCGGCACAACGCTGCCGGAGGTCATGGTTTCCACGATGTCGGCGGTTTCCGGCCACGGCGAGATTGCCTACGGCAATGCCATCGGTTCGGTCATCTGCAACTCGGCGCTGATCGCAGCCATCACGATTGCCGTGCGCCCTGGCAAGGTTGACCCCAAGACGCTGAAAACGCCGGTTATCTTCTTCTTTATCGCCGCCGCCATCTACTGCGTGGCTGCCTACGGCTTCGGTGAATTTACCCGCCCGATGGGCTTTATCATGCTGGCAATGTTCGTGGCCTACATGGTCGCCAACGTCCGGCAGATGAAGAACGCCCCTGCTGAGGAACACGCCGAAGAGGAAGAGCTGATCCCCTTGTCCAAGACGCTGATCCTGCTGGTCGCCGGTGCGGCGGTCATCGCCGTTGGCGCAAATCTGCTCGTTGATAATGGTACGCTGATCGCCCAAGCGCTGGGCGTGCCCGAAAGCGTCATCGCCCTGACCTTTGTCGCGCTGGGTACTTCTTTGCCGGAGCTGGTCACGGCCATTACTTCGCTGATTAAAGGTCACAGTGATTTGTCCGTTGGCAACGTCGTCGGCGCAAACGTCTTCAACCTCGTGCTGGTCAGCGGTGTTTCCGTTACGCTGGCTCCGTTCACCATCCCGCAGAGCTCGACGCTGTTCGGAGTAAACTCCAGCCTGGTGTTAGACCTGCCGGTCATGCTGGCCGTCATGCTGATCATGACAGTACCTGCCCTTGTCAAAGGTAAGATGAACCGCGCACAGGGTATTATTTTGCTGGCCATTTACGCAGCTTTCTGTGCAATCCAGTTTACGATGTAAACGCTAATTACAATAATCACTGGGGCACTGCCGGGAAACGGCAGTGCCTTTTTTTGTGGGGAGAGCCGTCTTGCGCGGTGCTGCCAGGTAGTTTGCCGGGCACGCTGCTGGGTAAAGTCCTGCCCAAAACGCAGAAAGAACAGCTGCCCACGATGTTCGGGCTATGTTCCATCGGCGTCAACTCAGTCATCAAGGCGTCGGGCATGACGGCGGTTGCGCTGGCACTTTTGGTGGGCTTATATTTTTTGATATCTGGTCTGCAACACAAGTCGGCGACAATACATTGTCAAAAGATTGCACACGCGCCCCCGCCCAAACAAGACTTTGTTGGGCGGGGGCGCTCATTTTACTCTTTTATTTATCTCTTGCCCAATCGGTACTTGAAATCTTCGTAGCCGAAGGACACGATGCTGCGGGTGGTGCCGCTGGCGGCGCGGGCAAAGATAGCGGGCAGAGGCATGCCGTTGAAGGTATTATTTTTGCAGGTGGTATAGATTGCCATATCGCCGAACACCAGCAGATCTCCCACGTTGGGAACGGCGTCCACGCCGTAATCCCCGATGACATCCCCGGCCAGGCAGGTCGGCCCGGCAAGGCGCACGGTGCAGGGCTTTTCTCCCGGTTCGGCTGCGGCAAACAGCGGCGGGCGGTAGGGCATTTCGATCACATCCGGCATATGGCAGGCGGCGCTGGCATCCAGAATGGCGATGGTTGTATCGCCGTTCTGCACCACATCCAGCACGCGGCTGAGCAGGAAGCCCGCGTTCAGGGCGCAGGCTTCGCCAGGTTCCAGATAGACCGTCACGCCCCAGTCCTGCTGGGCGCGGGTGATGCAGCGTTCCAGCATGGCGATATCGTAACCGGGGCGGGTGATATGGTGCCCACCGCCAAAGTTGAGCCACTGCATCCGAGGCAGCAGATCACCGAATTTTTGGGCCACAGCGTCCAGCGTCGTGGCCAGCGCATCGGAGTCCTGCTCGCACAGGGTGTGGAAGTGCAGGCCATCCAGCAAATTGGGCAGCGCGGGGTTCGCCGCTACTGCGGCGTTCCACTGGGCGCGGGTGGTGCCAAGGCGGCTGCCGGGGGCGCAGGGGTCATAAATAGCGTGGCCGTCCTGGGTGGAGCATTCCGGGTTGATGCGCAGCCCCACGCTTTTGCCTGCCGCTTTTGCGGCAGGGCCGAACTTTGCCAGCTGGGTGGGGGAGTTAAAGACGATATGGTCCGCGTATTGCACCAGTTCATCCATTTCGTCCGCACGGTAGGCCGCGCAGAACACATGGACTTCCTTGCCGGGCATCTCTTCCGCACCCAGGCGGGCTTCAAACAGGCCGCTGGCTTCGGTACCGGCCAGGTGTGGCGCCAGCAGGGGGTAGCAGTCATAATTGCTGAACGCCTTTTGGGCCAGCAGCACCTTGCAGCCGGTGCGCTGGGCCAGGCCGCCCAGAATTTCCGCGTTGCGGGTCAGAGCGTCTTCATCCAGCAGGTAGCAGGGGGTAGGCAGTTTTTCCAGTTCCGGCGGGATGGTTCCGCCGAGTGCCGCAAAAGGCGGCCGCATATCCCGCTGGTTCATCAATCCACCAGCACGGGGTTATGGTTTTCGCTGCGGGGCAGGCCGTACTTGTCCAGCGCATCCAGGAACGGATCGGGGTTGAACTCCTCAACGGTATATACGCCGGGCTTGGTCCATTCGCCGGTCAGCATCATCAAGGCGCCGCACATGGCAGGCACACCGGTGGTGTAGCTGATGGCCTGACTGCCGACTTCACGGTAGCATTCCTGATGGTCGCAGACGTTATAGATATAGTAGGTTTTATCCTTGCCGTCCTTTTTGCCGGTAAAGATGCAGCCGATGTTGGTTTTGCCCTTGGTGCGGGGGCCCAGGCTGGCGGGGTCCGGCAACAGGGCTTTGAGGAACTGGATGGGTACGATTTCCTGACCGTTAAAGTTGATGGGGGTGGTGGAGAGCATTCCCACATCCTCCAGGCAGCGCATATGGTCCAGGTAGCTCTGGCCAAAGGTCATAAAAAAGCGGATGCGCTTGACGTCTGGCAGGTTCTTGCCCAAAGATTCAATTTCCTCGTGGTGCAGCAGGTACATATCCTTCTGACCGACCTGGTCAAAGTTATATTCTCGCTTGATGCTCATGGCCGGGATCTCGACCCACTTGCCGTTTTCCATATAGCTGCCGGGGGCAGAAACTTCGCGCAGGTTGATTTCGGGGTTAAAGTTGGTGGCGAAGGCATAGCCATGGTCGCCGCCGTTGCAGTCCAGGATATCGATGGTGTCGATGGTGTCAAACTCATGCTTGGCGGCGTAAGCGCAGTAAGCCTGGGTAACGCCCGGGTCAAAGCCGCAGCCCAGCAGGGCAGTCAGACCGGCATCCTCAAACTTTTTCTTATAGGCCCACTGCCAGCTGTAATCAAAGTAGGCGGAGAAGCCTGCTTCCTTGCAGCGCTTTTCATAGATAGCGCGCCATTCCGGGTCATCGGTATTTTCCGGCTCATAGTTGGCGGTGTCCATATAGTTGACGCCGCAGGCCAGGCAGGCATCCATGATGGTCAGATCCTGATAGGGCAGGGCAATGTTCATGACCAGATCGGGCTTGTAGCTGTTGATAAGATCGCACAGCTGCTGCACATCATCGGCATCCACCTGGGCGGTGGTGATTTTTGTTTTGGTGTTGGGGGCCAGCTTTGCCGCCAGGGCATCGCACTTGGACTTGGTGCGGCTGGCAATGCACAGCTCGGTAAAAACATCGCTGACCTGGCAGCACTTGGAGATGGCTACACTGGCCACGCCGCCGCAGCCGATAACAAGAACTTTGCTCATGATGGTACTCCTTTATGTTTTATTTGAATGTAGGGTGTACAGATCTTCGATCAGTCCAGCGCCAGCAGCAGCTCACGCAGCACTTTGCAGGCAGTTGCGGTGGAAACGCCGCTCTGGTCCAGCATGGGGGCCAGCTCGTTCACATCCGCGCCGATGATGTTTGCTTTGGTTACGGTGCGGATGGCTCCCAGCAGCTGCAAGAAGCTGATTCCGCCCGCTTCGGGGGTTCCGGTTCCGGGGAATGCCGATGGATCCAGGCAGTCAAGGTCGATTGTCAGGTAAACCGGCACATTTGCCTGGCACAGCCAATCGGTCAATTCCTGCAGACCGGTGAAATCGAACTTGTGAATATCGGTATGGCGGGCGGCAAACTGGAATTCTTCCCGATCGCCGCTGCGGATACAGAACTGGTGGATGCGGCCATCGCCCAAAAGGTCATGGCAGCGGCGCAGCACACAGGCATGGCTGAGCTGTGCGCCGAGATAGTCATCCCGCAGGTCGGCGTGAGCGTCAAAATGGACGATGTGCAGGTCGGGGTATTTTTTCACGGCAGCCCGCACAGCCCCCAGCGTGACGAGATGTTCACCGCCCAGAAGCAGGGGCAGCTTGCCATCCCGCAGGATCTCTGCCGCGCGGGATTCAATATCCACCAGAGCGCTTTCGCTGGAGCCGAAGCAGAGCTCCAGATCTCCGCTGTCAAACACGTTGCAGTCGGTCAGGTCTTTATCCTGATAGGGGCTGTAGGTTTCCAGGCCATAGCTTTCGTGGCGGATGGCGGCAGGGCCAAAGCGTGCGCCGGGGCGGTAGCTGGTGGTGGAATCGAACGGCGCGCCGTACAGCACAATGCCGGCGGTACGGTAGCTGCTGTCACAGCCGATAAAGTTTTCTACATTGCGGTGCAGCATCAACAGTCCTCCACTTCGCGCAGCATCTCTTCCAAAAATGCCGGCAGGTAAAACGCCCCGACATGCAGCCGGGTGGTGTAATAACGGGTGCGCATGTTCAGCGCATTCCAGGCGTCACTGTCCATATCATTGATGGGGTGGTATTTTTTGCTGGCAAAGCCGAAGAGCCAGTAGCCCGCAGCAAAGGTGGGGATGTGCGCCTGATACACCTTGCTGATGGGGAAGGTGCTGGCAATGCGCTTGTGGCTGCGCTGCATGGCGGTGGCATCCTCGGCATAGAAAGGGCTGCCCTGCTGGTTTACCATAATGCCGTCATCGCGCAGGGCGTTATAGCAGTTGCCGTAAAATTCGCGGGTGAAAAGCCCCTCCGACGGGCCGAACGGGTCGGAGGAGTCCACAATGATAAGGTCATATTCATCCTCACACTTGCGGATGAACTTGAGTGCGTTTTCGTAATAGATATGCACGCGGCGGTCATCCATACGGCAGGCGTTGCCGGGCAGGTAGGCGCGGCAAGCTTCAATAACCTGGGGGTCCATTTCCACCAGGTCAATGCGCTCCACACGGTCATAGCGGGTCAGTTCCCGCACAACGCCGCCATCGCCCGCGCCGATGACGAGGATGTCCTTTGCGCTTCTGTGCACCGACATCGGCACATGGGTGATCATTTCATCGTAAATGAACTCATCGCGCTCCGTCAGCATGACATTGCCGTCCAGCGTAAGCACCCGGCCAAATTCCGGCGTTTCAAAAATATCAATGCGCTGGTAGTTGCTCTGTTTGGAATAGAGCTGGCGGTTGACCCGGATGCTGTGCTTTACATCGGGGGTATGAAATTCCGAAAACCACATTTCCATTGTACAAACCTCCTTCTTAATGTGTATCTGAAAACAAAGAAAATGACGGATATTTCGCAAACACAAGCAGGATTTAAGGCATAATCCGGCTGTGTTTGTAGAAATAGACTGAATTTTCGACTTTTCAGATACACCCTAGGCCAGAACGTTCAGGCGCAGAATGTCAGGATCTTCCGGTCCGGTCATGCTGCAGCCTTTGGCTTTGGCGTATTCGATATAATCCAGGATCTCAGCAGTGATGCGCTCGCCCGGCGCCAGGATGGGGATACCCGGCGGATAACACATGACGAACTCACTGCAAACCATGCCTTCCGTTTCGCGCAGGGGCAGGCTCTTTTTGGGGGCATAGAATGCTTCCTGCGGGCTGGCGGCAACTTCGGGGTCAATGTATTCCTGGCTCAACAGGCCCGCGCCGTCGGTATGGTAGCGACGTTTGATTTCGGCCAGGGCACTGACAAGACGTTCCACCTCCTGCGGGCGGTCACCGATGGAAAGATAGGCCAGGATGTTGCCGATATCACCAAATTCGATCTGGATATCATATTCATCGCGCAGGATATCATAGACTTCGATCCCTGCAAGGCCAATATCCAGCGTGTGGACGCTGAGTTTTGTTGTATCAAAATCAAACACGGAGTTGCCGTTGCAGAGCTCTTTGCCAAAGGCGTAATAGCCGCCCACGGCGTTGATTTCCTCCCGCGCATACTCGGCCATATCTGCCACCTGGTGGAACACCTGGCGGCCGCGCAGGGCCAGGTTGCGGCGGGAGATATCCAGGCTGGACATCAGCAGATAGCTGCCGGAGGTCGTCTGTGTCAGGTTGATGATCTGCCGCACATAGCCAGCGTGGACGTTGGGGCCGGTCAGCAACAGGCTGGACTGGGTCAGGCTGCCGCCGCTTTTGTGCATGGAAACCGACGCCATATCCGCCCCGGCTGCCATGGCGGAAACCGGCAGGCCGCCGCCGAAGTAAAAGTGGGTGCCGTGGGCTTCATCAGCCAGGCACAGCATCCCGGCATCGTGGGCCATCCGCACAATGGCGCGCAGGTCGCTGCAGATGCCGTAATAGGTGGGGTTGTTGACCAGAACCGCCACCGCGTTGGGGTGCTCGGCAATGGCTTTGGCCACCTGTTCCCGCTTCATGCCCAGGCTGATGCCGAGCCGCTGGTCCACTTCGGGGTTGACATACACCGGCACAGCGCCGCAGAGCACCAGTGCGTTCAGCACGCTGCGGTGCACGTTGCGGGGCAGGATGATCTCATCCCCGCGCTTGCAGGCGGTCAGCACCATGCTTTGCACCGAGCTGGTGGTGCCGCCCACCATCAAAAACGCGTGGGCAGCGCCGAACGCATCGGCGGCCAGTTCCTCCGCTTCGCGGATAACGGATACCGGATGGCAGAGATTATCCAGCGGCTTCATGCTGTTCACATCCACCCCAACGCACTGCTGGCCCAAAAAGGCGGTCAGTTCCGGGTTGCCGCGTCCCCGCTTATGACCGGGCACATCAAAGGGAACCACGCGCATCTGGCGGAAATTTTCCAGCGCTTCGTGGATGGGGGCGCGGCGCTGGTCCAACCGGGCGCGTTTTTTCTCACCGTTCATGTTTACCTCCGTTCGCGGTTCCTTTGGGAAGTGCCGTTTGGCAAAACAAAAAACGCAAGCCTTACACGGGTGTGCAGACTTGCGTTTGAAACCAGCTTTTTTTATTTTGCCACAGGCCAAATCCCCCCGGCGTGTTTACCGGGAGAGCGAATACGGCATGATTCAAAAAGGCTGAGCGTGTCAGAGTCTATATAGCAATCTTACTTTTACTACTCTTTATTGACCGTTTCACAAGTCTGCGCAGCTGACTGCGCAATTTCATGGTTGTAAAGGAACCAACTTATAAAATTTGAGCTTTTAACTCAATCAATAAGGCAACTAAAGTTACCGATCGGCAGTGGACCCGGCTGTCCGTATGGCCATGGGCCGGAACACTAACATTTCCAGCTTCGCCTGAAACGCCACATCAGCGGCTGCAAAGTGCAATCTGTGTTGAAAAAATGCTCGGTCATACAATCCGTATGACGCTGCGCTTTTCTCTTAGCAGCTTACACTTTTCGCTCGCCGCTGCGGCATTTCAAATGTCAGTATTCCGGCCCGCCCCTGTTGGGCGGTCCGTAGGTAAATTGCTTTGAAAAACTCTTGCAAACACGATTCGTCTTTCAAAATCGAAAAAAGTGTATCATATATTATTTGCGCTGTCAACAAAAATTGCAAAAAAGTGCAGTTTTATTTGTTTTTCCATACATTTTGGTGGTAAGAATTCTGTTCCGCCTTTATTTGCGGTGCCTGCCCCAGCAGACAAACAGCCTTATATTCGTTGAAAGTTTCAACAGGTACAGGGTTGTTTTGTGGATAACTTGTTTTTGTTTTCCATACTGGCGGCAGATCAAGCCATACCGCAGGGCATTACCATGCAAAACCAGCATGGTTTTAATGAAATAATACTATTTTACATATAAGTCTTTCTGCTGTATGATAGCCATAGTGCCGCGCGGGGGTGGGCTTTGCGCGGCAGGCAAAAGTTTTGAACAATTTACACAGCAAAAGGTGGAAAATGAAATGAATCAGCATAACCGCGCGGCAAGGCTTTGCCGGTTATTTTTCAGCACACTTTACATCAGCAGCTTTACCTTTGGCGGCGGGTTTGTGATTGTGACACTGATGAAAAAGAAATTTGTGGACGAGCTGCACTGGATCACCGAGGAGGAAATGCTGGATATGACCGCGCTGGCGGAAAGCGCCCCCGGCGCCATCGCTGTCAATGCGGCTATCCTGGTAGGGTGGCAGGTGGAAGGGCTGCTGGGCATGATTACTGCCGTTGTGGGCACCATTCTGCCGCCCATGGTTATCCTGTCCATCATCTCTTATTTTTACAATGTGTTTGCCGCCAACGTGTATGTGGCGCTGGTGCTGAAAGGGATGCAGGCCGGGGTTGCGGCGGTCATCTTAGACGTTGTGTGCAGTATGGGCGGCAAGGTCATTGCCTCGCATTCGGCGGTATCCCTGTTTTTGATGGTAGCAGCGTTTGCGGCCAACTACATTTTTGGCGTCAATGTGGTGCTTATCATTCTGGCCGCAGCGTTGTTTGGGGTTGTGCGCGCTGCGCTGGCCCGCAAAAGGACGGTGTGAGGATGATTTACTTACAGTTATATCTCAGCTTTTTGCAGGTGGGGCTGTTCAGCGTGGGCGGCGGTTACGCTGCCATGCCGCTGATTCGCAGCCAGGTTGTGGAGCTGCACCCCTGGATGACCTTGCAGGAATTCACCAATCTGATTACCATTGCCGAAATGACGCCCGGCCCGATTGCGATCAACTGCGCCACCTTTGTGGGGCTGCGCATTGCCCAGCTGCCGGGGGCGGTGATCGCCACGCTGGGGTGCATTACCCCCGCGCTGGTGCTGGTCTCGCTGCTGGCGTGGTGTTACCGGCGCTGGCGGGATCTTTCGGTTTTGCAGAGCGTGCTGGCCTGTCTGCGACCGGCGGTGGTTGCCTTGATTCTGGGGGCAGGGCTTTCGATTTTGGGGATCGTGGTGTTCCCCAACGGAATCTTGGGGCTGGGCAGCATTGACTGGATCGGCACGGGCAGCTTTTTTGCCGCGTTTATCCTGCTGCGCAAATATAAGTGGAACCCCATTTTGACGATGTGCCTGTGCGGCGCGGCGGGGCTTGGGTTGCATTTGTTGGCGGGAACGGTAGGGTAATAATTAAGACAACACCGCACAATTCCCGCCTTGCGGCTTATGCACCGCTCCGGCGGCTGCGGCACGGCATCTGCGTTGCCAAAATGCTCGATAAGACATCCAGTATTATCTGCGCTTTTGGCTTAGCAGCTGCCGCACCTCGCTCGCCGTATCGGCACTTAGAATTATGCGGTATTGCCTTAAAGCATTTTTATATTGCTATTGAGCCCTTAGGGGCGCACATTGTGCGCTCCTAAGGGTGGGATACGCCAAAAACAGTCGCCAGACCGATGTATTATCAACAAATGGACAATGGTTTTTACGCCCGTCAAACGGGGCATCGTCCCCTACAAATTATTTGCAGCGTTTACCGCAACTGGCAAGGTTTTCCACGGCAGGGTGAAGCCCCATATGGTTGCTTCGGGCTATAAAAACAAAAGTAGGGCGCACAATGTGCGCCCTTTGACTATACGCCTAGAACATCAAAAATTCACTGCTTTTCCACTTCCTCGGCGGCGCTGCGGCAGAGGGTGATGAACCGCCGCATAGAGGCCGTGAGGTATTTTTCCTTATGCCAGGCCACCACATGGCGGCGGGTCATGGCGGCGTCCCGGATGGGGCGGGTACACACAAGGCCGGTGCGGGCATCCGCCGCGGCCAGCTGCTCCGGCAAAATCGCCACGCCCAGTTGCTGGGCGGCGGCCTGCACCAATGCTGCAGTGCTCACGCTTTCCCATGCGGGGTGCAGGGCAAGGCCCTGTTCCGCGCAGGCGTGTTCCAGCACTTCCCGCGCGGTGCTGCCGGGTTCCCGCAGCAGCAGCGGGCCGCCGACCAGCTGCTGCAAGGTCAGGGTAGCCTGCTGCGCCAGCGGGTGGGCCGGGGCCAGCACTGCGCACAGGCAGTCGGTTCCGATCGGCTCGGTATGCAGGTCGGGCACCGAAACGCTGTTTTCCAACAGGGCAAGGTCGAGTTGATTTTCACACAGCGCTTCGGCCAGAACACTGCCGTTGGCTACCTTGGCCTGCAGCTCAATGCCGGGGTAGAGCGCTGCAAAGCGGCGGGCCAGCACCGGAAGGATGGTGCTGCCCAGCGTGACCGTTGCCCCCACCCGCACCACGCCGAGGGAATCCCAATCCCGCATGGCGGCTTCCATATGGTCAAAGGTATCCAACAGGTAAACGGCCTGGGCATACAGGCGCTGGGCAGCCTCGGTGGGGGAAAGATGGCGGTAAAGCCGCTCAAACAGCCGCACGCCATAGTGCTGTTCCAATTCCTGGATGGCGCGGGTCACGGCGGGCTGGGTCATGTGCAGGTTCCGGGCCGCATGGGTTACGTTGCGGGTGCGGTATACCTCCGCAAAAATGCGCATATGGCGCAGGGTCATAGGTTTGTTCCTCCTTAAACGCAGTGCTTCTGTTTTTAATGGTATGCAAATAAGGCAGATTTTGCAAGTTTTTTTGCAAATGTCTGCACAAACAGCAGCCCCCGCGGCACATCCTGTTCGGATATGCTGCGGGAGCTGCTGCTGTTTTACAAGCTATGGGAGGATAAATTCTTTTAGGGCAATACCGCATAATTCTAAGTGCCGATACGGCGAGCGAGGTGCGGCA
>ERZ1673751.1909-NODE-1909-length-11123-cov-20.005602_pt1 | contig 11123 bp, 8 predicted proteins | sample MGYA00580202_ERZ1673751 | MGnify/ENA primary metagenome ERZ1673751 (study PRJEB41218, sample SAMN15661780) | gut metagenome | host: Homo sapiens | place: Canada: London | collected 2015-08-20/2019-03-30 | study: EMG produced TPA metagenomics assembly of... | reverse complement strand
ATCTGCCGCACCTCGCTCGCCGTATCGGCACTTAGAATTATGCGGTATTGCCTATTACCTTCGCATCGGCGAAAGACAGTCAAAATAAATGCGGAATGGTTAGTAGCAAGGAAAAAATGACTGCCGGACGCCGCGGAAATCGGGCAGCATAAAAACATGAATTTTTCAGATACACCCTAGAGGCAGCCTGTGGAATTCACCCTTCAAGCATTTGTGGTGACAGGTGTAAACAGCGCCCGGTCCTCTCCGCCGCTCCGCGGCATCTTTCCACCCCGCGGGGAACTGCCCTCAAGAGAAGCATCGTCTCCTGCAAATATTTTAGCGGGCACAACACAAACCAACAAGGTTCTCCGCGGCGGGAAGGCGAAATCCCGCCCCACAGGTTGTTTATGGGGTGGATGTGTGGGATATCATAATCCGCAGGGGAAAATTCCGTCCTACCACCCTGCACAAAAATCCATCCCAGGCCATCATTCCAACCCACCAAAAATCCAGAATGTCCCTCCGTCCGAACCACCCACTCGCAAAATAAAAGCTACCCGCCGATCTAATGAAACGCTCAACCCCCTAGAATATGATGCACAAGCTGCCCCAAAACCGCCAAACAGTATCCCCCAAATACGCAAAAAGCTAAGGCAACACCACATAATTCCCGCCTTACGGCTTAAGCACCGCTCCGGCGGCTGCGGCACGGCATCTGCGTTGCCAAAATGCTCGATAATGTCGGGTTGCGGTACCCGCATCGTGCTTCGGGGGCAAAAGCCCCTCGCACTCTGCGACCGCTGCCCCTGCTTCGGTTCGCTGCATCCGCCACTGGCGGCGCTCACCTTTGCAGCATCCAGTATTATCTGCGCTTTTGGCTTGGCATCTGCCGCACCTTGCTCGCCGTATCGGCACTTAGAATTATGCGGTATTGCCCTAACCATCATTCCGTGATTTTTGTCTTGCCCTTGGGGCAAAAGGGCTTTATACTAGTATACAAGTGGTAGTCTGCCCCAGTGTAAGGGCAGGCAGAAAGAACGGTTTTGCCCTGAACACGGATGGGGGCTGCAAGATGTATAAACTGATTATTATTGATGATGAAGAGAAGATTGCCAGCGGAATGGCCCAGCTGTTCCCCTGGCAGAACATTGGGTTCGAGGTGGTGCAGGTGTTCACCGGCGCACGCAAAGCCCTGCAATATATTGCCGAAAACCCGGTGGATGTGGTGCTGACCGATATTGAAATGCCGGATATGAACGGCCTGGAGCTGAGCCATCGGCTGATGGAATACCCCAACATCCAGAAAATATTTTTCAGCAGCTACAGCAATTACGAATACTTCCGCGCGGCGCTGCAAAACGGCGTGGCGGATTACCTGATGAAACCGGTGGCCTACAGCGCCCTGCTGGAATGCTTTGAAAAGGTCAAAGCCCGGCTGGATGCCCGCAGCGCCGTGCAGGAAACCGCCCCCAAGGCCTATTACGACCAGATCGTGTACGATGTGCAGCAATACTTAAAAGATAATTACCGCACTGCCACGCTGGAAGAAGCCGCGGCCAAGGTTTCCTTGAGTCCGGCTTATCTTTCCCGCGTGTTCAAGGAAAAAAGCGGAACCAGCTTTTCGGAGCTGCTGCTCAAGACGCGGATGGAAAAAGCATGTGAGATGCTGGCGGATATCCACTATAAAAGCTATGATATTGCCTATTATGTCGGGTACGATAACCCCAAAAACTTCTCCCGTGCGTTCAAAGCGTATTATGGGCAGAGCCCATCGGAATACCGCAAATCCCGCCTGGATGGTGCCGCGCTATGAAGGGAATGAAGCGGAAGTTCTTTTTGAAGCGCATGTGGAACTTTGTGGTGGTCATGCTGATCCCGGCGCTGCTGCTGGTGGCCGTTACCACCTACATGACCCTTGTGACCCAGATGCACCGTATGACGCAGGACAATGAGCGCGGTATTGAGGCTGTGCGCTCCAACATCTCGCTGGTGCTGGATTCGGTCCTGGCGCAGAACAGCTACATGACCGGTATGACCCGCACCAACATGGTGCTGAACAAAGCTCTGAAAAGGGAAAGCCTTGCTTACACCGATGCCATCTACCTGCGCAGCCTGGTATCCTCACTGAACAGCATGACCAACGCGTATGATTACGTCGATTCGGTTCTGATCTATATGGATGGGTACGACCGTGCGCTGACGTCCAGCGGGCTGGTCAACCTTTCGGCGGATGATTACAGCGGCTGGTACAGCGTGTATTCCTCTATGTCGGATACCGAGCGCACCTGCATTGCCCCGGTGGTGGTGAACGCAGGCAAAGCCAGCGAGAGAAGGCAGCTGGTAGTGTGCGCTCGGATGCTGACGATGGAAGGCTGTGTGGCCGTTACCCTGAACATCAGCCACTTGCAGGAAATAATTGCCGTGCTGCGCCCGTCCGATAACCAGCACCTGTACCTGGTTGACGGCAGCGGCCGCCTGCTGGCAAAGGCAGGGGACGCAGGCGCGACGGAAGAGCTGCAAAACCTGATGGGCAAAACGCTGAGCGGGGCAGGGAACACGGCGGAACAGGAGCACGAGTTCTGGATCAAGCTGGATGACCGGGTCTGCCTGTTGAACTGGCAAAGCTACCAGAACCCGGATTTCTACATCGTATCTACCATTGACCGGGCCATGATCCTGGAAAACCTGGGCGAACGGTTGATGCCGCTGCTGCTGATGGCGGTTGTGGCGCTGTGCGCCATTGTGTTTTTGGCATACGTCAACACCAAGCGCAGCTTTGATGAGATCAACCTGATGCTGCAGATGTTTGAGGATGCCGAGGCGGGCCGCACCATCCAGCGCCCCCAGCGCAAGGTAAATGATGAATATGACGTTATCATGAACAACATCCTGATGATGTTTTTGAACAACACCTACCTGAACATCCAGCTGAAAGAAAAGCAGTACCGCCAGCAGAACGCCGAGCTGACCGCCCTGCAGTTGCAGATCAACCCCCACTTTTTGTACAACACCCTGCAAACGCTGGATATGGAAGCCCGCAAGCTGAACGATGATGGGCGCATCAGCGCGGTGGTGGGGTATGTATCGGATATCCTAAAGTATTCGCTGACCAACCCGCAAAAGAGCGTCAGCCTGCGGGAAGAGCTGGACTACCTTAAAAAATATGTGGAAGTGCAGCACTACCGCTTTGGGGACCGCTTTATTATTTATTATGAAGTGGACGACGATGTGATGGACGCCGAGGTATTCCGCCTGATGCTGCAGCCCGTGGTAGAAAACAGCCTGCTGCACGCCCTGCGCGGCAACGAGCGCGGTTACATGAAGGTGCGCGCCCGCCGCATTGGCGATAAGGTGAACCTGCGTGTGATCGATAACGGCGACGGCATGACAAGGGAAGAGCTGGAAGCGCTGCGCAAACGCATTGCGGACCGCAACAGCCGCAGTATAGGGCTGACCAACCTGGACCGCCGCCTGCGCCTGCGCTACCCGGAGGAAAGGGGACTGCGCATCTGTTCCATAAAAAACCTTGGCACCAGCGTGTCGTTTTGCATCCCGTACAAAAAATATACCCCGGATGCCCCGCAAACGAGTAAAACAGAATAATAAAATGCCGGGCAGGTATCTTAAATTGCGCCAAAACGCAAGAGATGATACCTGCCCGGCATTTTGTGTCAAATGATGAATCCTTTTAGCAAGCGTGAGTCCTTTTATAAATCTGCCAAACAAATTATAATAAAACCATGATAAGGCTCGACGAAAAGGGCCGATTTAGAAGGAGGAAAACAATATGAAAAAGCAACTTATGGCCGGTATGATGGCCGCCAGCATGGCATTGTCTCTGGCCGCATGCGGCGGCAGTGCTGCCAGCAGCGCAGCCTCGGCAGCCGACAGCACCAGCGGCGCTGCCTCTACCAGCACCGCAGCTTCCACTTCCAGCAATGAACAGGTGACTTTGCGCTTTGCCTGGTGGGGCGGCGATGAGCGCGCCAACGCCACCATGGAAGTCATCAACAAGTTCATGGAAGAAAACCCCAACATCAAGATTGAAGCCGAGTATGGTTCTTCTGACGGCTACCATGATAAGCTGGCAACCCAGCTGGCATCCGGCACCGCTGCCGACATTGTGCAGGTTGACCCCGAAACCATGCCCACTTTTGTTTCCACCGGCGATTACTTCCTGGATTACAAGGACTACGACTTTGATCTTTCCAACTTTGACCCCAACTACATTGGCCTGCGCGTGAATGGTAACTTTGACGGCAAGCAGCTGGGCCTGCCCACCGGCATTGCCGGCCCGGCACTGGTTGTGAACGAAGAGCTGGCTGAAAAGTACGGCATCGACTTCAACACCCAGTACACCTGGGATCAGTTCATTGAATGGGGCAAACAGGTCCATGAAGCAGACCCCGATACCTACCTGCTGTGCACCAACAAAGAGTATGTGACCAACCTGGTGTTCTTTACCTACATGAAGCAGCTGACCGGCAAGACCATCTTTGACGCTGACTCCAAAGCGTTCAATTATACCGAGGAAGATATCCAGAACTGCCTGGATCTCGTCAAGAGCCTGTACGACAACAATGTCTGCGCACCGGCTTCCTACTCTTCCGCTTACAGCAACGACGACCTGCAGTCTGACCCCAACTGGATCGCTGGCAAGTACGTCTGCACCTTCGCTTACATCTCCACCAGCAATGTTATGACCGCCGCCAATGAGGGCGCAACCTATGGCACCGGCTACCTGCCCCTGCTGGACGGCGCTAAGGACAACGGCTGGGCTTGCAACTGCCCGCAGGTCCTGGCAGTTACCTCCACCTGCAAGGCTCCGGAAGCAGCCATGAAGTTCCTGGATTACTTCTTTAACAGCGATGACGCCGAAAGCACCCTGGCCTGCGTGCGCAGTGTTCCCCCGACGGAAAAGGCTCGTGAAATCTGCGAAAAAGACGGTACCCTGGACCCGAACATGATGACCGCCGCCAACATTGCCAGCGGCTACAGCGGCCTGACCAACGACAAGTACTCCTCCGCACCGGAATCCAAGCAGATCATTGCTGATACCATCGAGGCTGTCGGTTACGGCACCACCGACCCCGCAAGCGCTGCATCCGATATGTACAAGCAGCTCTCCAACTACATCAGCGCCCAGTAAACCTCAGCGAACATCAAAAACGGGTGTCTCCCACCGAGGCATCCGTTTTATTAAAGTGTACCTGAAAAGTCGAAAATATAGTCTATTTCTACAAACACAGCCGGATTTGGCGTTAAAAAGCCTTGGAATCCACAAAGGATTCCTGCGGCTCTTTGCCTTAAATCCTGCTTGTGTTTGCGAAATATCCGTCATTTTCTTTGTTTTCAGCTACACCAGTGAAAAGGCGGATTTTTTCCAAAGAGGTGTGATCCTATGACAAAACAAACCAAAATCAAGCACTATACCAAGCGCGATTACGCGGCGTTTGCTTATCTGGCCCCGTGGATCATCGGTATGCTGATCCTGCAGCTGTACCCGTTTTTAAGCTCGCTGGTTTACTCGTTCTGCAACTACAAAATCACCGGTACCCCCAAGTTCTGCGGCCTGCAAAACTACATCCAGCTGTTTACCATGGACAATGAGTTCTGGAACTCTTTGAAAGTTACGCTGGTCTACACGCTGTACACCGTGCCCGGCAAACTGGTCATGGCTTTGGCTGTGGCAGTGTTCCTGAACCGCAACATCAAGGGCATCAACCTCATCCGTACCCTGTACTACATTCCGTCCCTGTTCGGCGGCAGCGTTGCTGTTGCTCTGCTGTGGAAGATCATGTTCATGGATAACGGCGTTATCAACGCCATCCTGACCACCCTGCACCTGCCCAACGTACAGTGGCTGGGCGACCCCAATCAAGCCCTGCGCACCATCTGCATGATGGAGATCTGGCAGTTTGGTTCTTCCATGGTCATGTTCCTGGCCGCGCTGAAAAACGTTCCGGCAGATTTGTACGAAGCTGCCGAGATTGACGGCGCAAGCAAGGTCAAGATGTTCTTCAGCATCACCGTTCCGCAAATCACCCCCATCATCTTCTTCAACCTTATCATGCAGACCATTCAGGCTTTGCAGAACTTCACCTCTGCCTTTGTCATCACCGATGGCGGCCCCATGAAGGCTACCTATGTGCTGGGCATGAAACTGTATAAGGAAGGCTTCTCCTACTTCAAGATGGGTTACGCCAGCGCCATTTCCTGGATCATCTTTATTGTGATCATGCTGATCACTCTGGTGCTGTTCGCAACCTCCAAGCGGTGGGTCTTCTATGGCGATGAAAGCTGAGAAAGGGCGCGTGAGCATTATGACAAAACAACAAAAAAAGACCCTGAACCTGGTGCTGACCTATCTGGTCATCATCCTGATTGGCTGCGTGCTGCTGTTCCCCATTGCATGGATGATTTCGGCCGCGTTCAAAACCAACGATGAAATTTTTGGCTCCATTGCACTGTTGCCCAAAAGCTTCAGCTTCCAGAACTTTATTGACGGCTGGAAAAGCGCCGGTATTTATACCTATGCAACCTATTTCATCAACTCCTTTATCATGGTCATCCCCACCACGCTGCTGACCATCGCTTCCAGTGCGCTGGTTGCCTATGGCTTTGCACGGTTCAACTTCCCGTTCAAAAAGCAGCTGTTTGCCATCCTGTTCTCCACCCTGATGCTTCCCAACTCGGTCATCATCATCCCGCGTTACGTTCTGTTCAACAAGTTCGGCTGGGTCGATTCCTACATGCCATTCTGGGTGCCCGCCCTGCTGGCCTGCTACCCATTCTTCATCTATCAGCTCATCCAGTTCATGCGCGGCATCCCCCGCGATCTGGACGAATCCGCCTGCATTGATGGCTGTGGCAGCTTCCGCATCTTCTGGCAGATCCTGCTGCCGCTGATGAAGCCGGCCCTCTTCTCCGCTGGCCTGTTCCAGTTCCTGTGGACCTATAACGATTACTTCAACTCCTTGATCTTCATCAACTCGGTCAAAAAATACACCATCTCGCTGGCGCTGCGCCTTTCCGTTGACGCGGAAAGTGTTGTGGTGTGGGGCCGCGTTATGGCCATGGCCTGCGTGGCGGTTCTGCCGCTGGTTCTCCTCTTTTTTGCCGCACAGAAATATTTTGTGGAAGGCATTGCAACCTCCGGCCTGAAAGGCTGATTTTCGTTTTCCTCTTTTTTGTTTGTTCCTGCACCTAAAAATGTTTGTCCCTCCTAAAAATCATTGACCCGTTGCGGGCCGGCACTGCCCGGCCCGCATTTTTTGTTGAGGTATCATAATGAAACTGGATCTGAATTCCCAAACATTAAACGTCAGCTTTGCCTGCCGGATCGAGGATGCCTGGGTGCCGGTGCCGGAAACTGCCTGCACACAGTCCGGCTTTGACTGGACGCTGAACGGTGCGCATTACAGTGCGCAGTTCACCCCCGCTGGCGATACGCTGTGCTACACCCTGCAAATGGATGCGCCCAACCCCACCCAGCTGCGCATGTGGCTGGCTGTGCCGGGGCAGAGCGATTATTTCCATGTGATCCCCTGCAATATTTACGGCGATAACCACGCCGCGGAAGCCAAACCCGGCGAATTTCCATTGCTGACGAAGGAGCACCACGAGGTGGCGTTCTGTGCGCCGCTGTGGGAATTCCGTGCGGACCGCGCCGCCATGCCGCTCGCCGCCCTCTGCTGGGACGGCGGAGTGGCCGCCGCTGCGGTGGAACCCTACAGCGAAAGCGAGGCCGGGATCATCCGCAACGGTGTGTTTGCCGCTTTGCCGGATGCGTTCGGCATCAGCCTGGGGTACACCAACGACCCCACCACCTTCAAAAACCGCTCCACCCCGGCGCCGTCCACCCGCAGCATGGCCTGCAAGGCGCAGACCAGCGGCAGGATCTACCTGCACAGCGGCCCGCGAACCGAGCTGCATGAGATCATCCGGCAGGAATACGCCCGCCACCAGGACCGCGCCGTCCCCCGCAATACCCTGCGCCAGGCCGTGCAGGGTATGCTGGACACCTTTGCCTACCAGAACTTTGACGCGGCGGCGGGGGAGTATACCAACCGCTGCTGCCGCCCGCCCAGGGAGACCGAGATGCGCCCCTGGCGGCTGGTGACGGAGATCGGCTGGACGGGTGGCGGCGTGCTGGCCTATCCGCTGGTGCTCTGCCGCGATGCCCTTGGCGCGGATGCCGAAGCGCCGCTGGCCGCGGCCATGAGTGGCGAACAGCTGTTTGACCGCATTGCCGATGCGTATAACGAAAATTCCGGCCTGCTGAACGACCTGATGGCCCCCAATGCCGCGGGCAGCCAGGTGAACGGCTGGTGGACCGGGTACGGCCTGGTCAAAGACTGCCACTGTGCCTATACAGTGGGCAGCGCCGTCCACTACCTGACCAAAACGATGGATTATCTGCACCAAAACGGCAAACCCTGCCCGGCCAAATGGATGGATGCAGCCCAAAAGGTGCTGCATACCGTCATGGATCTGCAGCGCGCAGACGGCGCTTTCGGCTATACTTACTCCACCCAGGAACGCAAAGTGCTGGATTGGAGCGGCTTTGCGGGCTGCTGGTTTGCCCCGGCGCTGGTTTACCTCTACCGCCTGACCGGCGAAGAACGTTGCCTGCACTCCGCCGAAAAAGCGCTGGATTACTACCATACCTTTGTCAAGGACCTGAACTGTTACGGTACCCCCATGGACACCTGGAAAGCCGTGGATGAGGAGGGTAACCTGGCCTTCATGCGCGGCAGCCGCCTGCTGTATGAGCAGACCGGCAAGGCCGAATTCCTGCAATATATGAAAGACAGCGCCGGGTACGAGTTCCTGTGGCGCTATGGCTACAAGACCTACCCGGAGCACACCCCGCTGAACCAGGGGTGGTCCGCCTGCGGCGGCGCCGTTACCTCGGTTTCCAACCCGCATATCCACCCCATGGGGGTTATTATTGACACTGACCTGCGCTATCTGGCACGGGTGACGGGTGACGGCTATTACGCCAGCCGCGCGGCGGATTCTGCCGCCTGGATGCTGCAATGCCTGGAACTGTACCCCGCAGCCACCGGCTATGGCCGTTACGGCATTTTGTCGGAACGCTGGTGCCCCAGCGATGGGCTGGATGTGGAGCGCTTCAGTGATGGCAGACCGTTCAGCAGCTGGTTCAGCCACAATCTGTGGGCTTCCGCCTGCGTGCTGGAAGCTGCATGTGAGCTGCTGCTGGAAATCGAACACAAGAAAGGATAAAAGCAATGGACCGTTATGTGACCGATATCAAAAATGGCTGCTACCAGAACCCGGTGCTGCCCATGGATTTCAGTGACCCCGACGCCATCCGCGTGGGGGAGGACTATTACCTGATCTCTTCCAGCTTTACCTACCTGCCCGGCGTGCCGGTGCTGCACAGCAAGGATCTTGTCCACTGGGAGCGCATCGGCAACTGCGTGGAGCGTCTGCCGTTTGACCGCTATGCCCAGCCAGCCCATGGCTGCGGCACCTGGGCCCCGGCGCTGCGCTACCATGCGGGCAGGTTCTATGCATTCATTCCCCTGCCGGACGAGGGCATTTTTTACACCGAAGCCACCGACCCCGCAGGTCCCTGGAGTGCGCTGCACTGCGTAAAATCCGCCAGCGGGTGGATCGATCCCTGCCCCCTGTGGGACGATGACGGCAGCGTGTATATGGCCCACGCCTTTGCCAAAAGCCGCTGCGGCATTAAGCACAAGATCCAGCTTTCCCGCCTGGATCCCGAAACGCTGGAAGTGGTGGAGGACGGCCCCATCGTGTTTGATGGCACCCTGAGCCAGCCCACCGCCGAAGGCCCCAAAATGTACAAGCGCAACGGCTGGTATTACATCTTTATCCCGGCAGGCGGTGTGGAATACGGCTGGCAGACCGTGCTGCGCGCCCGCAATGTGTACGGCCCGTATGAGGAAAAAATCGTCATGCACCAGGGGGCCAGCTCCATCAACGGCCCCCACCAGGGCGCGTGGGTCACAGCGCCGGACGGCAGCGATTGGTTCCTGCATTTCCAGGACCGGTTTGAACTGGGCCGCGTGGTACACCTGCAGCCTATGTGCTGGCACAGCGATTGGCCGTTCATCGGCCTGGAACAAAACGGCGATGGCATCGGCGAGCCGGTGACCGAGTGGGACTGCCCCAAAGGCGAAGCTGGTCCCGGCCTGCAAATAGGGGACAGCTTTACAAACGGCAAGCCCGGCCTGCAATGGCAATGGCAGGCCAACCCCCAGCCCGAAGCCTGGCTGCGCCCGGTGGCGGGGGATGCACTGCATCTGGTCTGCGGGGCCAGCGGAAGTTTGTGGCGGCAGCCCAATGTGCTCAGTCAGATGCTGCCTGCAGCGGATTTTACCGCAAACGTTACCCTTGGCCTGGCCGGGTGCGGCGCCGGAGCTAAAGTAGGGCTTAGCGTGATGGGGCAGAAATATTCCGCCATTGAGCTCTGCCGCACCGCGCAGGGCTGCACCGTGCAGCTGGTACAGGGCATGGTGAAAGACCTTGCCCCCACCGGCGATGCAGAAGAAACGATCCTTGCCGAAAAAATGGTTGACACGGATGAAATAACCGTTACAATGAAAATAACGGCTGCCAAGCAGGTGCAGTATGCCATGCTGGCAGCAGATGGCACCGCAGTGCCGCTGGGGGGAGCCCAACCCGTTGCCAAGGCAACCTGGACCGGCGCGCGCCTGGCCCTGTACGCCCGCGGCGGCACCAAAGGGGATGCTGCCTGCATCAAGCAGCTGAACATTACATTTTAGCCGGGCATTTGGCGGCAGAACACCGCAGATGCCCGCGGCAAAAAGGAGAGCAAACTGGCAATGGCAAGTGTTACCATCCGGCTGAACAGCATTGGTGAAGTGAAAGAGTTTAACCGCATTGCGGCCACTGTGCCCGGAGATGTGGACCTGCATTCCGGGCGCTACTGCGTGGATGCAAAATCCATCATGGGTATTTTTGCCCTGAACCTGGCGCGCGAACTGACGGTGGACAGCCCAACCCTGAGCGAGGAAGAACTGCACAAAAAGTTTGCGGCCTTTTTGGCGGGCTAAGGCGTATCTGAAAACCAAGGGCAACACCGCACAATTCCCGCCTGACGGCTTAAGCACCGCTCCGGCGGCTGC
>ERZ1673751.1902-NODE-1902-length-11173-cov-3.504767_pt1 | contig 11173 bp, 10 predicted proteins | sample MGYA00580202_ERZ1673751 | MGnify/ENA primary metagenome ERZ1673751 (study PRJEB41218, sample SAMN15661780) | gut metagenome | host: Homo sapiens | place: Canada: London | collected 2015-08-20/2019-03-30 | study: EMG produced TPA metagenomics assembly of... | reverse complement strand
ATATACAGTAGAACACAAAAGCGTGTTCTCCGCAAATGCGGAGGCACGCCTTTTTTGCTTTCTGGGTCAGGAGGGATATAAATGGAAATCAGCAGGGATGGGCACCGAGCCCGTATGCGTGCCGCTTATCTGCAAGGCGGCGGCGACGCTATGCCGGATCACCAGTTGCTGGAATTGCTGCTGTCCATCAGCATTCCCCGCAAAGATGTAAAGCCCATTGCCTATGCGCTCATTAACCGCTTTGGCTCACTGGAGCAGGTGTTTGCCGCCGGCGCAGCAGATCTGCAACAAGTGCCGGGCGTCGGCGAACAGACCGCCGTACAAATTCTGCTGGTACGGGATCTGAACCGACGGATCCGTCAGAATCAAAACAAACCGGTCAAGCACCTGACGGATGCCACCCAGTCCTGCGCCTACTTTGCCAATCTGTTACGGGACAAAACCGCCGAGCAGGTGTACTTGGTCACTCTGGACGGCAGTGCCAAAATCCTGCAAACCCACGCCGTAGGCAGCGGCAGCGTCAACCTGGCCGCTGTGGATCAGCGCACTTTGATGGAACATATTCTGCGAGACAACGCCAGCGCTGTTATGCTGGCACACAACCATCCCGGCGGCAAGGCCCAACCCTCTGCGCAGGATCTGGAATTCACTATTCGTCTGCTTTCCATTCTGCGTTCCATTCATGTGCAGCTGCTGGATCATATTATCATCAGTCCTACCGACACCTACTCCATGCGCAGCGACCCGGAGTACGGCAGCTTCTTCACCGTCAAATAACGCAATAAAAAAAAGGAACCGCAGTTTGGCACCGCGGTTCCTTTTTTCATCATGACTTCTATTTGTACTTTTTCAACCGCCGTCGGCTCAAGTCCCCCAGCAGTAAAAACAGTACATTGCCAAAGGCCGGCACCAGCGCCAGCAGTTCTCTGCTTCCCATACCGCCGTCTACGAGCGCCGCAAAAGGCAGCGCGCACCCGGCGATCCCTAAGAGCCATTCCGGCACTGCACCGTAAAGAACCACCAACCACAACACTTGCACTGCGGCAGCCAGGATCATCACAAGCCCTGCCACCTTGGTGCTCTGCCTGCTGCCGATCCATCGACCGTAACCAAAATACAGCACCGCCGTTATGGCACCGGCGCAGCCAAATAACGCCCGATCATTGGGAAACGGCAAAAGCATCAGTACCGCCGTCGCTCCAATGGACGCCACCGTTACCGCCAAAAGGCCCAAAACAGCCGACCCGACCGACGATTTTCTCATAGACACACCTCCGCGCCGCATCATGTGTTTTCATTATACACAACACCGCGCCGGTTGGCAAGCCCCAGCCGATCGTGGATACCGGCAAGTGCAAAACGGACATACAAATGCGTGCCGGTTTATCCGACAAGTGCCCCTTTTACTCTTCATAAAGCGCAATCAACCCATGATTGAAAAGCACTCAAACATCATTTGAATCATTCAAAAAGAAAGCCGAGCAGTTTCACACTGCTCGGCTTCTTTGCTAGATCAGAACGGTTGAAATGGGGACGATACGAATAATGTCACCGTTTTCGTCTTTGATGCCGACGGAAAGCTGTCTGTAACGCAATCCGTCATCCACTAAAATGGCTTCGATCACTACACAATCCGCAGTTTCGGCTAAATCCCGCGTCTCTTCTATTACCATTTTCACTCCTCCTCTCAGCTATTATGCTACAAAAGAGTAATATTTGTCAATACTGACCACTAACTTTTTTGAAAAAATGCAATTTTCAGCCAAAATCCGTCATCACACAACGGAGCAACAATATTTTATACTCTGACAAACAGAAAAGCCCGGTTTTCAAGCAATCATCCGGGCAACGGAAATGAACGCTTTGCAAGAACAAAATGCAATCGGCCGCTCTTTTCACCATAGCGACAATCACTGAGACCGGCGTCGGTGTCGCCCGCTGCCCCCTCTGTGTTGGTGTCTGCTCCATTTTCGCCGGTATCTTCGGCAAACAGCTGGAGGTTCAGCGGCAGGCGTGCGCACACCCGGCTCTGTTCTCTGCTGCTTTCCATCTCGGCATTGTGTTTTGTCATTGCTGACTCCTTTCCCAAACCGTACGCTGCCGGTTCGTTAAATGATATATTCCCACAGGCATTGCCTGTAAATGGGCATAAAAAGAGCAGGGCTGCATTGCAGCTCTGCTTGATTTGGGTTATTTATTGCTTTTCTTGTTTCTCTCGGAGCGTCTTATACTTCTCTTGTATCTCAAAATATCGGCGTTTCAGTTCTGCTTCTAAAGCTTTCATTTCCGGTGTGTTGCAGTGTCTATAACGGCTTCCTTCCGGGAATGTGTTTCTCCACTCCTTGAGAATTGCTTCACTACGCTGCGAATAATACTTACCAAGATCAAGCAACTCCTTTTCTTCTTCTGGATCAAGATCTATCTTTCCCATCGTCTGTACACTCCTTTTCCTAAAATGCGGCAAGTTTCCTCAATCAATATGTGTTTGGCGTTCTCCTCGTAATCTGAAAAGTCCAGTCCTCGATCCTGCATGATAAGCGGAACATTGCTCTTGGCTTCCTCTCTCACCTATTCCCACTGTTCCTCCGTGACACCGTTCAATGCCTACACAGGCACACAAATTGCCACAAGTGCAAAACAGAAAAAGCAAAAAAAAGAAGCCCTGAATTTCGCGCAATCACGCGCCATTCGGGGCTTTTTTGGCGGAGAGCAAGGGATTCGAACCCTCGAACACCCGTTTAGATGTTACACGATTTCCAATCGTGCTCCTTCGGCCAGCTCGGACAACTCTCCATATACAGCGGGCGCTAGGTGCGTCCGCTTATTCACTTTTAATCCAAGACCTGGTAGTAAGAGGAGAACTGATTCAGCTTTTCCTCAAACTTATCCTTGGACTGCTGCTTGGGGGTGGGGATGGGATAATGGCCGGTGAAGCAACCGTCGCAAAAATCGAATCCGGACTCCTTCGCAAGTTCGTGAGTAGATTCTACACTAAGATACCCCAAGCTGTCAACCCCTAATTGGCAAGAAATTTCAGAAATTTCGTGAAATTTGCATGCAATCAGGTTCTCTTCGCTATCAATGTCCGTTCCAAAGAAGCAAGGATGCCGAAACGGAGGGGCAGAAACCCGCATATGCACCTCGGTGGCGCCGGCCTCTCGCAGCAGGCTGACAATCCGAGCGCTGGTGGTGCCGCGAACGATAGAGTCGTCGATCATCACCACCCGCTTGCCCTTGATATTCTCTCGCAGTACATTCAGCTTGATCTTCACCGCGTCCTCACGCTGACCTTGGGTAGGCTGAATAAAGCTGCGGCCGATGTAGCGGTTCTTGATAAATCCAATGCCATAAGGGATACCGCTCTCTTGGGCATAGCCCAAGGCGGCGTCCAGGCCGCTGTCCGGCACGCCGATGACAATATCCGCGTCTACCGGGTGCTCCTTCGCCAGGTACGCACCAGCCCGCATTCTGGCGTGCTGCACAGACACGCCCTCAATCACGCTGTCCGGCCGAGCAAAATAGATGTACTCAAACACACAAATATGGCGTGGTCCGCCGCAATGGGTGGTAATGGAGCGCACGCCTTCCTTGCTGATCACAACGATCTCGCCGGGAGCAATATTCCGCACAAAGTGGGCGCCGATGGAATCCAGCGCACAACTCTCCGACGCCACCACATAAGCATCGTCCGCAGTCTTACCCAGGCAAAGAGGCCGAAAGCCATTGGGGTCGCGAAACGCAATGAGTTTGGTGGCAGTCATCACCACGCAAGAGAACGCCCCTTGCAGTCGGGGCATGATTTTTTCGATCGCCTCTTCCGTGCTCTTACTGTGCAGGCGCTCCTCTACAATAGAATAGGCAATGGACTCGGTGTCCGATGTGCCGTGAAAAATGGCGCCCTTCAGCTCAAACTGGCGACGCAGCTCCGGGGCATTTACCAAATTGCCGTTATGTGCCACCGCCAAATTACCCTTGATATGGCGAATGACCAGGGGCTGAATATTGTTGGCGTTTTTGCCGCCGGTGGTGGAGTAGCGCACATGACCGATGGCCATATTACCTGTACCCAGGGCAGCCAGCTGCTCCTTGCTGAACACATCCGGCACCAGTCCGTCGCCCCGATGGTGGCGAAACACGCCGTCGTCATTCACGGCAATGCCGCAACTCTCCTGTCCTCTGTGCTGCAAGGCAAACAGAGCCAGGTACGCCGTCTGGGCCACCGTGGTGGTCTGATTTTCAAATACACCGAAAACACCGCATTCCTCGTGCAAACTATCGAACATCGCTCTCTCCTATCCCGTGTGGTTGTCGCTCTTTCCTCTATTATAATACCATTAGTTGGGCGTGTAAAGGTTTGCGTAAGGTCTGGAGGTGGCGGGAGCCAACTTTTTGAACGGTTTTTTCATGATCTCGTCCATGGAAACGCCAAAATACTTGCAGTATTTCTTCAAATACCCCTCCAATTCCTGCCGGTCCGCGTCCGTTAAGGCCGTCACTTTAATGTTCGGGCTGATGTTCTCCTTGGGGAAGCTGCCCCGCACAAAGATCTTGCCCCCGTGCATACCAGAGGCGCAGTGGGTGCCAAACAGCTTTTCGCCTCGCTTCATACCCAGCCCCAGCAGCACAATGGTGCCCCCGGCCATATACTCGCCCAAGAAGGAACCGGCATTGCGACCGATCACCAGCACCGGCTTCATCTGTTCAAACTCCTTCATGTGGATCCCGCCGCGGCAGGCCACATTGGTCTCTACAAAGATCTGGCCGTCCCGCATACCATAGCCCATAGCGTCGCCGGCGTGGCCGTGAATGACGATCTCGCCGCCGTTCATAGTGTTGCCCACTGCGTCCTGGCAGTTGCCAAACACCTCCACCTTGCCACCATTTAAGTAGCAAGCCATATCATTGCCCGGGGTGCCGTGCACCTGAATGGTTTTGCCTGCGTCCAGGGCGCAGCCGATATAGCGCTGACCGTTCACCGCCGTGATCGTTACCTTTTTCTTGGTGCGCAGCTCCTGCTTAATTTTGTCGTTCAGCTCTGCATACTTGCACAGTCCTGCCTCAATACTCACAGCTGCACGCCTCCTCTCAACTTGGTGATCCTGGTCTCCTTGGGGAACCAGAACAGATTGGGACTATCCATCAAATCCCCTTGCAAGCCCTCCAACGGCACACCGCCGGAAATCAAAGATGTATAGATTCCGGCGTTCTCGCTGGCGTTGATGAGCACATAGCCCACCAGCTTGCCGTCCCGGAACACCAGGCGCTTGTAGCTATCGTCTGCGGCAGCCACACGGTCCGTATAGCCGTCGCCCTTAGCGTTGATCAGCCCGCAGGTGCAAATGCGCAGACCGTAAAAATCAATAGCGTTCACCGCATAGGTACCGCCGACGGTCAGGTCGCCGCCGGCCATTTGGCTGCCTGCGGCACGCCCTTGCGCCACTGCATTGGGCCACAGAGCCAAGATTTTCTTACTGCCGTCCAACATGTCCACAGACACAGCACAATCCCCGGCGGCGTAAATATCCGGGTCCGAGGTCTGCATGGTGGCCGGATCGGTGATAATCCCCCGCTCCACTGTCAGACCCGCCGCCTCAGCCAGTGCCGTGGCCGGGCGCACGCCCACTGCCACTACCAGCAGATCGCAGGGCAGTTCCTTGCCGTTTTGCAGCACCACCCGCTGCACCGTCTTACCGCTGCACTTGGCCCGGGTCACCGTTTGACCCAGGTGGAAGCGCAGACCGTGGTGCTCTAAATGGCGGCGCACCAGCTTGGCGCTCTTTTCATCTAAAATAGAGGGCAATACCCGACCGGACAGCTCCACCACATCTACGCTTTTGCAAATTTTGCTCAAGCCTTCGGCGGCCTTCATACCGATCAGCCCGGCACCGATCACCACGGCGCGGGTGTTTGCACTGGCCAGATCGTGCACAGCCTGGGCATCTGCCGCGGTCAAAAAGCCGCACACATTGTGCTTGCCGCTTACATTCTGCATCGGCGGCACAAAGGGCACGGAGCCGGTGCACAGGCACAGCTTATCATAACTATACACCTTGCGCCCGCACTTAACGGTCTTTTTCGCCCGATCAATGGCGGTCACTTCTACGCCGGTGACGATCTCTATTTTTTGCTCTTTATAGTAAGCCGGGGTGCGCAAGCGCATTTGACCCCGCCGCACCAGGCCTTTTAAGTAATAACTGATAGACGGACGAGAGTACGGCAGATCCGTCTCTCGAGTCAGCAGGGTAACCGCGCCTGCAGGGTCCGTCTTGCGAATTTGCTCCGCCGCAGCCAGTCCGGCGGCAGAGGCACCGATGATCACATACTTCACTTGGCAGCACCTCCCGCTTCTACCCAAACCAAGGCTCGATTGGGGCAACCCTTGACGCACGCCGGTTCTTCCCCGCCGCACAGGTCGCACTTGTAGGCAATATTGCCGGGCTGAATACACCCGATGGGGCACACCGCCAGGCAGGTCATACAGCCGATGCACTTGTCCGGGTCTACGGACACAATGCCGGTCTTTTTGTCTTTGTGCATAGCGCCGGTAATGCATGCCTTCACACAGGCCGGGTCATCGCAATGACGGCAGTTCACCGCCACGGAGGCTACACGGTCGCCGTACACCTTTACCCGGCTGATGGGTGCCGGATTCTCATATTTATTGGCTGTCAGCACATCGCCGGAGGCTGAATGTGCCGTTTTGCAATAGACTTCACACAGGTGGCAGTTGACGCAAAGTTCCTCTCGTGCAAATACTTTTTTCATCTCACTGTCCTCCTTATTCCCCGGCGTGCTTAATGCCTAAAATTTGCAGTTCCCGATCAGACAGACCAATACCACGGAGCATCAGTCTGTTACCGCGCAGGGAGTCTACGGAGTTGATGCCCATGCCGCCCATGATCTCTTTCATCTCATGGTTCCAGGCGGAGAGCAGATTTTCCACCCGCTGATGAGCGATCTCCGGATTCAGCCGCCGGGTCAGATCCGGACGCTGGGTGGCAATGCCCCAGTTGCACTTACCGGTGTTGCAGGTTTGGCACATATGGCAGCCCATGGCGATCAGCGGCGCAGAGGCGATATACACCGCATCCGCACCCAGAGCAATCGCCTTGATCACATCAGAGGAACAGCGGAAAGAACCGGCAGCCACCAAAGACACGGTGGAACGAATGCCTTCGTCCCGCAGCCGCTGGTCCGCAGCTGCCAGCGCCAGCTCAATGGGAATACCCACATTGTCGCGTATGCGGGTGGGCGCTGCGCCGGTGCCGCCGCGAAAGCCGTCGATTACCACAATATCCGCACCGGCACGAGCCACGCCGGAGGCGATGGCCGCAATGTTATGTACCGCTGCAATCTTAACGGAAATGGGCTTTTTGTTATCTGTGGCCTGCTTCAGCGACCAGATCAGCTGGCGCAGGTCCTCAATGGAATAAATATCATGATGCGGAGCAGGTGAAATGGCGTCCGATCCCACCGGGATCATACGCGCATTGCTGACTTCCACATTCACCTTTTCACCGGGCAGATGGCCGCCGATCCCCGGCTTGGCCCCCTGGCCGATCTTAATTTCTACAAACTTGGAGTTATTCAAATAATCCTTATGCACACCGAAGCGGCCGGAGGCCACCTGTACCACGGCACAGTCGCCGTAAGACGCCAGGTCCGGGTGCAAACCGCCCTCACCGGTATTAAACAGCGTGCCCATATTCTTGGCAGCCATGGCCAGAGATTTTTGGGCATTCAGGCTGATGGAGCCAAAGCTCATGGCAGAGAACATAATGGGCGTCTCCAACATCACCTGAGGCGGCATTTTGGTCACGGACTTGCCCTTGCGCTCCACTTGCAGCCGATCCGGTTTACGACCCAGAATGGTACGGATTTCCATTGGTTCCCGCAAAGGGTCAATAGAGGGGTTGGTCACCTGGGAGGCATTGAGCAAAATTTTGTCCCAATAAATGGGATACGGCTGCGGGTTGCCCATAGCGGACAGCAGCACGCCGCCGGTATTTGCCTGGCGGCAGATCTCTTGCTGATAGCGTGGGGTCCAGTTGGCATTATCCCGATAGTCGCACACATATTTTTCGATCCGAAGGGCGCCGGTGGGGCACAGATCCACGCACCGATGGCAGGCCACGCAATCCTGAGAATGGGACACCACGGTTTTGCCGTCCGGTCCAAAGCTATGGCACTCGTTGGAGCACTGACGCACACAGCAGCCACAATCAATACAAAGTTCCCGATCCCGCACAATGGTGAACCGGCGGGGAATATAATTAATCATCGTCTTCCTCCTTTGCCAGTTCCAGTGGAATAAACACCGGCTCCGCACCGCTGACGGACCACACTTTTTCCGGGTGGGGGCAGATCACACGAATGGCGGACTCCTCTGAAGCGAAATACGCCCGATTGCCCTTGGTAGCCGCAGTCAGGGAGCGCAATTTCAGCCGGTCGTTGATGGCCAGCAGCCCCTTGTTGGAGCCAAGGATCACAGAGAACGGCCCGTTCACCAAGGCGCCATTATAGATCGAGCGCAGGTTGGTAAAATATTCTTTCCGCTCCGGGTCCATACGGTCAATCTCGTCCCACTCCGGGGCCGTAAGTACATCGGCTGCCACATCAATGGGCAGCTGATGGTGACGGATCAGGTGGTCAAACAGATAAGTAATCACTTCCGTATCCGTCTGCATGGTACACACATAGCCAAACTGCTCAATATACCGACGGTTGGCGTCATAGGACGAAATCTCGCCGTTATGCACCACAGACCAGTCCAGCAGATTAAAGGGGTGTGCCCCGCCCCACCAGCCGGGGGTGTTGGTAGGGAAGCGACCATGTGCTGTCCACAAATAGGCATCATACTGATCCAGCATGTAGAACTCGCCCACATCTTCCGGATAGCCCACAGCCTTAAAGCAGCCCATATTCTTGCCGCTGGAAAAAATAAAAGCGCCGTCGATCTCGTTGTTCACATGGATCACGCACTGGGCGGTATATTCGTCCTCGTCCAGACGGGCCTCTTTCATCCGCACTTTATTGGGCTTGGCAAAATACCGCCAAATATCCGGTCCATTCTCTATGGACGCGATCTTCTTGGTGGGAATGCGTTCGGAAACATCCACATTAAAATGCTTGAACAAAAACTCCTCACAAGCGCCTCGTGCCTGTACCGACTGGTAAAACACATGAAAGGCAATATCCGTCTTGTGATCGGGATAAATGCCATAGGCGGCAAAACCGCCGCCCAAGCCGTTGGAACGGTCGTGCATCAAGGCAATGGACTGGATAATCTCCGACCCATTGATCGGCTCACCCTTGCGGTCAATAATGGCGGCAATGGCGCAGCCGGAGGGAATGCGCACTTCGCCTTCTCGCAGCATATTCATCACTCCTGTATCTGTATTTCTTCAAAAAAACCTATACTTTATTGTACAATACTGTCGATTAACCGTCAATGTGCCCACTATAAAAATCTACAACACAAAATCAGCATAATTATAGTGAATTTCACAAAGAATTGCACTCTTCTCTGTGAATTACCGCTCACTTTTGGTTCTTTTGTACAAAAAAGCGGCTTTGCCACCGTATAATGGCAAAGCCGCGATAGGTAGGGACGATCAGTCGTCCGTGCCCTGAAGAGCGTCATAGCCCCGTGCGCCGGTGCGCACCTTTACTGCGTCCTCCACATCATAAACAAAAATCTTACCATCACCGATATTACCGGTATATAGCGCCTCTCTGGCAGCGGCGATCACCGTTTCCACCGGCACGGCGGAGATCACCATTTCCAGCTTCATCTTGGGGTTCAGGTTCAGCTCCTCGATCTCCACACCGCGGTACTTGCGCACATGACCCTTCTGGGTACCGCAGCCCATTACATTGGTCACGGTCATACCGGTAACGCCCACCGCATTCATGGCGTCCTTCACCCGTTCCAGCTTGGCCGGGTTAAAGAGCATCACCACTTCGCTGAGCTTAGCGTCCGGTTTGGTGGTATAAGTCTCTACCGGAACAGCCTTTTCTACCGGTGCAGCCGGCAAACCGCTTTCCGTTACCGGAACGGCAGCAAAGCCGCCGACGGGCATAAAGTCCGCATAGGCAGAGGGCAGGTTGTGCTCGGTGGCGTCCAGCCCCTTGATCTCTTCTTCCGCGCTGACCCGCAGACCCACGGTCTTGTTCAGAATAAAGAAAGTGATGGTCAGGGTCACTGCCGCCCAACCGGCCACAGCCGCAAACCCGATTAACTGGGTACCCAGCAGGTGCAGCCCGCCGCCGTAGAACAGACCCGTATGGGTCAGGCCGGACACTGCATAGCCCGGTGCTTTGTCCGTGGCAAACAGACCTACGGCCAGCGTGCCCCAAATACCGTTGGCCATGTGTACAGCCACAGCGCCTACCGGGTCGTCAATATGCAATTTCTTATCCAGCAGCTCCACAACCAGCACCACCAGAATACCGGCCACAGCGCCGATGATCCCGGAGCCCAAAGCGTCCGTTACATCACAGGAGGCGGTTACAGCCACCAGCCCGGCCAAAGAGCCGTTCAGAGACATGGACACATCCGGCTTGCCGTCCTTGATCCAAGTAAAGAGCATGGTGGTGCAAGTTGCCACAGCCGGCGATACGGTGGTGGTCACCAGGATAGACGCCAAAGTGGGTACATCGGTAGCCGCCGCGCCGTTAAAGCCGTACCAGGCAAACCACAGGATAAACACGCCCAGCGCGCCCAGAGTCAGGGAGTGACCTGGAATGGCTTTGGGTGTCTTTTTGCCGGTTTTTTCGTCCGTATGGTACTTACCGATCCGGGGACCGAGAAAGATAGCGCCGATCAGTGCCGCAATACCGCCCACCATGTGAATGGCGCAGGATCCGGCGTAATCGTGGAAGCCCAGCTTTTGCAGCCAGCCGTTGCCGTCCACATTCCAGACCCAGCCTGCCTCGATGGGATACACCACAGCGGAGATCACTGCTGAGTAAATGCAGTAGGCAGAAAACTTGGTACGCTCTGCCATAGCGCCGGACACAATGGTGGCCGCCGTGGCACAGAACACCAGGTTAAATACAAAGTTGGACCAGTTGAAATCATTATAGTGGGTGAAAATGCCCAGGTTGGGCAGACCGATCACCCCGGCGATATAGTCCTGACCGCACATCAGCCCGTAGCCCAACAGAATGA
>ERZ1673751.1898-NODE-1898-length-11177-cov-14.198615_pt1 | contig 11177 bp, 9 predicted proteins | sample MGYA00580202_ERZ1673751 | MGnify/ENA primary metagenome ERZ1673751 (study PRJEB41218, sample SAMN15661780) | gut metagenome | host: Homo sapiens | place: Canada: London | collected 2015-08-20/2019-03-30 | study: EMG produced TPA metagenomics assembly of... | reverse complement strand
CCACCAACACCCTGAAGCCCGCTACCGTCGAGACCGGTGCTGAGATCCGTGTGCCCCTGTTCATCAACGAGGGCGACCACATCCGCATTGATACCCGCACGGGCGAGTATATGGAGCGCGTCTGATTTTTTCAGAAGTTACCGGGCAGCGGGCAACCGTTTGCCCGGTTTTTTCAAACAACAAGGAGGGCAATCGTATGGAACTGAGCAATAAGGCAGCCTATCTGCAGGGCCTTGTGGACGGCCTGGGCGTGGATGAGTCCACCAAGGAAGGCAAGATCATCAAGGCCATGAGCGCACTGCTGGCGGAGATGGCCGAGGCCCTGGAGGGCATGGACGAGGATCTTTCCCGCGCATACGACCAGATCAACGACCTGAGCGATGAGCTGGAGGATCTGGAAGCCGACCTGTACGAGGACGAAGACGACGACGAAGAAGACGGCGACGAGGACGACGACGACGAGGACGACGAAGAGGATGCGGATGACGCCAACGACGATGACATCGCCAGCGAGCCCTTCTATGAGGTGGCCTGCCCCAACTGCGGCGAGACCGTGTATGTGAGCGAGGACGACCTGGACGCCGGTGAAGCCAACTGTGCCCACTGCGGCGTGACCTTTGAGGTGGCGCTGGAAGGCGACGAGGAAGAGCCCGACGAGGATGCTCCCGTGCAGTACGAGGTGACCTGCCCGGACTGCGGCACCACTGCCGTGTTTGAGGAAGAGGAGCTGCTGGAAGGTGAGCCCAAGTGCCCCAACTGCGGCAAGCCCCTGGACTTTGAGGTGACGGAGGAGTAATCTTCCGGTTGTCTGCCCGTGCATAAAACAAAAAGCATCTGCATTTGCGTGCAGATGCTTTTGTTTTTGTGGAAACCCTCTCAGTCATCGCTGCGCGATGCCAGCTCTCCCGAAAGGGAGAGCTTTATTAGCATTTTACGGCGGGATAAGAAGCTCCCCCGAGGGGGGAGCTGGCGCGTCAGCGCCTGAGAGGGTTCTATCTTACTGAGCGTTTGCCTTCTGCAGCCAGATGCTGCCGATGTCCAGCGCGTTGTACAGGCCATGCTTAGTGGTCTGCCGTGCCACACGCTCCTGCGGAGCCTTGGTGGTGTCGGTGGAGAGCAGCATCAGATGCACCTTATCGGCCACCTGCTGGTCCCCGACGGGGGTCGTGGTCAGGATCTGGAGATAAAGCACATAAGGGTCGGTCATGCGGCCGTAATACAGCTCGTTGTCCTTGCGGACGAGGGGCTTGCCTTTGTAAGTCAGTTTCGGAGTAAATGCCATCGTGAAAGCCTCCCTGTCGTTTGATTTCACTCCAGTATAACACATTTGCAATAGAGGATGCAAGCATTTGCCGGAGGTTTTGCACACATCGACGGAGCAACGTACAAAACCGCCCGGTGCTTTTAGCCGGAACCGGCAATGGATTTTTGCGCGTTTTGCCCCTTGCAGGCCCGGCCCGGTATGGTATACTAAGAGTGGAAAACGGTGCATCACGCACCAGAAAAAGGAGCGAACAGGATGGCTGATTATCAGGAATACCGGCGGCGGGTGCTGCACCGGCGGTGGCGTCGGCGCTTTATGGCGGCAGGGCTGCTGTTTCTGCTGGTGCTGCTGGGGGCGGTGAGCGTGATGTGGAAGCGCCTGCACCGTGACCCGGCCCAGACACGGCAGGACACCATCCTGCAGGAGATCACGGAGGACAACACCTGGAACACGCTGCAATATGCGTCCACCCGCCCGCTCACGGTGCAGACGCTGTCTACTGGCACCACGACGGCGCTGGACTTCCGCATGGCGGCGCTGCCCCGCACCGCTCCGGTGGAAAAAAGCTGGTTCTCACAGGTGAGCTTTGTGGGCGACAGCCTGACCCAGGGCATGCAGATGTACGACACCGGCCTGCCGGGTGCCATGTTCTGCGCCTACCGGGGGGTGGGCCCCAATGCCATCGTCAACGGCACCAGCTGCAAGCGGGCCGACGGCGTAGCCGAAGTGCCGCTGGACGCCCTGACCGCCCAGCAGCCCAAGGCAGTGTATCTGCTGCTGGGCACCAACGTGCTGGGCACGGACAGCGATTACACCAGCTTCCTCACCTATTACCGGCTGATGCTGGATATGATCACCCAGGCGCTGCCGGGTACGCCGGTGTATGTGCAGTCCGTCACCCCGGTGCGGCCGGAAGTGGCTGCGAAAAAGGGCCACGAGGGTCTCAACCGCGACCGCCTGTGCCGCATCAACGATGAGCTGGCCGCCGTGGCGCTGGAAAAGAACTGCTATTTCCTCAACCTGTGGGAGGTGCTGGCCGACGAGAACGGCGACCTGAAGGCCGAATACGCCCAGCCGGACGGCTACCACCTCAAGCCGGAAGGCTACACGGCCTGGGTGGATTACCTGTGCAGCCACACGGCAGGGTGATGCGGTCCGGGCACTGCGGTACAGAATGATGGTGACTGGCCAAACTCTTTGTGTATCATAGGGGACATCTGGCAGGTCATGGCCGTGCCGGAACGATGAAACGAAAAAAGGCGGTGCCGTACAACGTGTGCGGCATCGCCTTGCGTTTTTAATCGGATCAGAACAGGCCGGTGATCTTGCCGTCGGCGTCCACATCAATGCCCACAGCGGCGGGCTTCTTGGGCAGGCCCGGCATGGTCATGATGCTGCCGCAGATGACCACCACGAAACCGGCACCGGCGGCCAGACGCACCTCACGCACCTCCATGGTAAAGCCGGTGGGGGCACCGGTGAGCTTGGCGTTGTCGCTGAAGCTGTACTGGGTCTTGGCAATGCACACGGGCAGGTCGCCGTAGCCCATCTCGGTCAGCTCGGCCAGCGTCTTGCTGGCGGCGGCGCTGTAGTTCACGCCGTCGGCACGGTAGATCTTGGTGGCAATGGCGTTGATCTTGTCCTTCAGGGGCATGTCCAGCGGGTAGGTGTACTGGATGGGACGGTCCTCCATCACTTCCAGTACCTTCTCGGCCAGAGCCTTGCCGCCCTCGCCGCCCTTGGCGAACACCTCGCTCAGCACGCAGGGCACGCCCTGCTCGGCGCACACCTGCTCCACATAGGCCTGCTCTTCCGGGGTATCGGTGGGGAAGGCGTTGATGGCCACCACCACCGGCAGACCGAAGCCGTTCTTCAGGTTGTCGATGTGGCGGATGAGGTTGGCGGCACCGGCCTTGACGGCTTCCAGGTTGGGCTGGCTCAGGTCTGCCTTGGCCACGCCGCCGTGGCTCTTGAGGGCGCGCACGGTGGCCACCAGCACGCAGGCGCTGGGTGCGATGCCGGCATAGCGGCACTTGATGTCCAGGAACTTCTCCGCGCCCAGGTCGGCACCGAAACCGGCCTCGGTGATGGTGTAGTCGGCCAGCGACAGGCTCAGCTTGGTGGCCAGCACGCTGTTGCAGCCGTGGGCAATGTTGGCGAAGGGGCCGCCGTGGATGATGGCGGGGTTGTTCTCCAGTGTCTGGACGAGGTTCGGGTCCAGGGCATCCTTCAGCAGGGCGGTCATGGCACCGGCGGCACCGATCTGACCGGCGGTCACCGGCTTGCCGTCGTAGGTGTAGGCACACACGATCCTGGACAGACGCTCCTTCAGGTCGGAGATGCTGGTGGCCAGGCAGAAGATGGCCATCACTTCGCTGGCCACGGTGATATCAAAACCGTCCTCGCGGGGGGTGCCGTTCACCTTGCCGCCCAGACCGTCCACGATGAAGCGCAGCTGGCGGTCGTTCATATCCATGCAGCGTTTCCAGGTGATGCGGCGGGGGTCGATGTTCAGCGGGTTGCCCTGCTGGATGCTGTTGTCGATCATGGCGGCCAGCAGGTTGTTGGCGGTGCCGATGGCGTGCAGGTCCCCGGTGAAGTGCAGGTTGATGTCCTCCATGGGCACCACCTGTGCGTAGCCGCCGCCGGCTGCGCCGCCCTTGATGCCGAACACGGGGCCCAGGCTGGGCTCGCGCAGGCAGAGCATGGTCTTTTTGCCCAGTGCGTTCATGGCGTCGGCCAGGCCCACGCTGGTGGTGGTCTTGCCCTCACCGGCCGGGGTGGGGCTGATGGCGGTGACCAGGATCAGCTTGCCCTGCTTTTTCGCGTTGTGGATCAGGCGGTGGTTGATCTTGGCCTTGTAGCGGCCGTAGGGGATCACGTCCTCGTCGGCCAGACCCAGCTGGGCGGCGATCTGGGTGATGGGCTTCATGGTGGCTTCCTGTGCGATCTCAATATCGGTTTTCATCAGACATCCTCCTTGATAGCAAAAAAGGACAGCTTTGCGCAGCAATTGCGCAAGGCTGCCCAGACGGTCGGCATTGACATCCCCGCAGCCCTGCACTGTGGTGCTCCACAACGTTCCGTCAGCAGGGATGCGGTCTCTATGCTGTAAAGATAGCACACCGGCAGGGTGTTTGTCAAGGAAAAACATATACGAACTTGTCGGGGCGGGGCCCCTCCATCCTGCTGACGCAGGACCGTTCTGTCGCTTAAAAGTCCCACTGGGGCTTTCATTGCTGCGCTGCGCTTGCAAACGCGGAACTTGTCGGGGCGGGGCCCCTCCATCCTGCTGACGCAGGACCGTTCTGTCGCTTAAAAGTCCCACTGGGGCTTTCATTGCTGCGCTGCGCTCGCAAACGCGGAACTTGTCGGGGCGGGGCCCCTCCATCTTGCTGACGCAGGACCGTTCTGTCACTTAAAAGCCCCACTGGGGCTTTCCTTGCTGCGCTGCGCTTGCAAACGCGAATATTTTGCGTTCTACAGCTTTCTGTGCTATAATTAAACTGGATTATTATGAAAACAGAAAGCAGGAATCCCTTTATGCTGCAAAATCCTGAATTGCATTATCTGGACAATGCCGCCACCACCATCGTGGCACCGGAGGTGGCAGACGTCATCGACAAGGCCATGCGGGAGCACTGGGCCAACCCCTCCAGCCTGTACGGCCCCGGTGCCCGCAGCGAGGAAGCACTGAACGCCGCCCGCGCTGCCGTGGCCCGGACCCTGGGCTGCAAGGCAAAGGAATTGTACTTCACCGCCTGTGGCAGTGAGAGCAACAACCTGGCCCTGCTGGGGGCCGCCCGCACCCGTACCTTTGGCAAGGACATCGTGGTGTCCGGCTTCGAGCACCCCAGCGTCCAGCGCCCGCTGGAAGATCTGGCAAAGCGCGGCTACAACGTGACCGTGGTGAAGCCCCGCACCGACGGCACGCTGGACATCAACGAGATGCTGGAGCATGTGGGCAAAAACACCATCCTCGTGGCCTGCATGATGGTGAACAACGAGGTGGGTACCCGGAACGATGTGGAGCGTCTGGCGGCCGAGGTCAAGCGCCGCAACAGCCGCACCATCGTGCATGTGGACGCCGTGCAGGCCTGGATGCGGGTGCCCATCAAGCTGGACAACATCGACACTCTGGCGGTGAGCGGCCATAAGATCCACGCGCCCAAGGGCATCGGTGCGCTGTACCTGTCCGACCGGCTGGTGCAGGCGTTCCAGCCGCCGTATCTGGGCGGCGAGCAGGAGCGCGGGCTGCGCCCCGGCACCGAGAACCTGCCTTACGCCATGGGCCTTGCCGCCGCGGCCGCCCGCCTTGCCAAAACCATGAAGAGCCGCGACACCGCCATGCGGGCGCTGAACCAGCGCCTGCGGGACGGGCTGGCGGCCTTCCCGGAAGTGGTGCTCAACAGCCCGGCGGATGCCGTGCCGGAGGTGCTGAACTTCAGTGAAAACTGCATCAAGAGCGAAACGATGCTGGCATTCCTGGCCGAAGCGCAGATCTACGTTTCCTCGGCCAGTGCCTGCGGCCGGGGCCAGCCCAGCCACACGCTGGCGGCTATGGGCCGGGACCCGCTGGCCATCGACACCGCCATCCGGGTGTCCTTCTGCGCCGACAACACTCCGGAGGATGTGGACGCCTTTTTGAACCGCTTTGAAGATGGCATGAAGCATTTGCAGAGAATCAAAAAATAAAGAGAGAGCGGACCAGAAGCCGAGAGTCACTCCATAAGAAGAAGCGGCCTGCCTGTGCGGCCCCGATTTGTGAAAAGGTGGATGGAAAAGAACCGCAGTTCTTTTCCATCCACAGATAAAACTGATTTTTCCGCTGAAGATGGCCAGAGCGCAAGCGGCGGCCATGATAAATCGTAACACGAGGAGTACAACATTTATGCATGAGATCATTCTGGGCTATCAGGGCGAAATGTCCCTGAAAGGCCTCAACCGCAACCAGTTCGAGTCGGCCATGATGAAGATCCTGCGCTACCGGCTCAAGACCGTGGGCAAGTTCAAGGTGTACTGCACCCAGTCCACCTTCTACATGGAGCCGGAGGAAGAGGACGTGGACATGGACCTGGCCTTCGACCGGGTGAGCAAGGTGTTCGGTCTGGCGTCCCTCAGCCGCGCCGTGGTCTGCGACAAGGACTTTGACACCATCTGCCAGACCGCCGAGGAGTACCTCGGTGCCAGCCTGCACGGCATCCGCACCTTCAAGGTGGAGGCCCGCCGTTCCGACAAGAGCTACCCCATGACCAGCCCGGAGCTGATGCGGGAGCTGGGCGCCTACCTGCTGGGCAAGCACAACTACCTCAAGGTGGACGTGCACAACCCGCAGTTCAAGGTCATCGTGGAGATCCGTGATTACGGTGCGTATATTCACGGCCCGAAAGTACCGGGTGAGGGTGGTCTGCCCGTGGGTACCAGCGGCCGCGCCCTGAATATGCTGTCCGGCGGCATCGACAGCCCGGTGGCAGCTTACCGCATGGCAAAGCGCGGTCTGGCCCTGGACCACATTCATTTTGCGTCCCCTCCGTATACTTCGGAACGCGCAAAACTCAAAGTTAAGGCTCTGGCCCAGCTCACCAGCATCTATACCGGCAGTTCCAACCTGTTTGTGGTGCCCTACACCAAACCGCAGGAATACATCCGGGATAACGCCCCCGATGTGCTGTTCACGGTGCTCATGCGCCGCAGCATGATGCGCATTGCCAACGTCATCGCAAAGCGGCAGGGCTGCGAAGCACTGGTCACCGGCGAGAGCCTGGCTCAGGTGGCCAGCCAGACCGTCAAGGCCCTGCAGTGCACCGACGCCGCACAGGACCTGCCCATCCTGCGCCCGCTCATCGGCATGGACAAGACCGAGATCGTGGAGACGGCCCGCCACATCAATACCTTTGAGACCAGCATCCTGCCCTATGAGGACTGCTGCACCATCTTCACGCCCCCGCACCCGAAGATCCGCCCGGAGCTGGAAGAGATCCTGGAAGCCGAAGCCGCCATGCCGGGCCTTGCCGTACTGGAAGCCGAGGCCGCCGAGAACGCCGAGCGCATCCGCATCCGCATCACCGATCAGGTAGAATTCGAGGGTTGATTTGTCCATGACTGCAGAGATCATCAGTGTCGGCACCGAGCTGCTGCTCGGCAACATTCTCAACACCAATGCCCAGTACCTCAGCCGGGAGTTGGCCGCGCTGGGCATCACGGTCCAGCGAGAGAGCACCATCGGTGACAACCACGGCCGCCTGGCGGATTTTGTCAACGAGGCCAAGCAGCGCTGCGACCTGCTGGTGTTCACCGGCGGGCTGGGGCCCACGGCGGACGACCTGACCAAGGAGACCGTGGCCTCCTGCTACGGCGACACTCTGGCCTTTGACACGGAAGAGTGGGACAAGATCGTGGCCTACTTTACCCGCACCGGCCGCACGGTCACCCCCAACAACCGCAAGCAGGCCATGGTGCCGGTGCACGGCCGCAAGGTGGTGAACCGCCATGGCACCGCGCCGGGTGCCTGGTTTGAGCAGGACGGCCGCTGCGCCGTGCTGATGCCCGGTGTGCCCCACGAGATGAAGGCCATGTGGCAGGAGGAAGTGCGCCCGCTGCTGCTGGCGCGGCAGAACTGCGCCCTGCACAGTCTGACGCTGCGGGTGCTGGGCGGCGAGAGCAACCTGGAATATCAGGTGCGGGATCTGCTGGAAAATGCGAACCCCACCGCCGCCATCTACTGCAAGACCGGCGAATGCGAGATCCGCATCACCGCCCGGGCCAAGACCGACACGGAAGCCGAAACAATGTGCCGCGCCTATGCCAAAAAGTTCTATGATCTGCTGGGCGATGCGGTGTATGATGAGGATGTGGCCGGGCTGGAAGAAACGGTGGTGCACACCCTGCAGCGCAAGGGGCTGACCCTTGCCACAGCAGAGAGCTGCACGGGCGGCATGATCGCCCAGCGCATCACCAACGTGTCCGGTGCAAGCGAGGTGTTCGGCTACGGCTTCGTGACCTACTGGGAGCAGGCTAAGGCAAAGCTGGTGGGGGTGGACCCTGCCGTGATCGAGCAGTACAACGTGGTGTCCGCTCCGGTGGCGGCACAGATGGCGCTGGGCGCGGCGCAGGCTGCCGGGGCCGACATCGGCATCAGTGTCACCGGTGTGGCCGGGCCGACCGGCGGCGATGCCGTGCGGCCGGTGGGCACCGTGTATCTGGGTGCTGCCCGCGGTGATACCGTGTATGTGGAAAAGCTGTTCGTTTCCCGGCCGGACCGGGCGCTCATCCGTGCCCGCGCCGCGCAGGAAGCACTGGTGCTGGCCCTGCGGCGGGCGCAGGACAAGGTGCCTGCCGCCACAAAGCCGCTGGCCGCCGCCGACTGCCGCGATGCAGCCGCGCTGGAGGCCCTGAACGCCGCCTTTCTCGCAGAATAATACGGTCCCCTGCGGACCGCGGGGGTGAAGAACTTGAGCTGTGAACAAAACGAACCGGTCCGCTGTGTGCTCCGGATGTTCGGGGCGTCGGCGCTGGGGGTACAGCAGGCGGCGTCTGCTTTCCCGCCGGAGTGGTGTGTGACCGCCCAATGCCGCAGCCGGGGCGCGGAAACGCTGATCGCACTGCGGAGCGAAAATGCCGCCGGGCTGGACAAGGCCCGCCGCAGTCTGCACGGCTGCTTTGCGGCTGACTTGTACGGAGAAGGGGACACGGACCTTGCCGCCGCCGTGGTGCAGGCGCTGGAACACCGCCGTCGGCTGCTGGTGTGCGCGGATGCTGCCGCCGGGGCCCTGATGGAAGCCCGGCTGGAAGCCGTGCCCGGGGCCGAAAAGGTGTTCGACTTTGGCACCCAGAGCTATGCCGACCCCAAGGTGGGGGCACAGATCGCCCGCCGGGCTGCCCGCAGGCAGGACGCTGCCGCCGCATTGGCCCGGGTACAGGCGGCACAGCACCTTGTGGGGGCAGAGCTGTCCGCTGGGTGCTGGGAGCAGGACGGGAAATTTCTGCTGCTGCTGGGCACCCGCAAGGGCTGCTGGCTGCGCACCGTGTACCGGGAGGATGGGCCGGGCCTTTGGCTGCTGGACATGATCCGCCGGGCAGCCTGCGGTCTGCCGCAGGTCCCCGGCACGAGCTGGCAGCACTACCGCGACCCGGTGCCGGAAGCTGTGTCTGCCCTGCCTGCAGCGCAGGCGGAGGTCCGCCCGGCTCCGCCCAAAAAGAAGCGCCGCTGGCTGCGCCGAGTGCTGTTGCTGCTGGTGGCGCTGGCCCTGGCCGCGCTGGCGGCGGGTTGGTGGTTCACCGGCGGTGACCTGACCGCCCTGCCGCAGCTGCTGCGGGAGACCCTGCACGCCGACCGTCTGCCGCACTCCGGCGCAAAACTGCTGTGACGCCCTGCTGCCTATCATTATAGTATACTTTTCCGAACAGCCAGGCTTGTGGTGGGCCTGGCTGTTCTGTTTTTTAGGAACCCGGCAAAACGTAAGCCCGGAACCTTTTTAAAGGCTCCGGGCTTATGTTAATATAGCAGTGTTGGTTTACTGATGGTCTGCCAGCCAGCGCAGGGCCATATAGGTGTAGGCGGCAGAGCCCTCGTACAGGACGCTGTCGTCAAAGCGCACCTTGGGGTGGTGCTGGCCGTAGAGATAGCCCTCCTTGGCGTTGCCGGCGGAGAGGAACATGCTCACGGTGGGCACTTCGTGGCTCACAAAGGCAAAGTCCTCACTGCCGCCGCCGGGTTTGCCGCCGGTGAGGGAGGTCATGTCCATGGCACCCTTGCCCAGCAGCTCGGTCATATAGGCCAGGGCGTTCTGGGCCAGGGGCTTGTCCACCACCATGCAGGGGCAGTAATCGCTGAAGGTGACCTCAGCGGTGCAGCGGTAGGCCGTGGCCACACCCTGCGCAATTTCGGTCATGCGCTGATGGATCTGGGCGCTGACCTTCTGTTCCGGGTCGATGGTGCGGATGGTGCCCCACATATCGGCACTGTCCGGGATGACGTTGGACGCCTTGCCGGCCTCAAACCGGCCGGTGGTGAACACGCCGAACCCGGCGGGGTCCAGCTCGCGGCTGTTGATCTCCTGCAGGGCAATGTGGATGTGGGCCGCTGCGGTGATGGGGTCAATGCAGGCGTTGGGCATGGAGCCGTGGCCGCCCTTGCCGTGCACCACGATGTGGTACTGCTCGCAGCTGGCCATGGTGATGCCGCCGCCCGGCACCAGCACCATACCGGCGGGCAGGGGCATCCCGGCCAGCACGTGGAACATGACCGCAGCGTCCACCTTGGGGTCCTCCAGCAGGCCGTTTTTCAGCATGTCCAGCGAGCCCTGGAAGATCTCCTCGGCGGGCTGGAACTCCAGCTTGACGGTGCCCTCGATCTCGTCCTCATGCTCCTTGAGCAGCTTGGCGGCACCCAGCATCATGGCGGTGTGCATATCATGGCCGCAGCCGTGCATCTTGCCGGGCAGCTCAGAGGCGAATTCCTCGCCGGACTCCTCCTGCAGGGGCAGAGCGTCCATGTCGCCGCGCAGCAGGATCACCTTGCCGGGCTTTTTGCCGCCCGCCAGCGCAAGCACGCCGCACTTGCCGCAGTCCTGCGGGGCGTAGCCCATTTCGGTCAGGGCTTTCTTGACCAGTGCCTTGGTCTGGGGCAGGTCGAACCCAACTTCCGGGTGACGGTGCAGGGTGCGCCGCCATTCCTGCAGCTGGGGTTCCAGCTGCTTTGCAGCTTCCAACAGCTTTTCCGGTGTGATCATTCCAAATCAGCTCCCTTTCATTTTATCAAAAGTCTCCCAGACCCCTGCCAAAGACAGGAGCCGGGAGGCTTTTCAGCTTAATCTTTGTTTGCGTCGGTGGGCAGGCCTTCCGGATGGAACTTGGCGCAGGTGCACTTTTTCCACTTCAGGCCGCTGCCGCAGGGGCAGGGATCGTTGCGGCC
>ERZ1673751.1866-NODE-1866-length-11407-cov-13.657329_pt1 | contig 11407 bp, 10 predicted proteins | sample MGYA00580202_ERZ1673751 | MGnify/ENA primary metagenome ERZ1673751 (study PRJEB41218, sample SAMN15661780) | gut metagenome | host: Homo sapiens | place: Canada: London | collected 2015-08-20/2019-03-30 | study: EMG produced TPA metagenomics assembly of... | reverse complement strand
ACGTCTTTGAGGCTCAGGTCTACGTCCTGACCAAGGACGAAGGCGGCCGTCACACCCCGTTCTTCTCCAACTATCGTCCTCAGTTCTACTTCCGTACCACCGACGTGACCGGCATCATCACCCTGCCCGAAGGCACTGAGATGTGCATGCCCGGCGATAACGTCATGATGCACGTTGAGCTGCTGACCCCTGTTGCTATGGAAGAGGGCCTGCGTTTCGCTATCCGTGAGGGTGGCCGTACCGTTGGTTCCGGCGTTGTTGGCAAGATCATTGAGTGATTTTGACCCTTCGCGCCATTCCTGTGGCTAAAGGTTAACTTTACGAAGAGCCTTCCCATTCCGGAGAGTGGGAAGGCTCTTTTTGTGTTCTGAGATCCTCTGTCTGAAAGGGCAGAGGATTTTTTTACGTCAACAGAACAACTTTATGGTTTACAAACTATAGTTGTTCTGCTATACTGGAAATCAGAAGGATAAGCCACTGTGGAACGGAGGACGATGTAATGGCATTTGATTACAAGAAAGAATACAAGGAATTCTATCTGCCATCCAGGAAACCGCATCTCATCACGGTCCCGCCCATGAACTTTGTGACAGTGCAGGGGAAGGGTGACCCGAACGACCCGGCAGGGGAATACCAGGCCGCTATGGAAGTGCTGTACGGCCTTGCTTATACCATCAAAATGAGCTATAAGGGCAGCCACCGGATGGAAGGTTTTTTTGAGTATGTGGTGCCTCCGCTGGAAGGATTGTGGCATCAGCAGGGTGTGGACGGCGTGGACTATGCCCACAAGGAGACTTTTGAATGGACCTCCATGATCCGCCTGCCGGAGTTTGTGACCCGGGAAGAGTTCGACTGGGCCGTGCAGGAAGCCACGGCCAAAAAGAAACGGGACTTTTCTACGGCGGAATTCCGGACCTATGACGAGGGATTATGCGTACAGTGCATGCATATTGGCCCTTACGACACAGAGCCGGAGACTCTGCGGCAGATGGATGTGTTTGCGGCAGAGCAGGGATATGTGCCGGATTTTACGGCAGGGCGCCTGCATCATGAGATCTATTTGGGGGACCCGCGCCGCACAGCCCCAGAAAAACTTAAAACCGTGCTGCGGCATCCGGTACGGAAAAAATAAAAACAGGAAAATCCACAAAGGATGTCGCTTTTGTTTGTAAGATGTGCTATACTTACAATATCTGTAACACATCTATGAACGGAACAGGAGGAGAACATCATGCAGCATGAAACTGTCATCGTGCTGGACTTTGGCGGCCAGTACAATCAGCTGATCGCGCGCCGCGTCCGCGAGAACAATGTCTACTGTGAAATCTATTCCTATAAAACCGATCTGTCGGTTATCAAGGCAAAGAACCCCAAGGGTATCATCTTTACCGGTGGCCCCAACAGCGTTTATCTGGAGGATTCCCCCACGATCGACCCTGAGATCTTCAACTGGGGTGTGCCTGTGCTGGGCATCTGCTACGGCAGCCAGCTGATGATGCATCTGCTGGGCGGCCATGTCTGCCGTGCACCGGAGCGTGAGTACGGCAAGACTGAGGTGTTCGTGGACACCCAGAGCAAGCTGTTCACCGATGTGCAGCCTTCCACCATCTGCTGGATGAGCCACAACGACTACATCGAGCAGGCAGCACCTGGTTTCAAGATCACCGCCCACACGGTCAACTGCCCGGTGGCCGCGGCTGAAAATGCCGAAAAAGGTCTGTATGCCGTGCAGTTCCATCCGGAAGTACTGCACACGGCCGAGGGCAAGAAGATGCTGCGCAACTTTGTGTACAACGTCTGCGGCTGCTCCGGTGACTGGAAGATGGACTCCTTTGTGGAGAACAACGTCCAGGCTCTCCGGGAGCGCATCGGCGATGGCAAGGTGCTGTGCGCCCTGTCCGGCGGCGTGGACTCCTCGGTGCTGGCAGCCATGCTGGCCAAAGCCATCGGCAAGCAGCTCACCTGCGTGTTTGTGGACCACGGCCTGCTGCGCAAGAACGAGAAGGAAGAAGTTTGCTCCGTATTCGGCCCGGGCAACGCCAACGGCTTTGACATCAACTTTATCTGTGTGGACGCCCGCGAGCGCTACTTCAAGAAGCTGGCCGGTGTTACCGAGCCGGAGCGCAAGCGCAAGATCATCGGCGAGGAGTTCATCCGGGTCTTTGAGGAGCAGGCAAAGCAGATCGGCAAGGTAGACTTCCTGGCACAGGGCACCATCTACCCCGACGTGGTGGAAAGCGGCCTGGGCGGCGAGTCCACCGTCATCAAGAGCCACCACAACGTAGGCGGCCTCCCCGACACCGTGGACTTCAAGGAACTGGTGGAGCCCCTGCGGAACCTGTTCAAGGACGAGGTGCGTCAGGCCGGCCGTGAGCTGGGCCTGCCCGAATATCTGGTCAGCCGCCAGCCGTTCCCCGGCCCGGGTCTGGGCATCCGCATCATCGGCGAAGTGACCCCGGAGAAGGTGGCTATCGTGCAGGACGCTGATGCCATCTGGCGCGAGGAAATCGCTAAGGCCGGTCTGGATAAGGAAATCAGCCAGTATTATGCAGCCCTGACCAACATGCACAGCGTGGGCGTCATGGGCGACGAGCGCACCTACGACTATGCCGTGGCTCTGCGTGCCGTCACCACCACCGACTTCATGACTGCCGAAAGCTATGACATGCCCTGGAGTGTTCTGGGCACCGTCACCAGCCGCATCGTCAACGAGGTCAAGCACGTCAACCGCGTGTTCTACGACTGCACCGGTAAACCGCCGGCCACGATCGAGCTCGAGTAATTGAAAAATTGTTAAGAATCCCAGGAAAGAAACGAAAAAACGTAGCTTTCCTGGGATTTTGACATTCTTTTTGGCACGGAATGGTAAAATGAGGATGAACAGCTACGAAAGAGGTATCAGAACAAAATTGATGCGATCGAGCGACACTACAGGAATTGTGATGAGATCGAAGCCACAAGAAAGGTAGAGGCAATCGACACCAGCAGGAGCCCGGAGTTTCCGGATGATGTCCTTGTAATTTTGATCCACGGGAATAATGGGCCGGAAGGTTGTTGGGTCCGCTGCGAAAAAATCGCAGATGGGATGATGGCAGGCACGCTCTTGAATGAACCGGATTCTGATTTTGGTGTTCATCGGGGAGACTTGATTTCATTTGGAATCGCACAGCAGGGCGATCGGCTTCTGTGTGTGGCGGTACTGTAACGATTCATAAAACAGCTGCCTGTCTGACCCCACAAACCGGCATCCTTTGCGTGGTCTTTGCATATACTGGAAATCAGAACAATGCAAAGACGCACAAAGAGGAGGATGCTGCCTATGCTGGAACAACTTCGACCGATGCAAAACGACCACACCCTGCTGTCGCCGCGCATCCCGCGGGATACGGAACACGAGCGCTACCACCCGGAACTGGAAGAGGAGCTGAAGGAATGCCTGTTCTGCCTCAAGCGCAACGAAATGATGTTTGATCTGGAGGTGGACACCGACCTGATCGAGCAGCGCATTTATGAGCGGCAGGCACTGCTGTGCCGCTACCGGTACTTACTGGCCCGTGCACGGGAGCTGGGGCTGCACACCGTGCTGACGAAATATCAGCCGCAGATATGACGGGGCGATTTATCGGAACAAAAATCTTGACAGAAGGCGTCGGATGTGTTATCCTAGTTCAAGATAAATGCATGGTGGGGCAGTCCCCCGGCATGAGGAAATTTTGAGAGTTAGAGAGGTTTCTACTATGGAACGTATTAAGACGATTGCTACTCGTGACCTGACCAAGAGCGTGAAGACCGGCGGCTGCGGCGAGTGCCAGACTTCCTGCCAGTCCGCTTGCAAGACCTCCTGCGGCGTGGCTAACCAGCAGTGCGAGAACAGCAACAAGTAATTTCTGCAAACCCTATGCCGCCTTTGCCGGGCGGCATTTTTTTGTGTATCAAACTGGAATGGAGTAAAACATGGTACATCAGTATCAATTGAACGGTTATAACATCGTGCTGGACACCTGCAGCGGTTCGGTGCATGTGGTGGATGACGTGGCCTATGACGTCATTGCCATGTATCAGGATCACACTGCCGACCAGATCGTCTCGGCTATGATGGACAAATACGGCAGCCGCCCGGACGTCACCGAAGAGGATCTGCGCCAGTGCATCGACGACGTGACCAGTCTGAAGGAAGCCGGCAAGCTGTGGAGCCCGGATGTCTACGAAAACATGGCGTTCGACTTCAAGAACCGCAGCACCGTGGTCAAGGCGCTGTGCCTGCATGTGGCGCACACCTGCAACCTGAGCTGCTCCTACTGCTTTGCCTCCCAGGGCCGCTACCACGGCGACCGTGCGCTCATGAGCTTTGAGGTGGGCAAGCGCGCCATGGATTTCCTGATCGAGAACAGCGGCACCCGCCGCAATCTGGAAGTGGACTTCTTCGGCGGCGAACCCCTGATGAACTTTGACATGGTCAAAAAGCTGGTGGCCTACTGCCGCGAGCAGGAGAAGATCCACAACAAGAACTTCCGCTTTACCATGACCACCAACGGTGTGCTGATCGACGACGATGTCATCGACTTCTGCAACAAGGAGTGCCACAACGTGGTGCTGAGCCTGGATGGCCGCAAGGAAGTGAACGACCGCTTCCGCAAGGACTATGCCGGCCGCGGCAGTTACGACACCATCGTGCCCAAGTTCCAGGAGTTCGTGAAGAAGCGCGGCGACAAGAACTACTACATGCGCGGCACCTACACTCACTACAACACCGACTTTACCAACGACATCTTCCACATGGCGGACCTCGGCTTTACCGAGCTGAGCATGGAGCCGGTGGTGTCCAAGCCCGGTGACCCCAGCGCCCTGACCGCAGAAGATCTGCCCATCCTGAAGGAGCAGTACGAGATCCTGGCCAAGGAGATGATCAAGCGCGACCGCGAGGGCCGTGGCTTCACCTTCTACCACTACATGATCGACCTGACTGGCGGCCCCTGCATCTACAAGCGCATTTCGGGCTGCGGTTCTGGCACCGAGTACATGGCCGTGACCCCCTGGGGCGACCTGTACCCCTGCCACCAGTTCGTGGGCGACCCCAAGTACCTGATGGGCGACATCTGGAAGGGCGTCACCAACACGGCCGTACGGGATGAGTTCAAGCACTGCAACGCCTATGCCCGCAAGGAGTGCAAGGACTGCTGGGCCAAGCTGTATTGCTCCGGCGGCTGCGCTGCCAACTCTTATCATGCCACCGGCAGCATTACCGGTGTGTACGAGTACGGCTGTGAGCTGTTCAAGAAGCGCATGGAGTGCGCCATCATGATCAAGGTGGCGGAGAACCAGGAACTGGCTGCTCAGGGCATCGAGGTGCCCATTGAGCTGGGTTCCACCTGCAACGCCTGCGCAGACGGCGAAGCCTGCGAATAAGCATGGATACCCCCATCGTGGATTTTGTGCGCGGCTATGCACAGTCCGGCACCTCCCGCCTGCACATGCCCGGCCACAAGGGTCAGAGCCTGTTAGGCTTTGAGCCGCTGGACCTGACCGAGATCCGGGGTGCCGACGAGCTGTACGAGCCGGAAGGCATCATTGCCCAAAGCGAAGCAAACGCTACCCGGCTGTTCGGCACACAGCACACCTATTACAGCACCGAGGGCTCGTCCCAGTGCATCCGGGCCATGCTGTGTCTGGCACTGCAGGCCGCACCCCGGACCGGAAAACGTCCGGTACTGCTGGCGGCCCGCAACGCGCACAAAGCCCTGCTGTACGCTGCCGCGCTGCTGGACTTCGACATCCGGTGGCTCTGGCCTGCAGCAGAGAATGCCGGGGCGCTGTGCAGCTGCCCCATCTCCGCGCAGATGCTGACAACAGCGCTGCAGGAGCTGACCGGGCAGGGGAGTACCCCCTTTGGGGTCTACGTCACCAGCCCGGATTATCTGGGCGGAATGCAGGACATCCGGGCCTTGTCGGCTGTGTGCGACACCTTTGGGGTGCCGCTGCTGGTGGACAACGCCCACGGAGCCTACCTGCGCTTTCTGCCCGGAGAGCCGCTGCACCCCATTGCACTGGGGGCGGCTATGTGCTGCGACTCGGCCCACAAGACCCTGCCGGTGGTCACCGGCGGAGCATATCTGCATCTGGGGGAGAACGCCCCGGTGCAGGAGGAGGCTGCAGTGCGCGGTGCACTGGCACTGTTCGGCTCCACTAGCCCGTCCTACCTGATCCTGCAGTCGCTGGATGCCTGCAACCGGCAGTTGACGGAAAGCTATCCCGCCGGGTTGCAGCGGTGCTGTTCTCGGCTTTCTGCTCTGCGCGGGGAGATGAACACGGCGGTGCAGGCGGCGGGCTGCCCGGTTCCGCTGGCATTGGACGGCCCGGGCCGGGAACCGCTGAAGCTGACGTTGGACGCTGCGGCCCTTGGCATGACCGGCACCGCGCTGGCGGATGCCTTGCGCGGCGGGCAGCTCGAGTGTGAATATGCCGACCCGCGTTATGTGGTGCTGATGTTCACCCCCTGCAACCCATCGCAGGACTACGCGCGCCTGTGCACGGTGCTCCGGCAGTGTCTGTACAGCCTGCCCGCAGCGGGCAGGCTCCCACAGCCGGAAGAGCTGGCTGGGGAATTCGTGGCACTGGCACAGCAGGCGCGGGCCCATTGCACCATCCGGCAGGCAGTGTTTGCCCCGCAGGAGCGCATCCCGGTGCAGCAGGCGCTGGGCCGCATTTGTGCGATGCCCACGGTGTCCTGCCCGCCGGCTATCCCCATCGCGGTAAGCGGGGAAGAGATCACCCCGGCGGCACTGGAATTGATGCAGCGCTATGGCGTGACGGAAGTCTCAGTTCTGCGCAGATAAACAAAAAACAAACGGCACGATGCAGCGATGCACCGTGCCGTTTTTCTATGAAAAGAGCTTTATTCGTTCTCGTCGGATGCGGCTTCCATGGCGTTGAACCGCTCCAGGAAGCTGTGCTCCACACCCTCGGATTTATAGCCGGGCATGGTGTCCAGTGCTACCGCATGGATGCTGCGGAAGATGCTGTTCTCGATGTTGGGGTTGTCGCGCTTGAGGCGGCGCAGCAGGGTCTTGACCTCCTGCCGCTTGGAACCACCGCCGCCGTTGTCGCACATGGTGCAGTTCTCAGTAAAGCGGCAGGCACACTGGATGAACTCCAGCTCATTGTAGCGCTTCCAGGCCAGAATATCCTCTTCATGGATGCAGTACATGGGCCGGATGAGGGTCATGCCGGGGAAGCTGGTGCTGTGCAGCTTGGGCGGCATGGCCTGCAGCTGAGAACCGTAGAACATGCTCATGACGGTGGTCTCGATCACATCGTTGAAGTGATGCCCCAGCGCGATCTTGTTGCAGCCCAGATCCTTGGCCTTGCTGTACAGGTGGCCGCGGCGCATCCGGGCGCAGAGGTAGCAGGGGTTCTTGTCAGTGTTGTTGGCCACGGCAAAGATGTTGCTCTCGAAAATGGTCACCGGGATGTGCAGCAGCTCGGCGTTGGACTCGATCTTCTGGCGATTGATCTCGTTGTAGCCGGGGTCCATGACCAGAAATACCAGCTCAAAGGGCACGTCGCTGTGGCGCTGCAGCTCCTGCATGAGCTTGGCCATCAGCATGGAGTCCTTGCCGCCGGAAATGCACACGGCAATGCGGTCACCGGCCTGCACCAACTCGTAGCGCTTGACCGCCACGATGAAGGGGGTCCACAGTTCTTTGCGGTATTTTTTGATGATGCTGCGTTCGATCAGCTGATAGGGTTCCAGAGTCTTTTTCATGGGTTACCTCGTTTTACGGTTGGGTCAGAGTGCGGTAGCAGGCATCGAAAGCCTGTAAAAATCCGGTGATCTCCTCATCGGTGGTCCGGTGGCTCAGGCTGATGCGCCAGGAGGAAAGAGCGTTGCGGCGGTCGCGGCTCACGGCGAACACGGCCCGGGAGGGCAGGCCGTCGGACGAACAGGCCGATTTGACCGAGACGCACACGCCATGCGCGTCCAGCTCCCGCTGGAACACGGTGCCCTTTACGTCCTTCACGCTCAGGTTCAAAATCTGCGGCACGGCATTTTCCGGGCTGTTGATGCGCACTTTGGGGTAGTTTGCCAGTTCGGTGCGCAGGCGGGCGTTCAGGCTGCGTACCCGCTCCACCCGCTCCGGCAGCTCGGTCATGGCCTTGTCCAGTGCAAGCGCCAGCGAGCAGGCCAGCGCCACGGTGGGGGTGCCGCTGCGGTAGATGGTGGTGCTCTCGCCGCCATGGATGAGCGGCTCCAGCGCAAGGCCGCGCCGCTTGACCAGCACACCGATGCCGTTCAGCCCGTAGAATTTGTGGGCGGTCAGGCTCAGGGTGTCGATGCCCTCAAAAGAGGGAAGCGGCAGTTTGCCCACGGCTTGGGTGGCGTCTACATGCAGGTGACAGTGGGGATAGTCCTTTAAAAGTGCGGCGATCTCGGTCACCGGCTGCACCACGCCCAGTTCGCTGTCCACGGCGGTGACGGCCACCAGAATGGTGTCCGGCCGCAGCAGCTCCCGCAGGTGGGCAAGGTCCACCGTGCCGTCCTGTTTGATGTCCACAAGGTCGATCTCGTACCCCTGCTCCTGCAGGGCAGTCAGCGTGCCGCTGACCGAGGAGTGCTCCAGCGGGGTGGAAATGATGTGTTTGCCGTGGTGACGCTCCAGCCGGGCGATGCTCTTCAGCGCAAAATTGTTGGCCTCGCTGGCACCGGATGTATAAATGATCTCCGCCGGCTGCACATTAAGGCTGCGGGCAATGCTCTGCGTGGCCTCGTCGATGGCGGTTTTGGCGGCGGCACCGGCCTGATGGCGGGAGTTCGCGTTGCCGGGGCAGCTGCGCTCCACCGCACAGAAGCGTTCCAGCACGGCCTCGTCCACCGGCGTGTTGGCAGAATAGTCCAGATAGATCATAGATCCTCCTGATCTTGTTCGGTATACAGATTATAATAGTAGGTAATATTATAGTGCGCTTTGGACCGGAATGCAAGAAAATTGGCAAAAAAGGTTGCGGGGCAGGCAAAAGTCTGCTATACTATCCAGTAAAGCCTGCCCGGCGGCCCGGTTTGGGGTGCGGGCGGACAGGCTTCTGGCCGGAACGGTTCCGGCGGTTTGGAAGACCCGGACGAAAGGAGAGAGCGGTATGCCGAATATGCATCGACTGCGCTGTTCTGTTTTTATTTTTCCGGGCGTCATTATTGTTCCCAATTCAGAAGGCACTGCCGTTCACCGCGGCAATGCCTCTTTTTTTGGGTCGATGCAGGAGGTATACAAAATCCATGAGTAAACAGATCGATTACTCCAAGGGCATTTACGACGCGCGCCAGCTGGGTGCGGGCCGGATGTTCATCCTGGGCGTGCAGCACATGTTCGCCATGTTCGGAGCCACCGTGCTGGTGCCGCTGCTCACCGGCCTGAGCGTTTCCACCACGCTGCTGTGCGCTGGTCTGGGCACGTTGCTGTTCCATCTGATCACCAAAAAGAAGGTGCCGGCCTTCTTGGGCTCCTCCTTTGCCTACCTGGGCGGTTTCTCCATCGTGGCCCCCATGCTGGCAGACGCTGACGGCAACCTGACCGTGGTCAACACCAAGATGCTGCCCTACGCCTGCGCCGCCGTTGCCTTCTCCGGCCTGGTGTACCTGGTGGCCAGCCTGCTGATCTCCACCTTCGGCATCCGCCGCATCATGCGGTTCTTCCCCCCGGTGGTCACCGGCCCCATCATCATCTCCATCGGTCTGATCCTGGCTCCCTCTGCCATCAAAAACTGCCAGACCAACTGGCTGCTGGCCTTTGTGGCGCTGGGCGTGGTCGTTATCTGCAACATCTGGGGTAAGGGCATGGTCAAGATCCTGCCCATCCTGATCGGTGTGCTGGTGTCCTACGCGGTGGCTCTGGTCACCGGTGCCGTGGACTTCCAGAAGATCGCCGACGCGGCCTGGTTCGGCATCCCCCTGCATAAGGAGGCCATGGGTCTGTTCGCCATTGACGGCAGCCCGGAGTTCATCAGCGCTCTGTTCACCATCATCCCCATCGCACTGGCTACCATGATGGAGCATGTGGGCGATATCGCCGCCATCAGCGCCACCGTCGGCCACAACTATATCAATGACCCCGGCCTGAACCGCACCCTGCTGGGCGACGGTCTGGCCACCACCATGGCCGGCCTGCTGGGCGGCCCGGCCAACACCACCTACGGCGAGAACACCGGCGTGCTGGCCCTGAGCAAGATCTACGACCCGCTGGTCATCCGCATTGCCGCTGTGCTGGCCATCATCCTGAGCTTCAGCCCCAAGTTTGAGGCTGTCATCAACACCATCCCCACCGGCATCATCGGCGGCATCAGCTTTGTGCTCTACGGCATGATCTCCGCCATCGGTGTCCGCAATGTGGTGGAGAACCGGGTGGACTTTACCAACAGCCGCAACCTGATCGTGGCCGCTGTCATTCTGGTGTGCGCCCTGGGCTTCAACTCGGTGGGCGGCGTCAGCTTTGCCATCGCAGGCGTTAACATCAACCTGTCCGGTCTGGCCATCGCTGCCATTGCCGGCATTCTGCTCAACGCCATCCTGCCCGGCAACGACTACGAGTTTGACGCTGCCGACGGCTCCGAGGCTGCTTCCAGCAGCAACCTGCAGGTCTGATCTCCCTACAATAAAATAGATGCGTCCGAGGAAACCCGGCAAAGCGCATAGTTTTCTGGCAAGGTTTTTAGTGACCTTGCCAGTTTTTTATAATTGAGAATAATTCTTAAAATTATGCTTGACTAACTAGGAATTATTCGCTATAATAGAGCCATGAGAAGGGCTGGTGAGTACCAACACCTGCACTTCGATTTCAAAATGAATCAATCAGAGAATGATGGAGGTCTGTTCTTATGAAGAAGTATGTTTGCACCGTCTGTGGTTATATTGCTGAGGGCGAGATCCCTGCTCAGTGCCCCGTTTGCAAGGCTCCTGCCTCCGCTTTTGTTGAGAAGAAGGGCAACACCTATGTCACCGAGCACGTTGTAGGCATCGGCAAGGCAGAGGGCGTGCCCCAGGAGATCGTGGACGGTCTGCGCGCCAACTTTGAGGGTGAGTGCAGCGAGGTCGGCATGTACCTGGCCATGGCCCGTGTGGCAGAGCGCGAGGGCTACCCCGAGATCGCTGAGGCTTACAAGCGCTATGCCTACGAGGAGGCTGACCATGCATCTCGTTTCGCCGAGCTGCTGGGCGAGGTCGTGACCGACAGCACCAAGAAGAACCTGATGATGCGTGCCGAGGCCGAGTGCGGTGCCTGCTCCGGCAAGATGGACCTGGCCAAGAAGGCAAAGGCCCTGAACCTGGATGCCATCCACGATACCGTCCATGAGATGGCGAAGGATGAGGCTCGTCATGGCCGCGGCTTCGAGGGCCTGCTGAAGCGCTACTTCAACACCG
>ERZ1673751.1854-NODE-1854-length-11509-cov-4.376899_pt1 | contig 11509 bp, 8 predicted proteins | sample MGYA00580202_ERZ1673751 | MGnify/ENA primary metagenome ERZ1673751 (study PRJEB41218, sample SAMN15661780) | gut metagenome | host: Homo sapiens | place: Canada: London | collected 2015-08-20/2019-03-30 | study: EMG produced TPA metagenomics assembly of... | reverse complement strand
ATCTGCTATCACAGAGCCTGGTAACACATTCGCTATGCTCCTTCTCCAGCAGGGTCTTAACTACTACAACGAAGAGCAGACAAAGACAACATTCGATACTCAGGAAGCCGTAAACGCTTTCGATACTTGGACAAAGTTCTATACAACATACAGCTTCCAGCAGACATATGACGCATTCACACGTTTCAGAACAGGTGATATGCCAGTAGTTATCCAGAACTACACATTCTATAACCAGCTTTCTGTAGCCGCTCCTGAGATCAAGGGCTGCTGGGGATTCCAGCCAGTTCCTGGTACTGTTCAGGAAGACGGAACTATCAACCACGCAGCAAACTCCAATGGTTCAGGTGCTATTATCTTCACAAAGGCAGCAGATCAGGAGGGCGCTTGGGACTTCATCAAGTGGTTCACCTCAACTGACGCTCAGGTCAAGTACGGTAACAACATCGAGTCTATCCTTGGTACAATGGGTAGATATGCAACAGCTAACGAAGAAGCTCTTCAGCAGTTGTCTTGGACAACTTCAGAAGTAAATCTTCTTCTTGACCAGCTTAATTCACAGGTAGAGATCCCGATCATTCCTGCATCTTACGGTGTAACAAGAAACGTTATGAACGCATTCAGAGCTGTAGTTAATGACTACGACAACGCTCGTGATACACTGTTCTGGTACAATAAGGATATCAATGACGAGATCACTCGTAAGCTTGAAGATCTTGGTCTGTACGACAATTAATGAAAGGGGAGTAACTAATGGCCAAAACCAATCCTGAAGCGCCTATGATAAAACAGGGCAAGTGGAAGTACACATGGCACATGATGAAAACCAACAAGGCTTGCTATGCAATGCTCCTGCCTTTCATGTCTTTGTTCATTATCTTCACGGTAGTGCCTGTCGTAATGTCGCTGCCAATGGGCTTTACAAACTTTAACATGATCGAAACTCCTAAGTTCGTAGGATTTTCAAATTTCTATACGCTGTTCCTTAACGACGACGTATTCCTTATCGCAGTAAGAAACACTCTTATCTTTGCGATATTCACAGGACCGTTCTCTTATATCCTCAGCTTTATCATTGCCTGGCTGATAAACGAGATGAACGCATTCCTCAAAACCTTCTTCACATTCGTGTTCTATGCACCTTCTATGACAACTTCCGTATATGTTACCTGGCAGCTTATCCTGTCAGGTGACTCCTACGGTTACCTGAACGCTGTGCTTATCGATCTGGGTATCCTGAACGAACCTGCACAGTGGCTCACAGATACAAACTATATCCTTACAGTTGTTATCATCGTTCAGCTTTGGATGTCAATGGGTGCAGGCTTCCTTGCTATCCGTGCAGGCTTCCAGAACATTGATAAGTCAATGTACGAAGCAGGTGCTATCGAGGGTATCAAGAACAGATGGCAGGAGCTTTTCTACATCACTATCCCTTCAATGGGACCACAGCTTCTGTTCGCTGCCGTTATCCAGATCTCAGCATCGTTCACAGTCGGTGTTGTTGGTCAGAACCTCGTAGGTCTGCCTTCAACAGACTATGCAGCTCACACGATCATGAACCACGCAACAGACTATGGTAACATTCGTTACGAAATGGGTTATGCGTCAGCAATATGTTTCGTATTGTTCGCTGCAATGCTCCTTGCCAATAAGGGTATCAACTGGCTCTTAGGCAAGTATCTTGACTAAAGGAGGGGAGTATATAAAATGGCTAGAAAAAGAAAAAAGCAGCAGTCTATTGAAAAGCTGAAGGTCAAAGAGAAAAAGGCGAGAGTCAATGGTTCTCTTGGCGGAGATATAGTTATTTTCGTATTCCTCTGTCTCCTTGGTGCATTCATGGTGTTCCCGCTGTATTACTCAGTTATCCAGTCTATGAAGCCTGTTGAGGAGCTGTTCGTGTTCCCTCCAAAGCTTTATGTACTGAATCCGACTACCAACAACTTCTCAGATATGTTCAAGGTAGCCGCAAGCTCATGGCAGGTACCGCTGTCAAGATATATCTTCAACAGCTTCTTTATTACAATAGTAATTTGTATCTGCAACCTTTTCGTTTGCTGCTGCGCAGCATTCGTTCTTGCAAAGTGTAAATTCCCAGGAAACAAGGTCATTAACCAGATCATCGTTATTGCCCTCCTGTTCTCCTCAAATGCAACATGGATCATGCAGTTCCTCGTAATGGCTAAGCTCCATATGATCGATACATACTGGGCATTGATCCTCCCAAGCATTTCAACATCAATGGGTCTTTACCTCATGCGTCAGAGCATGACAACCATCCACGACTCCATGGTGGAAGCGGCTAAGGTGGACGGCGCAGGTCTGTTCAGGATCTGTTGGCAGATCGTCGTTCCAAACTCAAAGCCAGCTTTGATGACACTTATCATCTTCGCTTTCCAGGGAGCATGGAACATTCAGGGCGGAGCACTTATCTACTCCGAGCAGCTCAAAACACTACCTACAGTTGTACAGCAGATCACAGCAGCAGGTCTTGCTCGTCAGGGCGTTACATTTGCCGCAGCAGTTGTACTTCTGATACCACCACTGATCGTATTCCTTGTAGCTCAGGGCAACGTCATGGAAACAATGGCTAACTCAGGTATGAAGGATTAATTTGAACTTAGATTATAGAAAAGGAAAAAAGGTGATAAGTAGTGTCGAGAAATAAAATCTCTCTAAAACGAATGATCTCTGCGGCACTTGCAGCAGGTCTGGCGCTGACCATGACCGTGACTGCTTTCGCAGATGAGCCTTATACAGCCTATAACTACGACTATTGGGACGATGCGATCCCATCGCAGAGTGCCTACCGTGTAGAAAAGACTGTAACAGGTGCAGATATGGGTCTTGACAGGCTTTCAGATCCGAGCGACCCGCTTTATATAAGCGATGACGCTCCTGCAAAGCTCTCAGATGCAAAAGACCTCTTTTACGATCAGGACAACGATACTTTCTGGGTGTGCGATTCAGGCAACAACAGAATACTCCGTCTTGATACTGATCTTAAGGTAACAGGCTGTTATACCGGATTCACAGGCTCTACAGAAATATCTGTAGGCGAGGACGGAAGATCGACCTTCCTTAATCCTAACGGCATATATGTCAAAAAGAGCATCTTTGATGATAAGCTTTATGTTTACATCGCAGATACAGACAATTCAAGGGCTGTTAAGTGTACTGTTGAGTCAGGCACAGAAATGACTCTGGTGCAGGAATACACAAAGCCTGACACAAAGCTTTATGATTCCGAAACATTCAACCCTTCAAAGATACTTGCAGATAAGGCAGAGAATATCTACGTTGTTTGTAAGTCAGTAAACACAGGTTCTGTTCAGTTCAATAAGGACGGCGAGTTCCAGGGATTCTACGGTGCGAACCGAGTTGAGGTAACAGCTGCCGTTATCGCTCAGAAGCTGTGGAGAAAGATCGCTTCAAACGAGCAGATCTCAGCAATGACAAGAAACGTTCCTGTCGAGTATGCAAACTTCGATATCGACGCAGACGGATTTATCTACACTGTTACTGAGGCTGCAAATACTACGACCGACGCTGTTAAGAAACTTAACCCAGCAGGTTATAACATCTGGGATAACGCAGTCGGCGATGAGTATTCATTTGGTGACGTTGCTTCAGAGTATGATTCAACAACAAATAAAACTTATAAGTGCAGACTTACAGATATCTGCGTTTCTGACAACGGAACAATAAATGTTCTTGACTATGAAAACGGTAGAGTGTTCCAGTATGATAAGCTCTGTAATCTTCTTTGCATCTTTGGTACAAAGAACTCCACTTCTGATCAGGCAGGAAGCTTCCTTGGACCAAACGCTATCGAAGCAAGAGGCAACGAGGTCTATATCCTTGACGGAACAAAGAACGATATCACAGTTTATACTGAAACAACTTTCGGTAATGTCGTTCACAGAGCAGTTCTCCTCTATGACGAGGGTAGATACTCAGACGCAAGAGCTGACTGGGAAGAAGTTATAAAGAGAGACGGCGGCTATGCAATGGCTTATGTCGGACTTGGTAAGGCTTGCCTTAACGATGGCGAGTATATGAAGGCTCTTGATTACTTCAAAACAGCTTACGATCAGGACGATTACGATAAGGCATTCAAATATGCAAGAGAAGAATGGCTCAGAGATAACTTCACAGTGATAATGATAGTTATTATCGTTTTGATCGCTCTGCTCATCGTAAAGGCAGTTCTCAAGAAAAAGGGCATAAAGCTCATCAAGCGCAAAAAGAAGGAGGGAAACTGATATGTATGAATTTACTCCGGTAGGTTGGCTCAAGCATTGTGTTTTCCACCCTGTTGAGGGCTTTGAGGACCTGAGATGGAAGAAACAAGGCTCAATGAAAATATCGATGCTCATAGTTCTCTTCCTCTTTATTGCAATGGTCGTTGACAGACAGCTCACAGGCTTCCAGTTCAATGACAGCTACGTTAAAGTATTCAACGTTGTTCCGCTTATCGTTCAGTCTGTAGTTTACTTCTTCACTTGGGTACTCGGCAACTGGGCAATATGCACACTTCTCGACGGTGAAGGTACACTTAAAAAGATCTGCATCTATTCTGCATATTCTCTTGTTCCTTACATCGTTTGCACATTTATCGCAGTGATCTTCTCAAACGTTCTGGTACAGGACGAGTCGATTTGGATCACAGCTATCCAGTATCTTGGCATCGGCTGGTCTGTTATCCTTATGGTGCAGGCAATGAGAGCCGTTCACCAGTATTCATTCGGAAAAACACTTGCTTCAATTATTGGTACGATCATCGCAATGCTTCTTATATTGTTCCTTGCGATACTTCTCCTTTCATTGTTCCAGCAGGTATATGTATTCGGTTACTCAGTTTATACTGAGATCATGTACAGGATCAGAGGCTAAAACAGAAACGGTGGTGTAAATAATAAATGCATAACAAAAGTTACAAGAAAGCAGTTGTCTTTGCTATCTGCCTTACAATGCTGATGCCTCTGGGGTCAATGGTGGTTTCTTCCACTGACGAGAGTTCAAGCCAGGCTGATTCAAGCGCCGCAGTAAAGGATACTGACAGCAGTGTCGATTCAGCGGCTGATGATACAAGCTCAGCTGACGCTTCCGACGCAGCAGCTACTGCCGATGAAAGCAGCGATAAAGTTGCTGAAGACTCAGCAGCCGATGAGAAAACAACTACTACAGCAAGCAAGGACGACGAGGTTCAGCCTATAACTGACGAAGAAGCTCTTGCAATGTGCGAAAAGATAACAGAGAACGACAAGATAGCTCTTTATCTTGACGAAGAAAACGAAAGACTTTGTCTTTATGTAAAGGCTTCAGGTAAGTATTGGTGGACTTCGCCTATAAATGTTCAGGCTGACCAGACAATTATCGACACAGTTAAGGGCACAGCAATGAAAAATGCCCAGAGAAAGCAGATCGCTGCAAGTGCCGCTATCAGAGTCGGTGACCTTAGACAGGAAAAGAGAACAGAGTCCCCTGCTCCGGTTTATTCCAACAAGGCAAAAGTAAAATGGGAGAAAAATTCAGACGGCGTTGTTGCTACATATAACTACGTTTCTGATGGTGTGAAGCTCAAGATACACTATGTTCTTGAGGACGATAACCTCTATGTTTACTGCGATTCAGATGAGATCGAGGAGAAAAACACTTCTCAGGTAGACGGAAAGGTGCTTACAAAGATCGAGTTCTGCCCTAACTTCGGCGCTGCTGATTCAACTGCGACAGGCTATATGATAGTTCCTGACGGAAGCGGTGCTGTAATAAACTACAACAACGGCAAGACCGAGTACGCTGACTATAATCAGCAGGTATTCGGCAGAGATTATACAGCCGTTCCAATAACAGCTCCAAGAACCACTCAGCAGGCTTATATGCCGGTCCTTGCAACAGTAAGCGGTTCATCTGGACTTGTTTGCGTTGCTTCTGACGGTGAGTCAAACGTTTATGCTCACGCTCAGGTATGCGGACAGGAAAAGCAGGCTTACAACACTTGTTACTTCGAGTTTGAAACAAGAAGCTCAGACTCATTCTTCATGAGCGGTGATAACTCAAACAAGATCACAGTGTTCGAGAAGAACGGAATAAAGACCGAGAGATTTGGAGTTCGTTATTATCCTGTTGATTCAGACAACGGCGAGGATCTTAACTACGCTGACTGCGCTGAGGTCTACAGAAACTACCTTATCAATAATAGGGGTCTTACAGCTAAGGCTCAGGCAAATAAGAGCGATCTTTACGTTGACCTTTATGGCGGCGTTATGAAGGATACTTCTATTCTCGGTATCCCATTCAATCTTAAAACAGAGATCACTGGCTTCGATCAGGCTTCCGACATACTTGATATCCTCAAGGACGGCGGAGTTGACAACATAACTGTCAACTATAATGACTGGACAAATGACTCTATCAAGAACAAGATATCCACAGAGGTATCTCCGTCCGGCAAGCTTGGTGGTTCAAGCGCATTCGATAAGCTTATCTCAAAGGACGATAATATGAAGATCGTTCCTTCAATGAACAACTTCAAGATGGACAGTGGTTCATGGGGATATATGACTCTTACAAGCACAGCTATCAGAGTTTCAAATGCTTATTCAAGACAGTCATCATACAGCCCGGCCTTCGGTGTTGCAGAAAAGGGAGTTTCACCTGCTCTGCTCACACCAAACAAGTACTCGAATGTGTTCACAGAAATGCTCGAGAGCTATACTGATGAAAAGCTCACTTCTATCGGCTTCGGTGATTATTCAACAAAGCTTGTTTCTGACTATTCAAAGAAGGATCCTTCAAGCAGAAGCAAGACCATGAATACTGTCGTTGACGGCTATAAGAGTGCGAGCGAGAAGATAAGTACAGTATTCGCAGACGGTGCGAACTCTTACGTTCTCCCATATGTAACAAACGTTTCAAACGTTCCTGTTTACTCCAGTGGATTCAACGTAACAGATTTCGATATCCCGTTCTATCAGATGGTCATTCACGGATATGTTGACTACGCTTCAACACCTATCAATAAGAGCTCAAATTCAGATGAAACATTCCTGCTTTCACTGGCTTCAGGCTCACAGATACACTATGATATGACATACGCTGACGCTGATACGCTTCAGGATACAGAATATGACGACCTGTATTATTCAAACTATGCAGGCTGGACAGATCTTGCGGCTAATCAGTACAAAAAGGTAAGCAGCATACTTTCAGGCGTTTCAGATTATACGATCACAAAGTATGAGCTGAGCGATGACAAGAACGTTCTTACCACAACTTATTCAAAGGACGGAGCTTCAGACGTTGTTATCAGTGTTGATAAGAAGAACGCAACAGCTACCGTAGGCACAGAGGTCTATGACCTTGCAGATTGTATAGAAGGAGGTTTGACAGAATAATGAGCGAAGAGATCAAAAACACTCCTGAAGAGATCGAGGCTGTTAAGGCTGAGGATCTTGAAGATACAGTCGAAAAGGAAAATGACGCTGAGGCTGTTACAGAAGAAATTTCAACAGAGGAGATAATCGCAGAAGAGCCTGCCGCTGAGGCAGTCGCTCCTGCACCTGTGATGAAGGAAAAGAAGCACAGACTTTCTTATGAAAAAAGAAAAGGACTTTACGGCTACGGATTTATAGCGATCTGGGCGCTGGGTACTATCTACTTCTTTATCCTGCCTCTTATAGAATCTCTCATTTACTCATTCAACAAAACTGAGGTAACTCAGGGCGGAATGAAAATGTCCTTTATCGGTTGGAAAAACTATGTAAACGCTTTCCGTAAGGATCAGGATTATTCCAAGGCTCTGGTGGCAATGATCGAGAATACGGTTTTGAGAACTCCTCTTATCCTCATATTCTCTATCTTTATCGCAGTTATCCTTAATCAGAAATTCAAGGGAAGAACATTCGCAAGATCAGTATTCTTCCTCCCTGTTATCATCGCTACAGGTCCTGTTATCGACATCATCAACGGTAACATGAGCACAGGCGGATACGCAGGCGGATCTGAGCAGTTCAGCTCAATGTTCGAGGCTGACCTCGTTGACCAGTTGCTGAACTTCCTCGGTATCTACAACATCAGTGATAAGCTCACTATGATAATAAACTCGCTGACCACCGACATCCTGAACCTTGTATGGAACTCAGGTATCCAGATACTTCTGGTGCTTTCAGCACTTCAGGGTATCCCGCTCTCAGCTAAGGAAGCAGCCCAGATCGAGGGTGCAACTTCATGGGAGTTCTTCTGGAAAGTCACAATTCCTTATATCAGCCCAATGATACTTTCAAGCGTGGTTTATACAATCGTTGACTCATTCGTCGATCCACAGAACGAAGTTATGACGATCGTTCTTAACAAGGCAAGCAACTGGGAGCATGGCTACTCAGCGGCAATGGCTTGGGCATACTTCCTTATCGTAGCAGTATTCCTTGCACTTGTCGTAGCACTTGTTAATAAGTTCGTTTACTATGAAGTAGAATAAGGGGGGATTTAAGTGGCAACTAAAAAAGAAGAAAAAGAGTTCGAAAAAGAACGAAAGGCTGCTATTAAAGCCCGTTATAAGAAGATGAAAGAGGAGGGTCTTGAGAAATATCTCACCCCTGAGCAGATCAGCTATAACAGAAGAAGAAGAGCGATCGGAATGGTTTGGCCGTTCTTCAGGTTCCTTATCCTGTTTGGTCTGTGCTTCGTAATCCTCTATCCACTGATATTCATGCTTTCAACTGCGTTCAGACCAAATGAGCAGATGAACGACCCATCAGTAGTTTGGATCCCTAAGAGCTTCACACTTGATAACATCAAGGACGTTTGGGGAGTAATGAAGTTTGAAGATACTGTTGTAAACACCGTTATCCTTAACCTCGTGGCCTCTGTCCTTCAGGTTATCACCTGCTCTATCACAGGCTACGGCTTCGCTAGATTTAAGTTCAAAGGTAAGGGAATCCTGTTCGGTATCGTTGTTCTTATGATCATCGTACCTCCACAGATCACAACTATCCCACTTTACCTCCAGTATGCTTACTTCAAGCCAGCGTGGCTCGCTAAGGTATTCACACTTGGCAAATCAACATCGCTTATCAACAGCGGTTGGACAATGTATCTTCCTGCATTGTTTGCAAACGGACTCCGTGCAGGTCTGTTTATCTTCATCTTCCGTCAGTTCTTCAGAGGACTTCCTAAGGAGCTTGAAGATGCTGCATACCTCGACGGCTGCAGCCCACTGAAAACATTCCTTGTTATCATGTGTCCTAACGCAAAGTCATCGTTCCTGACAGTATTCCTGTTCTCTATCGTTTGGTATTGGAACGACTACTATGTATCATCATCATTCTTCACACAGAACGACACTGTTGCTCTTATGCTGAAGAACCTGAATACAAACCTGACTCAGCAGCTCTTCGACGGTCAGGCGGTATCTGTAAGACAGATAATCGTATGGCTTGAAGCAGGTTGTCTGCTTTCTATCACACCTATCCTTATTATGTATGTATTTCTCCAGAGATACTTTATCGAGGGTGTTGAAAGATCAGGTCTTGCAAACTAATTTGCAAATAAGCTTATCAAAAGTCCTGCACTTCGGTGCGGGACTTTTTTTGCGTGAAGCCCTTTTTTATGTTCATATATTTAAGACTTATTAAATTTGTACATATATAAAGCAACGCAATTGTGCATATTGCTTTGAAATGTCAGGTTAATTTAGTACAATCGTGTATAGAAAAAACATCTTTTTTTTGATATAATTACTTTGGGTATTATTGCCCATGGTAAGTTGTTTATAAAAATATTCAGTTAGGAGTCTGAACATGAATATAAAAGTTGATTTAAAAAAGCTTTTTGCTGCCGCAGTATCAGCGATAATGTGCCTCTCCGCAGGGGGTTGCTATCTGCTTCCTGACGAGGAGGAAGTCCTCGATGCGCCGACCGTGAAGGCAAGCGATGTTACATATTCCACAGTGACGGCAAAGAAAAAAGACCTTGAAAAGAAGATAGTCGCAACGGGCACTGTCACAGCGGAAAATCAGTATACTCTTTCTTATGAAAAGCAGAGTGGCACAGTGTCAAAATTTTATGTAAAAGCAGGCGATAAGGTCAAAAAGGGTGATGTTATCTGTGACCTTGATACATATGACCTTGACTATCAGATAGAAGAAAAACAGCTTTATCTCGAAAAAGCAAAGCTTAATGTTGATATAATTTATGAAGGCGGCGGCTCCCAGGCAGAGATAGACTCTGCTTATGTTGACGTTCAGCTTCTTGAAAAAGAGCTTGAAAAGCTTCAGGCTCAGAAGGAGGATTCAAGCCTGAAATCGCCTATAGACGGCGTTGTTTCGTCACTCTCTGACGTAAGAGCAGGCGACAACGTAAATCCGGGTCAGACTATCGCAACTGTTATAGATACTTCGGCTCTTTATATCGCAATACAGCCTGACGACCTCACCCAGTATGATATCGACACAGAAGTGCAGATAAGGATAGGCGAGGATTATTATGACGGTGTTGTTTTTATGACTCCTAAAAAGCTTGCTGATTATCAGGAAGAGCAGAAAGAGGATCACAATAATGTTGACGATACAGGTATAGATTATCAGGCGGATACTATCTATGTTCGTTTCAAGGATACCGCCCCTGCGGAAACAGTGGGTCAGCTTGCAGATACGATACTTGTCCTTGACAGCGTAAAGGACGCTATCGTTATATCAAATAATCTGATAAAAAAGGTTGACGGCACAAAGGTAGTTTATGTGCTGAAAAACGGTGAAAAAACTGCCGTTGAAGTGGAAACAGGACTTTCTACAGGCTCTCAGACCGAGATAAAGTCGGGTCTTAAAGAGGGCGACGAAATTGTTATCAGATAGGTTTGAAAGGATAAGCTTATGTTCACCTTATTGTTCCGTAAAATGCGAAACACCAAATGGATGGTGCTTTGCCTGCTGATAGGCTTTGTTATGGCGTCTGCCATGATGAGCACTATCCCTATTTATATGAACGCTTCTCTGCAAAGAATGCTTGTAAAGGATCTTGAGTCGTTCCAGACAGAATATGATATCTACCCCGGTGCGTATAATACTAGCTATGGATTGAAAATGGATATCTCAGGCAGTGAGCAGCAGAAAGCTGTTGAGAATTATAATAACAAAGTGGAGGCTAAGTTCAAGGAGCTTGGTCTGCCTGAAAAGCTTGATAAGAAGTATATAAGTGACGAGTATCTCTATGTGCGTTCACTTGCCGTTTCAGATGGCAATTCGCAGGCAAGGTTCACTCTCGGCGGTATGACGGATATTTCCGACCATATCAGCATAAAGCAGGGCAGAATGTTCACTGCAGGCAAGCGTTCAGACGGCGTTTACGAGTGCGTTGCCACAGAAAAAGCCATGAAAAGCACAGAGCTTGCTATAAACACAGTATATGAGATAGCCGACGTGTTTGATGATAACAAGTCAATAAAAATAGAGATCGTGGGCGTTTTTGACGTTAAGGACGAAAATGACGCATATTGGGCAGAGGGTCT
>ERZ1673751.1810-NODE-1810-length-11781-cov-5.238956_pt1 | contig 11781 bp, 8 predicted proteins | sample MGYA00580202_ERZ1673751 | MGnify/ENA primary metagenome ERZ1673751 (study PRJEB41218, sample SAMN15661780) | gut metagenome | host: Homo sapiens | place: Canada: London | collected 2015-08-20/2019-03-30 | study: EMG produced TPA metagenomics assembly of... | reverse complement strand
GCTGCCGGAGCGGTGCTTAAGCCGCAAGGCGGGAATTGTGCGGTGTTGCCCTATATTCCTGATGGCAGCAATAAGCACAGACACGGAATAGAACAAATAGAAAACCAGCCGCCGGCTTCAGGGATTTTCCCCTGCCCGGCGGCTGGTTTTGGTTTATTTTGCTTTATCCTGCCCGGATAAATATCAGCGGGTCAGCCCGCCTTTGCCGATAAACAGCAGGCGATCAGGCGATGACAAAGTGGTAGATCAGCGACACAGCAATGATGAGCGCACAGATCACTGCGGTGATGGGCGGTGCCCAATGGATGATACGCTCGGCCATTACATCGTCCTCGCTCTCCTCGTCATCGTCCGCATAACGGCCACGGCGGGGTTCTTCGTCATCGTCGCTTTCCTCTTCCTCATCATCGAACATGCGGGTATGCTCGTCCTCTTCATCCTCTTCATCGGCAAACAGATGGCCTTTGGGGACATAGCGGCGCACGCGGTCCATTTCGGCGTTGGTTGCTTCGTCGTCCTCGTCCTCTTCTTCCGGTTCCTGGGCCGGGGCGGGCGGGGTGAACTGTGCGGTGGGCTCCTGGCTGATGGCTGCCTGAGCCGCGGCGGCGGTGGCAGCGGCCTGGGCTGCCTGGGCTGCTGCGGGGTCAACGCCATTGGCCACGGCGTTGATTTCGCGCTGCTGCTGTTCGGCGGTCTGCCGGGCTTCCTCCAGGATGCGGGTCAGGGTTGCCTTGATGTAAGCGCGGTCGCCGCCGCACTCGCTGCAGACGGAAACAGCTTCCTCGTTGGGGTGGAACGCGCCGCAGGCGCAGAACCAGCCGTTTTCGGTATCCTGCGGGACGCAGGTCAGCATCTTATTGTTGGTGCGGGTCTGAAGTGTGCGGGCAATAGAGCCAGGCAGCACACGGGGGGCCTGCAGGCGGACACGCTTATAATTACGCAGATCCACGCCGCGGCCGTTCAGGAAAGCACGGTCCTGCTCAATTTCCACGCTGGAAACCGGCGTATCGCTGACAAACACAGCGTCATCGGCACCAAACAGTTCGCCGGGCTGCACATTGAGCTGCTCATAATAGAAATCATCCTCGCACAGGATCTGACCAGAAGCATCTTTGCACTTGAAGTGGATGATAAAGCCGGTCAGCGGTTCTGTGCCAACATTCTTAAAGGTCAGGCAGACCGCAACTTCACCCGTGACATCCCCTTTCAGCAGCTCAACACGGACAAACTGGACCGGGCTGCCGGCAGTGTAATAATTGGCACGGGATTGCGCCATCAGGGAAAAATTTTGATCCATTGTGTTTCACCTTGCCTCAATTTTCATCAGACGGTTCGGAGGGCTGTTCCGGCGCGGCGGGCTGCTCTGCCGATGCAGGGGCTGCGGCAGGCGCGGGGGTATCCAGCCCAAAGGGTGCCAGGTTTTCGCCTTTCATCAGGGCGTCAAACTCTTCGCCGCTGATCTTTTCGCGTTCCATCAGCACACCGGCCACACGGTGCAGCTCAGTCATGTGCTCGGTCAAAATGCGGCGGGCCGTCTCGTAAGATTCATCCATGATATCACGGATCTCATTATCAATTTCGGACGCCGTATTTTCGGAATAGCCCTTGCCCTGGCCAAAGTCTCGGCCAAGGAAGGTTTCGCCAGGGTCGGTGCCATAAACCACCGGGCCCATGCGCTCTGAGAAGCCATAGCGGGTCACCATGGCGCGGGCGGTATCCGTGGCACGCTGCAGGTCGTTGGAAGCACCGGTGGAGATATCATCCAGCACCAGCTGCTCCGCCACACGGCCGCCCAACAGGCAGACAATGTTCTCGTTCATGGCGGTCTTGGTCACATAGCTGGGGTCTTTTTCCGGCAGATACATGGTAAAGCCGCCTGCCGAACCACGCGGGATAATGCTGATCTGGTGCACGGGATCATGCGTTTTGCAGAAATAGCCGGTAATGGCATGGCCAGCCTCGTGGTAAGAGGTCAGGCGCTTTTCGGCATCGGTCACAACGCGGCTCTTCTTTTCGGGGCCAGCCACAACCTTGATGGAAGCTTCCTCGATTTCGGGTTCGGTGATGGCCTTTTTGCCCTTGCGCGCAGCCAGCAGGGCGGCTTCGTTGACAAGGTTTTCCAGGTCGGCACCAGAGAAGCCCGCGGTGGACTTGGCGATGGTTTTCAGGCTGACATCGGGGCCAAGGGGCTTGTTCTTGGTGTGAACGCGCAGAATCTCCTCGCGGCCCTTCACATCCGGCAGACCAACATAAACCTGACGGTCAAAACGGCCGGGACGCAGCAGAGCCTTATCCAGAATATCGGCGCGGTTGGTGGCAGCCATCACGATAACGCCGTCGTTGGCGTCAAAGCCGTCCATCTCAACCAGCAGCTGGTTCAGGGTCTGCTCGCGCTCGTCATGCCCGCCGCCAAGGCCGGCACCACGCTGACGGCCCACGGCATCGATCTCATCAATAAAGATGATGGAGGGCATTGTCTTTTTGGCTTTTTCAAACAAATCGCGCACACGGGATGCGCCGACGCCGACATACATTTCCACAAAGTCGGAACCGGAGATGGCATAGAACGGAACGCCGGCCTCGCCTGCACAGGCACGGGCCAGCAGCGTTTTGCCGGTGCCCGGAGGGCCGACAAGCAGAACGCCGTGGGGAATGCGCGCCCCCAGGGAGTTGAACTTTTCCGGTGCTTTCAGAAACTGAACCACTTCCTGGAGTTCAGCCTTTTCTTCATCCGCACCGGCAACATCGGCAAAGGTTGCCTTGCGCTGGCCTTCCTGCTGGTCCTTGACCTTGGCACGGCCAACATTCATCAGGCCACCGCCACCGGCACCGCCGCGGTACATGGACATGAAGAGCAGCACCACGCTGCCGATCATAAAGGCGTACAGGATGATCTCAAACCAGGGCACGTTGGTCTTAACGGCGACCATATCGTACTGCATGGGCGCATCCGGGTTGGCTGCATTATACTGGTCGATATAATCCTTGAGGTAGAATTGCAGAAAATAAGAAGGATATGGCAGCTTGTAGGTAATGACCGCTGCCCCGCCGTTCTTGGGGGCGTAAGCATCGGTGCCATCGCCGTAAATTTCTGCAAGCAGGCCGTTGGATGTTTCGCTGGACGTGCCGGATTCCGGCAGCGGATGTTCACCTTCTTTCACGCTCATCTCGATAACGCCGGTGTTCAGGTCCAGGTTAAAGTAGGTGACCTGATTGGATTCAAAGTACCCCATGGCTTCGGACAACATCATGGTACTCTTGCTGGAGCCAAACAGGCTGGAATAGCTGGAGATCATCACGAGTGCTGCCACCATCAGGACAGCGGCAATGATAATGCCGCTGAAACGCGGTTTGTGCTGCAAAAAATCAACTCCCTGTCAAAATCCGCCAAAACGGCGGGCGATTGGTTCTTCTGCCAAGACAGAATTTTATTTGGAATATACTTCCGGTTTTAACACGCCGACATACGGCAGGTTGCGGTACTTTTCGTCATAGTCAAGGCCATAGCCCACAACAAATTCATCGGGCACTTCAAAACCGCAGTAGTCCGGCTCAATATCCACCTTGCGGCGGCTGGGCTTGCTGAGGATGGTGCACAGGCGCACGCTGTTGGGGCGGCGCAATTTCAGCATGGGCACCAAGTGAGACAACGTGACGCCAGTATCCAGAATATCCTCCACGATCAGAACATCCTTGCCGGAAAGATCCTGATCCAGGTCCTTGACGATCTTGACAAGGCCCGTAGAAGTGGTGTTGGCACCGCCATAGCTGGAAACCACCATAAAGTCAATGCTGCAGGGTTCCGTGATGGCGCGCATCAAATCGGCCATGAACACCACGGAGCCTTTCAGGATAGACACCAGCAACAAATCTTTGCCCTCGTAATCGCGGCTGATCTGTGCCCCCAATTCAGCCACCTTGGCCTGCAGCTGCTCTTCCGAAATCAAAACCTTGGCGATATCATTGTTCATATCATGCATGGTCTGTTCCTCCAATATTATGATCTTGTTCCTGCTCCGGGGCCGCAGGCTGGCGGCTTTGCCGAATCAACAGGATCTGCTTTGTCCCATCATCCGGGGACAAACCGTCCGCAAAGCCTGCCCCCCACAGCCAAAGCACCTGGCTACCGCAGGCCAGCAGCGGCATCAGCGTCCGTTCAGCCACAGGAACTTTTGCCTCATTCAGATATTTTTTGAGCGTTTTGCCAACGTGACGTCCCGCCGGGCGGAACGTATCGCCGGGTTGGCGGGTCCTCACAAAAATATTCTTATTTATTTTAGCATAATCTGCACAATAGGTGTAGTCTTTTTTCAAAAATGATGGATTTTTCAAAAAAACTTCATAATTTAGTTGTTGAATCTCCAGCTCATAGCCCCCTGGCAGGCAGTAAACGCCGGTTTTTAGCAGCTGGTGCGGCGTGGGAATGGCTTCCGGCTGCATTTTTAGCACTGAGCGGCAGTACAAAATGCCGTTTGCCGCGGTCCAGCAGGCATCCGGCGTCAGCTGTACCGCACCGCTGCCCTGCCGAACAATGGCCGCAAGAGCCTGCACATATTTTTCTTCAGGGTCACGCGCGCGGGCTGCCAGCATGCGCAGTGCAGCAGCCAGCACCGGGGCATCCGCCGCGGCAAGAATCGGGATGCTGTACCCGCCCCCGCAGGCAGCCTGCGCCAGCAGTTTTTCGGCCAGGTTTTCCAGCCAGATGTTCAGCTCCTGCAGCTGGTTGCACAACCGCCCCACGGCCCGCTCTGCCGCCGGATTGATGGTTTGCAGCGCCGGAACAGCATAATGGCGGATACGGTTGCGGGCATAGGCATCGCTGAAATTGCTTTCGTCCTGAACATAGTGTTGCCCAAGGGCGGCACAGTATGCCGTGGTATCGCTCCTTGTCAGGCACAAAAATGGACGGCGGTACACGCCCCGTACCGCCGGAATACCCGCCATGCCGTGCAGGCCGGTACCGCGCGCCATGCGGAACAACACCGTTTCCGCCTGGTCAGATAACGTATGCGCTGTGGCAATGCAGGCATGCTGCTGTGCGGCCAGCGCATCAAACCAGGTATAGCGCAGGCTGCGCGCCCAGTTCTCGCTGGGGTTTGGGGGAATCTGCACCCCGCTGGCAGCGGCATCGTACAAAAAGAACGGCACATGATGTGTGCGGCAGAACTCCGCCACAAAGCGGGCATCCGCATGGGCAGCTTCGCCCCGGATTCCGTGGTCCACATGGGCCGCCATGACGGTGATGCCAAGTTCCGCTTTGCAGCGCAGCAGAAAACAGAGCAGCGCCATCGAATCCGCCCCGCCGGAGCAGGCAACGATGACACGGTCCCCCAACCGAAACAAACCCTGCCGGCGGCAATAGGCCAGCAAGGTTTGTTCCATCGTGTTTACTGGGTTTTGCAATGAATTGTCTGCGTCAGTACTGTTCATGGATCTCGTCCAGATTGCTGAACCGGGTATGGGCGCCATCCCAGCCAAGGCGGACCACACTGGTTTCGCCATGGCGGTTTTTGGCCACGATACATTCGGCTTCGTTTTCGTTCGCCTGTTCGGTTTCGCCGTTCTGGGAATTGTAATAGGCAGCGCGGTACAGGAAGAGCACCACGTCCGCATCCTGTTCGATAGAGCCGGAATCACGCAGGTCTGAAAGCTGGGGGCGGTGGTCCGAGCGACCCGCTGTTTTTTCGGCAGCACGGGAAAGCTGGGACAGCGCAATGACAGGAACGTTCAGTTCCTTGGCCATAATTTTCAGGTTCCGGGTGATATCGCTGATTTCCTGCACGCGGCTTTCGGTGCGCTTGGCGGACTGCATCAACTGCAAATAGTCGATGATGACCAGACCGATCTTATCCCGTTTGGGGTCCTGGTTGATCTGGCGGATTTTTGCCTTGATTTCCGGCACCGAAATACCGGAGGAATCATCCATGTAAATGGGAACGTTATACAACAGTGACGTTGCATTGGCAAAGTCGTTCCAGTCGGAGTTGTTCAGGCGACCGGTGCGGAATGCCTGGCTGTCAATGCCTGCGGTGCTGGAAAGGATGCGGTCGGTCAGCTGTTCGCAGGTCATTTCCAAGCTGAAAATGACGGTCGGTATCTTTTGCAGGCGGGCCACATTGGTAGCAATGTTCAGCGCAAAACTGGTCTTGCCCATACCGGGGCGGGCCGCCAGAATAATCAGGTCCGAACGGCCAAGGCCGGTCAGGATATTATCCAGATAGTTGAAGCCTGTGGGGATACCGGCAAATTTATCGCGGTCCGCACCGGACAGCTTTTGCATGGTATCAATAACTTCCAGGATAGACTCCTGAATGGTTTTAACGCCGGAGCGGTCCTGGCCGTTGCGGATATCGTACAGCTTTTGCTCGGCGCTTTCCAGCAGCAGGTCAGAATCGGATTCCTCGCTGGACTGCTGCAGGATATCGCGGGCTGCTTCGATCAGACGGCGGGTTTGATATTTTTCCTTGACGATCTTGATGTAAGAATCGACGTTGGAAATCGCCGGGACGGTTTCCGCAATGCGGGTAATGTACACTTTGGCATCATCTGCGCCCTTGAACACACCGTTCTGAGCCAGAGAGTCCACCAGAGTGATAACGTCCACCGCTTCGCTTTCGCTGAACAGGCGGCGCATTTCCTCATAGACGGCCCGGTTCTGCTCCGAATAGAACATATCGGGGTCCATCTCGGTGATCAGGCGGTTCAGGATGGTTTCATCCATCAGCGCTGCGCCAAGCACGCTTTGTTCCGCCTGCATGTTATACGGCAGCTGAATGCCCAGGCTGGACAAGCTTAATTCATTGTTTGCCATTCAGGCACCTCCCTGCCGTTTTTGTTGGAATGTAATTACAAGACCCCCTGCCAATTACAGCGGAGCCTCCTCGACCTTGACCTTGAACGCGGCCACAACACCCACATGCAGGCGGACTTTGGCATCATAACTGCCAAACTCCTTGATGCTGGCGGGCATTTCGATTTTTTTCTTGTCGATTTCGGTGCCGGTCAGCTTGTACAACTGTTCGGCAACTTCCTTTGCGGTCACTTTGCCATGCAGCTTGCCGGAAGCGCCCCCCTTGACCTTGACAGAAACGATCTGGCCCTTGATCTTGGCAGCCAGTTCTTCAGCAGCAGCCTTAGCTTCGGCTTCATGGTGGGCTTTGGCTTCGCTCTTGGTGCGGGCGGTGTTCACAGCGTCAGCATCGGCCACTGCAGCCAGACCGCGCGGGAACAGGAAGTTGCGGGCGTAACCGTCCGACACTTCATGGATTTCATCCTTTTTACCAATGCTCTTGACATCCTGTTTGAGAATAACTTTCATCGTGGTTGTTCCCCTCTCTATGTAGTAATTGATATAATTTTCTGCCATTGGCAGGGATTCGCTGATAATTTAATTTGTTAAACTGCACCCACCAGTTCTTCCTGGCATTCCTGGTTGGCGCGGTATTCGTCGATCTGCGCGCGGATGCGGGCTTCGGCTTCCTTTACGGTACAATCACGCAACTGGGCACCGGCCATCGTCAGGTGGCCGCCGCCGCCCAAGGGCTCCAGAATGACCTGTACGTTCAGCGCACCCATGCTGCGGGCGGAGATGTTGACACCGCCGTTTTTGGCGATTGCCACAAAGCTGGCATCCACGCCGTTGATGGTCAGCAGGTCATTGGCTGCCATGGGCAGAACCACACTCATGGCGGGGTCAAGCTCATCCGAAGTGGCGATAGCGCAGCCTTTGTAGAGGTAAGCGCCCTCCACAATAGCGGCGCGGGCTTCGTATTCTTCTTTGGAAATATTGAACAGGCGCTTGGTCGCGGCGGTTTCGGCCCCGCGGCTGCGCAGCCAGGCGGCAGCCTCAAAGGTACGCACGCCGACATGCAGCGCAAAACTGCGGGTATCCAGCATGATGCCAGACAGCAGCGCCTGGGCTTCCAACTGAGTGATGTTGTTTTGGGCGGGCATGAATTGCAGCAGTTCACACACCAGCTCGCTGGCGCTGGAAGCAAAGGGTTCATGATACAAAAGGATCGGGTTATCAATATGCCCTACCGCCATGCGGTGATGGTCGATAACAACCACGCGGCTGCATTTTTCGTAAATCTTTTGGTCTTCCAGCAGGCGCTTTTGGTATGTATCGGTTACGATCAGCAGGGTTTTGGGGGTGATGAGCTTATAGGTTTCTTCCGGCTCAATAAAGTTGTGGTCCTCCCCTGCCTTGTTGAACACATCCAGCAGCTGGCCCGCCAGCGTTGCCTTGCTGCGCACTGCGATGACCGAAGGCACATCGCACATTTTGCACATGCGCAGCAAACCGATGGCGGAGCCGATGGCATCCAAATCGCTCTGGCGGTGGCCCATGATAATGACGCTGTCGCTCTGGCGGATCTGGTCTGCCAGGGCGTTGGCAATGATGCGGCTGCGCACATGGCTGCGCTTTTCGACACCATGGGAAATGCCGCCGAAGAATTCAAAGCCATCGACTGTTTTCACGGCAGCCTGGTCGCCGCCACGGCCCAAGGCAATATCAATGCTTTCGCGGGCCATCTCCTGGCATTCCTGCATAGTAGCGCCGCCGTGGCCTACGCCGATGGATAGGGTGAGAATTCCGCCGGGGTGCAACGCACGCACTTTATCCAGAATATCAAAGCGTTCTTCCATCATCCAGCGGATATCCCGCTCTTCCACCACCGCAATATAGCGACTGTTGGACACCTTGCGCAGGAAACCGGTCGTGCGGCCGATGTATTCTTCCAGCAGGGTGTTGATGGCCTCCAGCTCGTGCGCCTGCTCGGAGTCCTTCATATCGTTGAACAGCTCGTCATAGCTGTCCACCCCAATGATCAGGTAAGCCGGGCGGCTGGCAGTGTATTCATCCAGCGTGTTTTTGTAGAACGTATCGTTGACCAAAAACAGCAATGTGCCCGTTTTGCTGCTGCGGCTGGTTGTGGCATAGGCCGTGTAGCGGTTTTCGTCAATGGTCAGGTCCTGGCCGTGGGCGCGGGCACAGACGGAAAGGTCAATGCCGGTCATCAGGCGGTCCGGTGCAGCCAGCAGGGCATCCTGCCCCGCCAGAATCTGCTCCCGGAAGGCCGGATTATACCACACCACGGAGCCTTCGGTAATCAGGGCAGTGGGGATGGAAAAATCCGCCAGCGAATACTGGGTCTTGCTGCCCTCAAAGTTGGTCCCGCACAGCATATCGGCCACAAAGCGCCGCAGCCGGCGGATGCCAAGCACCGCCACCACCAACGCAAACACTACAAGCAGCGCCGGTGCCAGCAGCCAGCGCGGGTTGCTGAACGCCAGCGGCACAGCCAGAGCGATGCACGCAACGAGCAGCAAAAAGATAATGACAAAGATATCACGTCTCAGCTTGTTTTTCATCATCGTTCCTCGGTGCCTGCAATGTGGGGCAGGCGGTCACGGTCAGATATGGTTTGAATCAAACTTCCATCAGAATGGGCAGAATCATGGGGCTGCGCTTGGTTTTGCGGTAGATATAGCTGGAAAGCGCCTCCCGCACGCGGGATTTCACGCTGGCCCAGTCGTGCATGTTATCCGCCATACTGCGGTCAAGGGCCATTTCAACCTGCACGCGGGCACCGTCCATCAGCTCCTCGCTTTCCCGCACATAGACAAAGCCGCGGGAAACCAGGTCCGGGCCGGAAAGCAGCTGGCCGGTGCTGCCATCCACGGCTGCGGTAACGATGATGATACCGTCCTCCGACAGGTGGTGGCGGTCACGCAGGACCACATTGCCCACATCGCCCACGCCATAGCCATCCACCATCACAGCACCGGCGGGCACAGTGCCCTCCACTGCCATGCCATCGCGGGAAAGGCGGATGTTCTGGCCATTTTCAGCAATATAAATATTCTGCTTGGGGATATAGCCCAGGTGCTCCGCCGTTTCGGCGTGGCGCTTGAGCTGCTTGAACTCGCCGTGAACCGGCAGGAAATACTGCGGGTGGGCAAGGGTCAGCATCAGCTTCTGCTCTTCCTGGCAGGCGTGGCCGGAAACATGGGTATCGTACATGTTTTCGTAAATGACCTCTGCGCCCAGGGCCAGAAGGCCGTTGACCACCTTGGTCACGGTCTTTTCGTTGCCGGGGATGGGGCGGGCCGAGATAATGATAAAGTCAGTAGGGCCGACCTTGACGGTACGGTGGCTGGCCTGCGCCATACGGGACAGAGCGGACAGCGGTTCGCCCTGGCTGCCGGTGGTGATAAGGACAACCTTTTCCGGTGGGTATTTGTTGATCTCCTCGATATCGATCAGCACATTATCCGGCGCATGCAGATACCCCAGCTCCCGCGCCATTTCGGTGTTGGAAACCATGCTGCGGCCATTGACGGCCACCTTGCGGCCATACTCAATGGCCAGGTCAATGATCTGCTGGATGCGGTAGATGTTGGAAGCAAAGGTTGCCACGATAATGCGGCGTTTTTTGGCGCGGGCAAACAGGCTGCGCACCCCTTCGGCCACAGTCTGCTCAGTTGCCGTAAAGCCGGGGCGCTCCGCGTTGGTAGAATCCGCCAGCAAAGCCAGCACGCCGCGGCGGCCATACTCCGCAATGGTGGAAAGGTCGGTAACGGCATCGCCGGAAAGCGGCGTGTAGTCGATCTTGAAGTCGCCGGTATGCAGCACGGTGCCTGCCGGGCAGTCAATGGCAAACGCCAGAGAATCCGGGATAGAGTGGTTGACATGGATGGGCTCCACCGTAAAGCAGCCAAGGCGCACTTTCTGGCGGGGACGGATCTCATGGAACTCTGCACTGGAGGCAAGACCGTGCTCCTCCAGCTTGTTTTTGATCAGGCCAATGGTCAAACGTGCAGTGTAAATGGGCACGTTGAACTTTTTGAGCAGATACGGCAGGCTGCCGATATGGTCTTCGTGGCCATGGGTAATGAACAGGCCCTTGATGCGGTCCTTATTTTCCAATACATAGGTGAAATCCGGAATGACAAGGTCCACGCCGAACATATCGGAATCCGGGAACACCAGGCCGCAGTCCACCAGGATCATATCGCCCTGGCATTCATACAGGGTGATGTTTTTGCCAACTTCGCCCAGGCCGCCCAGCGGGCAGATGTGCATGGGAACAGCCGGGGTGGAAGCATCATAATAATGCTGCTTATAGCTGCGGCGCTGCGGGCTGCGGGGGCGCTGCACCGGGGCCGAAGCTGCTGCATTCACCGCATTGCTCGCTGCAGCCTGCTGGGGCTGCGGGGCACGGCGGCGCTGCGGCTTGCGGTGCTGGGGCTGTGTTTTTTCCTCTGCTGCCTGCGGGGTGCTGGCCGCGGGGGCAGGCGCACCGGGTTTGCGGTTCTGGTTATTATTATTTGCGCGCGGGGCACGGCGGGTGTAATTGCTGCGGCCCTGCTGGCGGGGGCGTTTTTCGTTGTTGTGATCTTCCATTGCATAACCTCCATATTGTATTCGGCCAGGGTTGGTGGTTACACACACGGTAAGCACCGTACCCCGGACGTGATGTTTTGTCGCATGTAAAATTTGTACGGCACTGTGCCGATTTACTGAATCAAGGTTGGACGCGAAGAGTTCAGCCGAAAGGCTGCAACCGGGTCCTGAATCAAACTACGACATTGCAATTAAATCTATTATAAGGCGCAGCGGGTGCATTGTCAAATAGTATGCCGGACGCATTTATGGACAAATTACACAAAAGCTTGCAGGGCTGGGCAAAATCGCGTATAATTATTTTTATGGCAATACCACATAATTCTAAGTGCCGATACGGCGAGCGAGGTGCGGCAGCTGCTAAGCCAAAA
>ERZ1673751.1808-NODE-1808-length-11797-cov-4.657639_pt1 | contig 11797 bp, 12 predicted proteins | sample MGYA00580202_ERZ1673751 | MGnify/ENA primary metagenome ERZ1673751 (study PRJEB41218, sample SAMN15661780) | gut metagenome | host: Homo sapiens | place: Canada: London | collected 2015-08-20/2019-03-30 | study: EMG produced TPA metagenomics assembly of... | reverse complement strand
TTACCCCAATTTATAAGAGAACTTGTAGAGGAATATTTAAGAAATCAATGGATAAAATATTTTGCTTGTACAAATACGATTGCAGAAGGAGTTAATTTTCCAATTAAAACTTTAGTTGTTAATTCTTGTAGAAGATATAATCATATTTGCAATCATCGAGCCCCCCTTAAAATCAGAGACTTAAAAAATCTATTTGGAAGAACTGGAAGGGCTGGACAGGAAACTGAAGGTATTGTTATAACTATTAATCCCTGTGATTTTATTATTGTAAACAATGTAATCAACAACAGAACTGAAGCGGCTAGTAGCTATTTATTATTGCTTATTAGTTCATTAGAAACATTTTTAAAACAACATGCTTTAAATTTTAATAACGAATGGTTAGAAGCTCAAACATCTATATCTGAACTCATAGATAAAATTGATTTATCTATCATTTCAATGTTACCTAACAATATAGAAACAGATAATTTAGAAAGTATTTTAAAGGAATTAGAACTATGTTCTTTAACGTATTTTATGACAACTCAAGAGCAAAAAGAACTTTTTCATGCACTTTTAATATATAGAATGCAACGAATTAAAGATTATATTATAAAAAATGAATTTACCTATTTAAAATCATCCCAACTTGGTGTTTGTAAATATGAGAAACTGTTAAAAATAATTTCCTTTGATGATGATTTTTGGACTAACAATCAAATATCACTAGATGAAATTATAAATAAATTTCTGAGTTGGAAAGGACAGATTGATACAACAAATTATAATCACTATTTTCTAATTATACATAATTGGATTAATGGGAAATGGTATCATCAGTTAAGTAAAGAATACAATGTTAATGAAATTTTTGATATTTTTGCAGACTTTGTATCTTCATTTACATCTTTTTGTCAAAGTGTAATCTCTATTGCCTTAACATATTTAAATCAATATAATATTTTAATTTCTCCCAATATTGAAAATTTTGCTCAGTTTCTTGAGAAAGGCGTTTCCAATACTTTGCAAATACATTTGTATGAAATAGGATTTACTGAAAGATTAGGGAATTATGCTATTTATAAAACTATCTCATCTTTTGAAAATTATGAATACGAAAACAATTATCAACTAAAGAACTTTATAAAAAATAACAGACAGCTAATTTTAGATATTTTATCTAAAAACGATATTCCTAAACTGGCTATTGATAAGATTGAAAATAATATACATTTCTTATAATTATCTTTTTATATAGTTTTATTTAATTCGTGTATTGCACGATGAGTCCAGCCAGATTCAAGGTAAGTTCTTGAATTTACAAAGAATTTACCGATAAAAAAGTCAATTTTTTAGCACCTGCTAATGTTGGGTGCTAATTTTTTTATCAAAATACTGCTAATGTCATCATCAAAAGTTAGCCTTTTTGTGAAAGGGCTGATATGAAACTTTACAACCGAGAAACCTCTTACTATACTATCATTACAATTCCAAAGTGTTTGGTTTCCCAATACGGTAAAAAACAAATATGGAGATCATTGAATACCAAGGATTATAAGTTGGCTAAACTGCGGGCGGAGCTTGAAACAATGTCTATTCGGCGTAAATTATTAAACGATCTCAATAAGCAAAAAGAGAAAAACTCTAAAGCACTTGATTTTGCCCAGATTCTTGATGATGACGATGATGATTTCTTTGAAGACGATATAGATATTGAAGATACTGTTGATTTTAGTCAGTACACGGAAGAAGAATTTGCCAAGCTGGATGACTTTTATGCAATGGCAAATATGTCTCATCAAACCTATGAAAAATTTAAAGAAATAAAAGAACGACACAGACAACAACAGAAAATACAAAAAGCTCTTGAAAAGGAAAAAGCAGATAATCAGATCCGCTCCAGTATTTACGATTATGATGAACAAAAAGCTGAAAATTTGGCTTATAGCTGGTTAATTGATAAAATTGAAACTGAAAAAGACCGATTAAAAACATCAAAAAACACATCGGAAGACAAACGTTTTTATCGTGAAAACCTTAACTTTTATGAAACAAGATACATCAATAACGAATATTCAGTTATTGATGAAGAAATGAATCTTTATTTATTTGAGAGTATTTCCCCGAAACCCTCACAAAATAGTCTTTTCGATATGAGAAATGCCTTTATGCGGGCAAAAATTCAGTTCTTACGTTATATTTACGAATATCTTAATGGGGTTCGCCGTGAAGTTGAACCAGAATTAATTGATCGCATATACGAAAATCAAATTATTATAAACGAAACTTTAAAGAGCAGAAAGCCGCAAAAACCCGATATGACCTTATCTGAAATTGTCGAAGCGTATAATCAAACGCCTAGCAGAGACAATACATCCAAAGAAACAAAAGAAAGAGTTGCCAGCAAGATAAATTTGCTTGCTGATATAATCGGTAAGGACAAAGTAATTCGTCAAATTACTGCTGATGATTTGCAGGAACTTGTATACACCGTCCCATTTATTCCCAGTCGGTTTGGCAGCGGCAAAACAGCAAATAAAACGATCCAACAAGCAATTAAAATGGCAAAGGTTGACGAAACGCTTCCCCGCCTTTCCGTAAAAACGCAAAACGACTACATCCAAACATTAAGTTCTGTCTTTATGTGGGCAAAACAAAAAAAGTTTATTGATGAGAATCCTTTTGATGAAGTGGAAATGCCAGCACAAGACATTCGGGATAAACAAGGGGATAAATATTTATCATTTTCAATAACTCAATTACAGGCAATATTTAATACTCCAGTTTATCGTGGTTGTATAAACAATAGGCTCGGACGTATGACACCAGGAAAAAAAATTTACAGAGACGCCTATTTCTGGGTACCACTAATTAGTTTATACTCTGGGGCAAGATTAAATGAAATTTGCCTAATAATTCAAAAATTGCCAATAAAAAAGCCCAACAACTCTGCTGATTTTCAAATAAGAATCTAGATAATGCTTTTGTAAATTGAGGTTCGGTCGGATTAAGATATGTATATAGAGGAGTATTGTAAAAAGAATGTTCTGTCGTCCATTTACCAAGTAAAGGAAAATTATCAAACAATTGTTGATATGAAATATATTTTTTAGAAATGTAACTATCTTTAAAATATGTATGATATTCACTTAAAAAAGGAATGATCTTTAAGTGAGCACCATAATATTTCTTTATATATGATAAACCAGCAAAATCTAAATCAGGATAATTTTCTGCAAGATAGGTGGTAATTCTACTATACTGAGACATCTAAACTATTTTTTATCACAACGTTGAAACAGCTTACTTCCTTTATTGTTATAGCACTCAATATAATCGCCTCTTTTGATTGTAACTGTTGTCGCTGTAAACCCAATTAGTGTTCCTTGTTTATAAAATAAAGAGTATCCTTGTTCATTATATACATAAACATTTGAGCCTTTTTGTACAGCACTTGCAATATTCTTTGAAATCATAACGTTTCTCCGCATCATATAATTAAAATTACTGTAATTATAATTACATTTAAATAAAGAAAGTCAACAGGTAAATTCAACTTATTATGAATAGAGTTGAAGCTGAAAATATTGCCCAAAAAGTTGTTGAACTTCTAGAACAGGAACGGGTTAAGAGAAATATAACTAAGACCGAAATAAATAATAAAACAGGTCTTAGTCGTACAGCGTGGACTCTTATGGTTTCAAAGAAAAACAGCCCGACATTGCGGACACTTTTAATGGTTGCTGATGTGATCGGTGTTGATTTGAAGCAAATTATTGCGGAATCTGAAAAATAGTTCGTTAAGGATATGAAAAAACTTCTTCTTATATTGATGATTACGTTTTTAACCTCATCAGCCCTCGCAGCAGATGATCAAACTGTGATTATGAATACAAAAACCTATATTTATCATACTCCTGATTGCAAGTGGGCTAAAAAGTGCACGAAGAACTGTATCAAAATAACCAAACAAAAAGCCCAAGCTCAAGGAGCAAGGGCTTGTAAAGTCTGTGGTGGTTAGTTATATTCCGAATTTACAATATCTGACAAATATACTTTTGATTTGAAATTAAGAGTCTTTCCCGTCAAAACTTCATCATAGTAATATTGGCCAATAACCTTATTTGTATTTATAAATTTTGAATTGAGTACGCTAGCAGATATAATAATCTGACATGGAACTGTACTCTTTTCACAAAAGTCATTTATAGAATCTTGAATATTATAGATCCGATCATCTTCAATTCCTTTATCTTCTAGATTATCAAGTAGCATAAACCGTGGTAATTTAAAAGTCGAATTTTCAACAGAGGCTTCCCATAAGCCAATAGAAAAACAGTTTTTGATATATCCCATTGTACTTGCTGCAAAATTCGTTCTTTCATCAATAAATAAACGATTTTTTTCAAAATTAATTTTTATATCTTTTATTTTTTTCAGATCTTTATCTGCTCCGATATCATTTAATAATAATTGCTTTAGATTATCCGTGATCAATCGCAATGAATCATTTAATTTAGCTTCATTTCTCAGATGAATACTTTCTATCTTTTCTTTAATTTTTGTAGTTTTTTCATTTAATTCTTCTTTTGCTTCAATTTTAATTTTTAAACTTTCAGCTAAAGCACTCTGCTTTTCTAAATCCTCTATATCTCTTTTCAAATAACCAATTTCCTCGTTTAAATTTAAAAAATATATTTCATTTTGAAATACTGTTGAATTTTTCAATGATAAATCTTTTTGAAGTTTGTCTTTCTTATTTTTCAAAACCTTTAATTCTCTGCTAAGATCCTGAATTATAATTCCCCTTTTAGTTTGAAGCGTTTCCGATTCTTGTATTTGCATCAACAAATTACGTTTTAGTTTATTTAAATTGATATTCCTTGTTTTTCCATCCAAAGGAGATTTACATAAATAGCAGCTATCAATACTCTGATTTTTTTGCACTTCAGAAAAACATACTGGACAAATATCAACATCCACCGATTCTACATATTCCATAGTTTTCTCTGAATCCTCTAAAAACGATAATTTACGTTTTAATGATGAGATAAAATTATTTGAATCTATTCTTTCATAATTGTATTTAATTAAATCTGCTGTTTTATCATTAATCTCAGCGTTTATCTTTTCGATATCTAGAATAATCTTTTTTAACTCTCCTGTACCCTCTTTTTTTGCAAAATCGGAATAAAACTGATCTTTTAAAGATAACAATTTATTGGATTTATCATTTAGTTCTTTATTTTTATCATTTATCAACTGGTTAAAAAAAAGGGGATCACTAGCATTACCTGTTACATTTAGAACTGATAACACATTACTCAAATAATCAGATATTTCTTTATGTTCTACCTCTAACTTTTTTAATTCATTTTTAAGCATATAATAATCCGTGTCATATACACCTAACATTAAATCACTAATAACTTTTCTTTTTAGATCATTATCATACACTTCATTTCTAAAGATTTCAAAGTATGGTGTTCTTTGATCAACATACATTAACCGCAAAAGAGAATTCATCGTAATAGCACTATCCAATTCAGAAATTTTTACCTCTGGTATTTCTAAAACTTTAAATAAGAAATTTGAAAAACTTTCTTTCTGTTTACTCTCTTTATAATTATACCTTTTCCAGCACATTTCCCCACAAGATAAGGCTTGATTTAAATCTCCCTCGCAAATACTCATAGCTGCTCCTCCGTATGGGGGATGATCTATATCTCTTTTTAAAGTAAAGATTTCATCATTTAACAAAACCTCACCATACACCGCTGTACATTCTTTAATTTCTTTTTTCCATTCTGTTTCGCTTAAATATCCACCAAGAACATAGAATATCATATCCATAATACACGATTTACCAAAAGCATTTTTTCCATATATAACATTCATTCCTTTATGGAAATTTTGATCATAAACGACCTGCTGATCTTTTACAATCACAAGTCTATTTAAGAAGATTGTGGGTTTATAGAATGATTTCATCATAACGATACTCCATTAATCCTGTCCTTGCCTTAAGGCCATTTTCACCCCAAAAATGTATTTTGGATAATTTGTTAACCAAAAAATCAAGTAATTCTTGATTATCGCTATTTCTTTGTTCCAGTTGCTGATCTAAATATGGAGCAATATCAATTTGCTCATTTAAAAAAATTATGTTTTTCTGATAATACTCTGTATTAATAATTTTTTTAGCAACTAAAGTATCTATCGCCATACATTGATATACATCTAAGTTATCAAACAATTGTTTTTTTGTACCCTGAACAGCATAAGGACTTTCATATTTTTTAAATTGACTTCTATAAGAAACCATTTCTTTAGGTAATTTTATATCTGTAATAAATTGAGGAAATAAAAAATAAAAATCTAATATTTTTAATACATCAAGATTGAATTGTTTATTTTTATCAAAATATAAAAGAGATAATATTCTAAAAATTTCATTATATGGATCACATTGAGGTTGATATGTTAACATTCTGTATGCTCCTTATCAAACCAAATATGGCAATTTCCAGCCAAAAAATAAATCATTCCTTCAATATCCTCGTAATTTAAATCAAAATAATTTTCTCCTTTCTGTATCTCTTCAGATACAGGAACAATTACCTTCTCTGAAACAACTTTTTTTATTTCAAATAAATTTTTCTCAGCACATATTTCTGGGTATACATAAGTTTTAAATAAATGTATAATCATAGCAAAGATATATGTAAGATATTTATTGGCAGAAGCAAAAAGAGAATATTTATCTATCAATTTCGAAACTTTTTCCTTTAACCTTAAGGCAATAAATAATTCTTTTCCTCTAGAAGCTAAATTCAACTTTCCTTGAAGATCCATTTGCTCTGTATCTCCAAGTTCTTGAATATAATGATTTAGATTTTGGCTAATATGTTCAAGTAAATTATTATTACCAATTTCTTCTTGGATCTTACGCTCCAACAAATATAAATAAGGTATTTTGGCATCTTGAGAAACGACCATTAGTCCTTGATTACAACCTACCGCAACTCCTTGTTTTGATGTTGCATTGTTTTGCGTATCTATAGTTTCTATCATTTATCTCTCATCTAAAAAACTTAACTACAATGGATATTATAGAAGAAAATATTGAAAATGCCTTTTGCAAAAAAGATAAAGAACCACCTGATGTTTTAGCGTCAATAACAATCATTCCTTTATTTTCAGCAATAGCGGTTCCTCTTTCAGACTTAGCTTGATTTTGCGTATTTATATGTTTATCAAACACTTTTATCTCCTCTTGTATATTTGTTTACAATACATCTATTAAGATTAAAAACAAGATTTTTATTAGTTTTACAAATATTAATAAAACAAAAGTACGCATTGCCTGGTCAGGCAAATGATATTAAATTACTAATTCTCTTGTAACAACCAATCAAAAACATTCAGACGTTTGATACCATTGTTTTCGCCAGAACCGTAATCCATTGACAATAAGAATTTGGGATAATTATCATCTATAGCTTCTAAAGAAGCTAATTCACGTTGTAAAATTTGAGGTTCAAGCACATTTAAAGCCACTTGGTAATATTCAACCAAGCCCCCGCTTTTCTTTGCGACAAAGTCAACTTCAATATTTTTGCCACCTTTTACCAACTTACCTACAGATACTTCATACCCTCGCCGTATCAGTTCCAAATAAACAATATTCTCCAGAATATGACCGGCATCCATATCTTTTATACCGAGTAAAGCTGTCCGCAAACCTATATCGGCAACATAATATTTGGCATTGCTGTCTAAATATTGTTTCCCTTTAATATCGTACCGATCACACTTGTACATTAAGAAACTATCTACCAAACCTTGGATATATGTATCTATCGTTGGAACCGATATTTTACGCCCGCTTGCTTCTAAATTTTTTGAAATATTACGAACAGATGTTTCACACCCGATATTATCAAACAAATATTTAACCACCGCATCTAATTTGTTTGTATCGGCTATATTAAATCGTTTCACTACATCTTTTTGAATTGTGTTTAAGTATACAGTATCCAGCAAATAATCGCTGATAAGCTGTTTATCATACAACAAATTAAGCGTTTGAGGAAAACCACTTTCTTTGATGTAATGTGAATAAACAGCTATTGGATTATGCAAATCCAACATATCTTGTTTGGTCTTAATATTCCATTGAGCAAATTGCGAATATGCTCCAAAATATTCTTTAAATGATAAGGGCTGCATTTTTATTTCGACATAACGGCCGCCTAATTGATTTGCCAAATCACTGGAGAACATATACGCATTTGAACCTGTCAAATATAAATCGACATTATTTTGCAAACGTAAGGTGTTCGCTACTCTTTGCCAATCTCTCAATAACTGTATTTCATCAATAAAGACATAATTCATCTTCTGAGGATTAAGATGTTTTACAATATGGTCAAGGAGTTTATTGTAATCGGTTAAAAAGTTCTCTTTGTCATATTCCAAACCAATTTTTTGAGTTTGCATAAGATCTTCAAGATTGATGTTGATTATCTGGCTATCATCTGCGATCTTATCAAAAATTAAATCCATCTGGTAAAGATAAAACAACTTGGATTTGCCACAACGTCTAACACCAGTAACAATTTTTATCAAATCGGTTTGGCTCTGCCATTTTTTTAATTGTTCTATATATTGTGGTCTTCCGACTATTCTTTCTGATACCATTTACAAATTCCTTTCCATGCATTTATTATAAATATACTTAATAAATTTGCAAAAATCAAGACAAATGTAAAATGCATTTTACAATATTTGCAAAAATTAATTTTTGTCAAATGCATATAAAGGCATTAGATTGTAAACTTGACACCCTAAAAATCAGAATATTCCCATTTATTGTAATATGAAATTCTATAATTGATTTATACTACTCATTATTTTTACCGCCACAATTAATCTTAATTTTACTACGACCGAAAAAATAGATTTTTATCCCTTTTAGATGATATCTAAACTTCCGATAATGATATTTGATCACCTCTATTAACGTACAATCAGGACGCCAATTTTGATCGAAAAACTCTGAAATTTTAATAAATTCTTTATTTTGCAATGCGTCAGGTATATATTTTTCTATTTTAATTTCTGCTTCATCTTCATTATCATCATAATAGTATACATTAAAAAATCTTTTATAACATTCATTAAAATGTTTTTCTAAATAATATAATCTGATGCATAACTGATTATAGAGATTGTAATTAAATAAGAATTTTTTATACATATCATTAAATATACTTTTATTTCCTTGCTGATATAGCGGTTTTGCTGAAAACAATTGTTCCGTATAAGTTGTCCATAAGAGATTTAAGGTATCATAAGTGGATTGTATTATTTTTATCTCAGGTATAAAGCATCGATTGCAATCATTTAAAAATATATACTTATCTATATTGAATGAAAATGACACCATTGGACCTCGAATAATAGTAGATATAGCTTCCACTTTTTCGTTTTTATAAGCAATGATCAATTTATCTAATATATTCTTTTTATAATCCAACATATTTTCAAGATTTAAATGAAACTGCGTAGATAATGTACAAAAATCTCCTCGCATTTGACGATTTGCTTTTCGCATTTCCAATTTCAAACCGAATTTGTATGCAAATAAAGCACCTAAAAATACAGATACAAAGGTAACACAAGCATCAAGCCAATTTACCTTCGTAAGAGCCTCTCCTATTTTAATCACCAAATTTTCAATATCAAAGTTCATTAATTTTACCTTTTATTTAGTTCTCTAAATATTCCCTCATTTTGATAAAAGATCTACCTTTGAGATCGCTATAAATTTTAATTTATCATAAAGTAAGCCTACAAAAATACAAGAAATGATTTATCAAACATAAACGTTTTTCAAACTGCTAATTTTCTCTGCTAATGTCTGACATCAAAATATGAAAAATGGAATCTTCTGAAAGTCCCTGTTGACAAGGGTTACGGTGCTAATGTACAGTCAAAAAAGCTGCTAATGTTTGGTGCTAATTTTTGATGATTTTAACCCCAGACAATATAGGTGTTAATTAATTGATTTTACAGTATATATGGCAATTAGTGGCTGGGGTTGTCGAATCCAGCCACCCCAGCCAGACTGAACAGAGGTTAGATTTTAAGGTCTAACCTCTTGTTTTTAATGATATTTTGCGGTTCGTATAATATATTTTCAAAACTAGCCTTTTTTACTATCCATACGAACTACTTTCTTTAAGTATCCTTGTTTTTCAATAGCTTAACTTGGTTTGAATCCAGCCAGTCATCTGGGATTACAAATAAGCTTAAATCTATATTTAATTACTCTGACCTCTGCTAAAATTTGCAAAGGTTTAACATTTTTTCTGTTTTACTTTTTATTAAACCTGACTAATTTATTATAAGGTTGGGAGTTTGTATAAATGGCCGATTTAAGAAAAGATTTTAAATATTGGTTGATTACGCATAGCTGTAAAGAACGGACGGCATACGAATATGTCAAGCGTATTGATAGAATTTGTAATAAACTCTTTAACAACCATCGTGATTGGGAAACTCTGGCTCAAAGTATTCATCCTGTACTTTTGCTATATTTACTATGTCCAACACAAACACTATCGAAACCGACTGATCTAAACACAATCTGTCGCCTATTATCTGAAAAAAATATACTCTCTATAATAAAACAGTTTTTTGATGACTTTCGTTTATATATATCTTTTGATGATTTTTTGTTTTGGCTCTGGAATGAAAGCAAAGGCAAACGACTGAACAAAACAGCAGTCTTAAAATTTTATCACTTTCTACAAGGCACTGAATGTCATGAAATTGATATAATCACTCTAAAGCCTCTTAATTTTGATGATATTTGTAATCATTTGTCAAACATTGTAACTCATCAAGGCTTATTCAATATAGAAGTTCAGGAATATGCCAATGAACACAATGCTAAGACTGTCGTCCCAAGAAAAGATTCTTTTACAAAAAAAACTTCGGATTTTTTAGGTATTAAAGATTCATCAGATTCCTTGGAATGTTCCCCTAAAACCTTTAAAAGGATCGTTAAAAACCAATACAAGCAAAAAAACGAAAAATTTTCATTAGACTATGATGACAATCGAAAATGTACTAATTTTGAAGATATTCAGGCATATTTAAAAGAACATCACCATCCATCTGGACACACCTACCAAGCTGGTACTTATAATTCTCAATCCAAAAATAATTGGTGCAATGCCCAAGAAGCAGCTGATATAATTGGCTGTTCCGTTTCTACTGTAATTCAATATAGAAAAGATGGTGAATTAACTTACACTGATTATACTCCCAGACACGTTTTATATTTCATCCCTGATGTTGAGCGTATTCGCGATGAACGTAAACAAAATGGGCGCAGAACAAAAAAACATTAAATCCGTTACATTTATTTCAATCTCTTACCTTTTATCTTCATATTATATATTTTTTTCGATCAATAAATTTATCCGTCCACTTTTATGATTTTATTTTTTGAATTTTGCGAAATATAAAGAAAACGTAGAACGGGCCCGTCCTGCAAATTGTTTTTAATAATTTGAAGGATAAAAAATATGAAAAGTTCTTTGCAAAATAAAATTACTATTAAGAATACTATTAAAAATACTCTAGCTTCTCCTGCCATTATTAAGGCGATTGAAGCGTATGACTTAAAGCGGTTTGTTTACACACAGGTTCCACCGACGAAGTATGTATCTGGAAAAACGAGATCTGTCGATGTATCAATTCAAGTTCTCAATTATAACAGACTTCTGCAACCCATTCTTCA
>ERZ1673751.1793-NODE-1793-length-11870-cov-4.969276_pt1 | contig 11870 bp, 8 predicted proteins | sample MGYA00580202_ERZ1673751 | MGnify/ENA primary metagenome ERZ1673751 (study PRJEB41218, sample SAMN15661780) | gut metagenome | host: Homo sapiens | place: Canada: London | collected 2015-08-20/2019-03-30 | study: EMG produced TPA metagenomics assembly of... | reverse complement strand
TGGACAGTCTCACCGGCCACACCGTTGTAGTTGATGTTGTAGTTCTTCTGGTAGACGGTGAGCTGACCGTAGTAGAGCTTGTTATCGGAGCTGTTCTTGGTCACGATCCACAGCGTGCACTGGCCGTTGACAAAGTTGCTGTCAGTCAGCGGGTACAGGTTGGTGCTGGTGGTGTTGGCGTAGTAGACGGTCTTGCCGCTCTGGGAGAAATCAGTCGGAGTAGTGGCCTGGTTCGGGGTGCCGACAACATAATAGTAGGAAGCACCGGCGGGAACCTGAACATAGTAACGATAGGTATTACCGTAGGCAACCGGCTCGGGATACTGCGCCTCATAGGTGGTGCTGATGGGGGTCACAGTTGCGCTAAAGGTAATGGGATAGTTACCATTGTTGGTATAGACGATACCTGTGAAAGACGCGGTGCCGATGCTGGTGCCGGTAATCGTATAGGTATAGTAGGCACTGGACGCACCGCTGGTCTGCTGGATGTAGCAGTTGGTACGAGAACCGGTGTAGAGCGTAACATAGCTAACGGTTGCACTAATACGAGCAGTCGTCAAAGCGGCCTGCGCAATCGCAACGAGGTTGTTGTTCGTAATATAGCCGTAATTATAGCCGTAGAGCGTGACAGGGGTGTTGTTCTGAATGGGAGAAATCGTAGCAGTCAGGCTCTTCACGGTAACGGTATAAGTGGCGGTATAATCCTTGCCGCCGACATTAAACGTTGCCGTCACGGTGTAGCTGCTGCTGGCGTTGCTTGGAATCGTCAGCGTGTTGGACGCGGTCTTGCCGTCCGTAGAAACCTGCTTCGTGCCAAGGGTCGCGTCGGTGCCGGACGTGATTCTCCAGTCCACATTGCTAAGAGCGCCGTCAACCTTATTGCCGCTCTTATCCGTAAACGTAAGGGAAAGATTGACCGTCGAACCGCGCGTTGCGGCAACATTGGAGGTATAGGTGAGTTTGTTTTCGTCCTTCTTCACAGTAACGTCAACTGATTTGCTGACGGCAGTACCAGCAGCGCCGCTCTCGCTCAAAGAGCAGGTAATCGTGTAAGTCTTAGTTTCAAGGGAATCAGGAATCATCCACTCATACTTACCCGTAGTGGTGTTCTTGGTCGGAGTGAATGCAGTTGCATTAGAGGCATCCGATGCTTTGTAAGTCCAAGTGATCTTAGTGTTGCTGCTCGTAGTAGCGGTAAGGGTGAACGTCACTTTCGTACCGGTCATCGCATTGGAATTGGGATTAGCAGTAAGGCTGGTCGGTGCAGCCAACTTAGTTGCATTAACGGAAATAGCTTTCTCGGTGCAACCAGCCTTTTTAAGAGTCAAGGAAACGGTCTTATTAGAGGAATCACCAGTAACAGTGACTCTATCAACCGTTACGCCAGGAATATTTACACCCCAATTGTTCTTATTCTCAAGTTCGCTGGTACCGCTGCTAGCGGTCGCTTCAGCGTCATCATAGTAGATGGTTGCCGTTTGGGATTCATAGGCATAGTTACGGCCCCTAAAAGTAATCGTTTTGATCTCTTTATCAAGGATTGCGTCGCTAACTGCAACACTTTTAGTAACCGCAGACTGGGAAGATGCCATTTCCGTACCGCCTTCTGGAGTATATTTGGCAGTCACAATACAAGACACTTCCAAGGCTTCACCAGTGCCCTTCGCAGTCAAGGCAAGGGTATTCTGGCTAGAATTGACCGTGCCTTCAAACTTTGAAGTATCATACGACCAATTATAAATGATTGCAGAAGGTGTGACAGCTTCCGAACCATAGGACACGGAACCATTCGCAACTGTGAAGGTTACAACATCACCCTTCTTAAAACTTTCTTTGTCGGCGCTGATGGTATATCCACTAACTGACAAAGTCTCTCCGTCTGCCCTTGCAGGCACGACGACGAGGCTCAGGACCAATGTCAGAGCCAATAGCAAGGAGAGAAATTTTTTCATGTGATCTTCATCCTTTCGTGTTTGTTGTTGTCGGCTCCGCGCGCACAGAGCCTTTCTCATACATCGGCATTTTACCATGCCGCGGGGAATAAGGGAACAGGAAAATGGAAAATTCATAAATTCTTTATCTTCCCTCTTCGCCCAGTTTCCCTTTGCTTCCTTAATTAGACGCAAGAAACGTCTGTTTTGTTTCACAAAACCCGAAAATTTCCCAAAAATTTTTTACGCCGCGAAAAACCGCACATACACGAACACCCCCGCCGCGATCTGCGCGAGTAAGATCGCCGGAATGCCGAACTTGAAGTACCAGTGCCGCGTCTTGTGGTGAAAGACCCTCATTGCGAAAAGAGCACCCGCGCTGCCGAGCAGCAGCGCGAGTGCAAATAAGGTCTTTTCGGGCACGCGCCGCGCGCCCTGAATTTTGGCGCGGCGCTTGTCTGCGCCGTAGACGCAGAACGTCAGAATATTGATCGCGGCGAGATAGATGACAAAATATCTCACTTTTCGAGCTTGCTGAGCTCCACAGCCGCCGCCGCGCCGAGGCGGGCGTTGTTGAACACGAGCTGGATGTTGGAATCCAGGCTGTCGCCGCCGGTCAGGTCCTTGATCTTGGCGAGCAGATACGGCGTCGTGGCCTTGCCGTGGATGCCGTCCTTCTTCGCGTCCTCCACGGCCTCGGCAATGGCCTTGTCGATGACTTCCTTGTCCATGGAGTACTCTTCGGGAATCGGGTTCGTGACGAGTAAGCCGCCGCGCAGACCCAGCTCGCGCTTGACGTGGAACGCCTTGGCAAGCTGCTCGGGCGTGTCGAGCTCGTAGTCGACGCCAAAGCCGGACTTGCGCGTGTAGAACGCAGGCAGCTCGCTCGTGCCGTAGCCGATGACGGTCACGCCGTGGGTCTCGAGATATTCGAGCGTCAGACCGAGGTCGAGGATGGACTTCGCGCCCGCGCACACGACCATGACGGAGGTGTTGGCCAGCTCTTCAAGGTCAGCGGAGATGTCGAACGTCTCCTGCGCGCCGCGGTGCACACCGCCGATGCCGCCGGTGGCGAACACGCGGATGCCCGCCATGTCGGCGATCATCATCGTGGTGGTGACGGTGCACGCGCCGTCCTTGCCCTGCGCGACGAGCACGGGCAGGTCGCGGCGGGAAGCCTTCGGGATGCCCGCGCCGGTGCGGCCGAGGTAGTCGATCTCTTCCTTGGAAAGGCCCGCCTTCAAGCGGCCGCCGATGATGGCGATGGTCGCGGGGACCGCGCCGCATTCGCGGATGATGCTCTCGACCTTGAGGGCGGTCTCCACGTTCTGGGGATAGGGCATGCCGTGGGAAATGATGGTGGATTCGAGCGCCACGACGGGCTTGCCGGCGGCAAGGGCCTCGGCAACCTCGGGGGCGATATCCAGATACTTGTTCATCGTTAAAATCCTCCTGTAAAGTAATAGGTGAAAGTTTCACGTTTACCTTTTGAGGTAAGATTGCATCATAACATACAACTTGTCAAAAGTCAATATAAAGCGGGGCTTGAATTTGCACGGGAAGTGGCATATAATACCTCTATTATCCCGTGAAAACCCACAAAAGGAAGGAAAATTATTATGGAACGAGTGAGAATTGCCGCGCTCTTCGCCGACAAAGAGCAGTACGGCGGCGCAAGCGTCACCGTATGCGGCTGGGCGAAGACCATCCGCGATATGAAGACCTTCGGATTCATCGAGCTGAACGACGGCTCGTGCTTCCGCAATTTGCAGGTCGTGATGGATGCGAATTCTCTTTCTAATTATAAGGAGATCGCCGCGCAGAACGTGGGCGCCGCGCTCATCGTGCACGGCACCGTCGTGCTGACGCCCGAGGCCAAGCAGCCGCTCGAAGTCAAGGCAACAGAGATCGAGGTCGAGGGCGTGTCCTCCCCCGACTATCCCCTGCAGAAAAAGCGCCACAGCGTCGAATATCTGCGCACCATTCAGCATCTGCGCCCGCGCACGAACCTCTTCTCCGCGGCGTTCCGTGTGAGAAGCGCGGCGGCCTACGCCGTGCACGAGTTCTTCCAGAGCCGCGGCTTCGTCTATGTCAACACCCCCATCATCACCGGCTCTGACTGCGAGGGCGCGGGCGAGATGTTCCAGGTGACGACGCTGGATCTGGAGAACCCGCCGAGAACGCCCGACGGCAAGGTCGATTACAGCAAGGACTTTTTCGGCAAGAAGACGAGCCTGACCGTCTCCGGCCAGCTCAACGCCGAGAACTTCGCCATGGCGTTCGGCGACGTTTACACCTTCGGCCCCACGTTCCGCGCCGAGAATTCCAACACCGCGCGCCACGCCGCCGAGTTCTGGATGATCGAGCCGGAGATGGCGTTCTGCGACCTCGACGGCGACCTTGAGGTCATGGAGGCGATGGTCAAGCATATCATCCGCCGCGTGATGGAGCGCTGCCCGGATGATCTTGCATTTTTCAACAGCTTTGTCGATAAGGGCCTGCTGGAGCGTCTCCAGCACGTCGAGAGTTCCGACTTTGGCCGCGTGACGTATACCGAGGCCGTCAAGCTCTTAAAGGAGAGCGGCCAGAAGTTCGACTACCCCGTCGAGTGGGGCATCGACCTGCAGACTGAGCATGAGCGTTACCTCACCGAGCAGATCTTCAAGCGCCCCGTGTTCGTCACGGACTATCCGCAGGAGATCAAGGCGTTCTATATGCGCCTGAACGACGACGGCAAGACCGTCGCCGCGGCGGACTGCCTCGTTCCGGGCATCGGCGAGATCATCGGCGGCAGCCAGCGCGAGGAGCGCATCGAGCTGCTCGAAAAGCGCATCCGCGAGCTCGGCATGAATCCCGAGGACTACTGGTGGTACTGCGACCTGCGCCGCTACGGCTCCTGCCGTCACGCGGGCTTCGGCCTCGGCTTCGAGCGCATGGTGATGTATTTAACGGGCATCGGCAACATCCGCGACGTGGAGCTGCATCCCCGCACCGTGGGCAACGCAGACTTTTAATTATTCAAAAAATAAGGGACACGGAAACCGTGTCCCTTGTTTTTTGAGAATTACACTCCGCTTCGTGCCTTGCCGCCCAAAGGGCGGCTTCGACACACGCGGAGCAAGAAGAGTTTTTTGGCACGCGCATGCCGCGCAAAAAACGATTCGAAATCATTTCGCGTCTGCGGATGCGAAAAGCTGTGACGCTTTAATTATTTGTGGTAAATAGTTACAAATGGGAACAAAAGCGCGAAAAGTGTAGTCAAAAGAAGTGAAGTCTGCTATAATGACCGCGCAGTTTTGAGAGAGGAGATTTTGACATGAAACACTTTTTTGCACTGCTGCTCAGCGTGCTGATGGTGCTGTCGCTGCTGACTGCCTGCGGCGATAAGACGACGCCGTCCGACGGCGACGATCAGACCGTCACGGACGAGAATGGCAGCGACACCGACAACAATACTGACGATACAACTGACCCCTACGACGCCGTGCGCAGCTACTGGTCCGAGGACCAGCTCACGCAGGCCTGGGGGCCGGATCAGGTGGTGGAGCACCTCTTTTTCCACCCGATCATCGCCTATCCGCAGTGGGCCTTCCACGACTGCAATGCCAGTCAGGACCAGCGCTACGGCCTCGACGACTGGATGGTGACGGTCGACGAATACAACAAAATTTTGCAGTCCGTGTACGACAAGGGCTACATCTTAGTCGCGATGGAGGATGTCTGGAGCGAGGTGACGGACGAGTCCGGCACGCATATGGTGCGAAACACCCTGATGCTGCCAGAGGGCAAAAAGCCGCTCGTCATCAGCTTTGACGACGTGAACTACTACCCCTATATGCTCGACGAGGGCTTCACGAGCAAGCTCGTCGTCGGCGACGACGGCGAGATCTGGGCGCAGTGCACCGATCCGTACACAAATGAGACCTTTTTGACCAAGGAGCTCGACGCGACGCCCATTCTCGACCAGTTTGTCTACGAGCACCCCGACTTTTCACTCAACGGCGCGAAGGCCATCTTCTCGCTGACGGGCTATCAGGGTATTTTAGGCTATCGCACGCAGGATGACCGCGACATCGCGGCAGATTCGCCCGACCGCCCCGCGTTCGATGCCTACCGCGCGAGCGAGATCGAGGCGGTCAAGCCCGTCATCGAGCGGCTCAAGGAAACGGGTTGGACGTTCGGCAGCCACACCTGGGGCCACATCCGCCTCGACACCAAGCCGCTCCAGACCGTCATCAACGACACCGAGCGCTGGGCGGACGAGGTCGGCTCGCTCGTCGGCCCCACGCAGATTTTGTTCTACCCCCACGGCGGCCGTCCCGACGGTGACGACTGGCACCAGACCGGCGAGCGCTTCCAGTACCTGCAAAGCCAGGGCTTCCGCATCTTCGCGAGCGTCGGCACGAGTTCGTTCAGCTATGTGAAGCCCGACATTTCCGCCGTCATCTGCGACCGTCTGCATCCGGACGGCACCACGCTGCGCCACTCGCGCAGCCGCTATCTGCAATTCTATAACGCCGAGGACATCATGGATACGCAAGTGCGTCCCGATCTTGGCGTAGACTGGTGAGGAGGCGTTATTATGGCAACGTTAGAAGAACTCAAGGCGAAGGCCGTCGCCATGCTGGACATGGCGTATGTGCCGTATTCCCACTTCCCCGTGGGCGCGGCGCTCGAATGTGAGGACGGCGCGGTCTTCACCGGCTGCAACATCGAAAATTCGAGCTACGGCCTGACGAACTGTGCCGAGCGCACCGCGGCGTTCAAGGCCGTGAGCGAGGGGCACCGGCGCTTCAAGCGCATCGTCATCGCTGGGCGCAGCGACGACTACTGCTACCCCTGCGGCGCGTGCCGTCAGGTGCTCTACGAGTTCGGCCCCGACATGGAGGTCGTGTGCCTGAACAAGGACAACGAGGAAAAGCACCTGCACATCAAGGAGCTGCTCCCCTACGGCTTCGACCAGACGTGGCTTGCAATCGACGAGAAATAACGAAAAAAGAGAGCGGCGCTGCCGCTCTCTTTTTTTGCGCTTTAGTTGCTTCCAGAGGAAGAGGCTCCAATCGTCACCTCGCCGCTCATCGTTTCGATCGTAAGCTCGCTCACCGCGCCGCCGTCGAGCGCGGGCACAGAGTAGTGCGTCGCGTGGTCGTCGAGACAGGTGATGAGCGCTCCTTCGCGCTCGGTGAGCGCGGAGCGGAACGCGCCGCTTTTCGTTTCATAGTCGAGAGTAAAGCCGTCCTGCGCGGGAAGGGTCAGATAGATGCTGCCACTCTCCGTTTCGGCATCAAGGCGCAGCGCACGCTCGGTAGCCAAAATCAGGTTGCCGCTGACGCTTTCGAAGTCCAGCGCGCCGAGCGCGCCGGCGATATCCACCTTGCCGCTCGCGGTTTCGATCTCGGCGCTCTCCGCATCGCCCGCCAGCTCGATCGCGCCGGAGAGCGTCGAAATATCGACCCTTGCCCACGTGCCGTCCACCACACCGGCATTGCCGCTCGTGGTCTCGATCTCCACCTCCGGGCAGTTCGCGCACATCACGCGCGCATCGCCTCTGAGCGTCGAAAGCTCGATCTTCTGCGCATCGGCGCTCACGTAGGCGTAGGCGTCCGTTGTTTCGACTTTTATCTCCTCAAAGTGACCGGCGCTGACCAGTTCCCTCGGAAGTCCCACGTCGAGGTGCTTTTCCCCGTCGTAGCTGCCGCGGTAAGCGTCGCCGAGGAAGTGGATGCGCAGCGTGTCGCCGTCGATCGCGCAGACCATCTTCTCGCTCTCGGCGAGCGGCGCGGCGGATTCCTCCTTCACGCCGATCTGCGCGCTCTGCTCGGCGGTATAAATGTTCACGCCGCCGCTGCGCCACGAGATGTCGATCTTGCGGATGTCTTCGCTCTCGCCGATGCTGAGCACCGCACCCGGGTGGAGCTCTTCGCTCCCCTCCGCCTGCGTGCAGAAGGTGTAGGTCGCGCTGCTGCCGTCCCAGAGCGCGTCGACGGCGAAAATGCCGTCGCTTTGCGGCAGTTCTGCGCGGAATGTGCCGTTATCCTGCCGCTGGGCGGTCACGGTCCCGGACGGCATGACGGTGCTGCCCCAGGCGTCGGACGGCCAGCAGCGGAGACTGACGGAATCGGGCGAATTATCGCCGAAATCGAGCGTTACGGTGTAGAAATAGGCGGCCGACACTGTAAAGGGCATTTCCAGTACAGGCGTGATGTCACGGGAGGTTTCGTCCAGCGGGTGCGCGCCGCAGGCAATGACGGTCATGCTCTGTAGGCCCTGGGTGTAGGTCCAGTCGTAGCTGCTGCTTTTGAGGGTGACGCTGCAAGCGTTTGCACTTGTCACCGTCAGTGTTGGCGGGGTTTGGCGCGCGGCCTCGTCTGCGCTTTTTTCGCCGCAGGCGGTCAGGGAGAGCAGGAGCGCGAGCGGGAGCAGAAGGGAAAGGAGCTTCTTCATCGTTCGTTCCTCGTTTCTTTCGGATACTTCTATAGACGTATGATAGCCGAAAAAGTTCCCGCGCACAACGGGGATCGTTGTATAAATCGCGGCAATTTGTTGTATCGTGAATTCTAATACCGAGAGGCGGTACAACTTTTTGCCGCGTTGTGTGCAACGTTTCTTCATGATACGGCGTATCATGAAAAGGCAAATCATGCATCAGTGTTCCCGCGTTTGCAGGGGGGTGTGGGCTGCCTTTTCCAACATTATCAAAATTTGGGGGAAAGAGCATGGAGACGACAACAAATTACAAACTTCCGCAATGGGTCAAGGAGGACCCGATCAAAATGCAGGACTTCAATGCCGCGTTTGCGAGCATCGACGCGGCGCTCAAGGCGGAGACCGACGCGCGCAGCGAGGCCGACGGCACGGCGGCGGAGCACATCACGGCATTGGCGCAGACGATCGCAAACGGTAAAATCTGCCGCATCAAATACGGCTCGTATACCGGCAACGGCAAGTACGGCGCGGCGAACGCGGTCAGCATCGAGTGCGGGTTCTACCCGCTGCTGGTGATGGTGAACAGCTCGAGCAGCAACCACTACTGGGCGGTGCGCGGGTTCGACAAGTTCTACTACAACAACAACCGCGAAAACGAAATGACGTGGGGCGATACCGGCGTGAGCTGGTACTACCCGCAGGACGACCAGTATTATTCCCCGTCGGGCAACCAGATGAACGCAATCGACACGACCTATTACTATCTGGTGCTGGGCTACAGCAACGACGGAGAGCAGGGAAACTGAATCAAGGCAAAAAACAGCCCCGAGGCTTTCGCCTCGGGGCTGAAACTCTATTCAGAGATTTTTTACGCTTACGTCAGGAATTAGTCGGCGTAGTAAGCGTTGAGGGTCGCGCTCGCGGTGGTGACAGCGGGATTAGCGGTGGAAGCGAGAGTGTAAGTATAGCTATCGGGACCGAAAGCGGTGAGCTTCGCAGTGCTGACGTTCCAGAGAGCCGCCATCTCAGCGAGGGTGATGGTGTAGGTGCCATCAGCAACGTTGCTGACGGTCTTGGTGTAGGACTGGAGAACCTTGCCGGTCTTGTTGTCCACGATGTTGAGGGTGTAGGTGACAACACCATTTGCACCAGCGTCGGGGTTGCTCGGGCTCTTGACCTTGTCGTAGGCGTAAGCCTGCAGTGCCAGAGCGTTGAGCTGACCGTTGTTCTGGATAGAAACAAAGTAGTAGTGCTGGTCGGCAGGATTGCCCATCGTGCCAACAACCTTGGTCAGGTCGGTGACCACGCTGTAATACTTGTTAGCGCTATAGTCGTGATAGAGAGAATCAGCGAAGGTGTCACGATCAGAATAGTTCTTCTCCACAGTGCCAGCATCACCCTCAACGATGTTGATCGTGATGTCGCTATAGGTGTTATAGGCGGAGGAAAGCGGGTAGTTTGCATAACCCTTCAGCGGCTCACCGTCGGTGACGATGTGACCGCTCTTGACAACGCCATCCTCAAGAGTGACAACATAGAGCGTGTTGTTCACAGGATAGCCAGTCTGACCACTGATCTTCAGGGTGTTCTGCAGAGCGTCATAGTTAGCGAACTTGACTTCGCCGGCAACGCCGTCAACATAGCCCTTGACGACCCACGTACCGTCGGCGAGGGTGTAAGCGCCCTGCTGACCGTCGAAGTAGAACAGGCTGGTGACCTTGGAGGTCGTGGTGGGAGCGATAACGTAGACGTAATCGGCAACGTTGTCGCCGTTCAAATCAACATAGTCAACTTCGCCCTTGGCATAGTTGTCGATGTTGGTGAAGCCGGTGATGGACTTAAAGGTATAGGGGTTAGCAGTGGTGTCAGCACCAGAACGAACCAGGAACACAGTATTGGAGTTGACAACGAGAGTACCAGTCGCGCCGCCATAGACCTGAGTGTTCTTGCTCACGGCAACATCGGCGAGATTGTAGAGCTTGGCGGCAGTACCGGTGGCAACTTCAACAGCGTCAAGAGTGCCGTTGGACTTGGTAGTGAACTGGAACAGGTGACCGTTCAGGATGCCATTGGTATCAGCAACCTTGTTGGTGTTGATGTAGGTGTCAACGTAGAAATACTTGTTCTGGTCGTCGGCCTTCATGACCAGTGCGTTGATACCAGTGCTGTGGGTAACATCACCGGACTTAACAGTCTTGGTAGCGGGGGTGGCGGGGGTGGTGTAGACATAGGTCATCTTGCTGATGTCAACCTGAGCGGTGGTGCCGTCCATGTAGGTGACGTTGGCCTTTGCCACGCCGGAACCGTCAGTGGCGTTGCCAGCCCACCAGATGGAGTTGATGACACCGTAGCTGGTAGCAGCAGCGATCTCAACCGCACCGATCAGGTTGTTGTAGGAATCGAAGTACCAGGTGTACTTGGCGTCCTTCTGAGCGGCCTGGTCGAGGTAGAACTTGGCAGCATCATCATAAACGGTGCCCTCAACGTTGTGCTGCTGAGCGTTCCAGTAGATCACGCTCTGAGCGCCGTCAACAGAAGTGGCCTTGGAAACGATCTCGGCATACTGATCAGCAGTGTTGAGCACCTTGCCGCTGACAGTGGCGGAGTTGTCAGCCTTGACGGTGTAAGCGTTGACGAGGACATACTCATCCTTGGCATAGCCATAGTTGTCGTCGTAGTCCTTGAGCGTCAGAGGAGTAGAAGCGTTCTTGGCATCATAGACCTCGAGGGTGATGGTGGCAGGAGTCTTGACGTGACCCTGAGCATCATAGGTGATGTCAGCAACGTAGGTGACCTTGGCAAGGAAGGTGTCGATCATCACGATGGTCTTGGCATCCTTGTAGACCTCGAACAGGCGGCCCTGAGCGCCCATCTTGGTCTTGGTGTCGGTCAGGTTGACGGTGTACTTGGTGCTGGCGGTCTGACCGTTGACGATCAGCGCGTAAGCGGTGTCAGCGCTCAGGTCGAGGTCGTGAGCGACATCGCACTCAGCAACAGCCTTGGTGTAGGTCAGGTCGGGCTTCTCAACGAAGGTAGTGGCCTTGTCGCCGGTGGTGTAGGTCCACTTGGTGGCGGGACGGCCCCACTTGTCGGCAGCAGCAGCGGAAGCGAGCTTGAAGTTCTTCTCGCCGAGGCTGTTGGTCTTGGTGCTGATGACCTTATCGGTCACATAGCCGAAGGCCGGGGTGTAGGTGACCTGAGCCTTCTGGATGCCCTGGAACAGGAGCTCAGCGACCAGCTCACGGGAAGCGGGAGCGTTCAGGTCGGTGGTCTTCGCCACGTTGTCCAGAACGCCGAGCTGCTGCGCGGTCTGCGCAACATGGAGCGCCCAGTCAGCGCCGGAGAACTCGTTGTTCTTGTCGTAGCCGACAGCGCGGAGGATCATGGCGAGGACTTCATAGCCGGTGACCTTGCCGGACGGCTTGAAGGTGCCATCGGGATAGCCCTTGACGAGGGAGGCGTTGGCGCAGTAGCCGATGTAGCCCTGAGCCCAACCGGCGCCAGCCATGTCGC
>ERZ1673751.1784-NODE-1784-length-11925-cov-24.078012_pt1 | contig 11925 bp, 10 predicted proteins | sample MGYA00580202_ERZ1673751 | MGnify/ENA primary metagenome ERZ1673751 (study PRJEB41218, sample SAMN15661780) | gut metagenome | host: Homo sapiens | place: Canada: London | collected 2015-08-20/2019-03-30 | study: EMG produced TPA metagenomics assembly of... | reverse complement strand
CACGGCGTCATCCGCACCCCGATTTTCATGCCCGTGGGCACGGCGGCGACGGTCAAGGGCATTTTCCACCGCGACGTGCGCGACGAAGCCCGTGCGCAGATCATTCTGGCCAACACCTACCACCTCTACATGCGGCCCGGCATGGAGATCATCGAAAAGGCCGGCGGCGTGCACCGTTTCTCGACGTGGGAAGGCCCGATGCTGACTGACAGCGGCGGATTTCAGGTCTTCTCGCTTGCGGCATGCCGCAAGCTCAAGGAGGAGGGGTGTCACTTCCGTTCGCACATCGACGGATCGAAACACCTCTTCACCCCCGAAAGCGTGATGGACACCGAGCGCACGATCGGCGCCGACATCATGATGGCCTTCGACGAGTGCCCTCCGGGCGACGCACCGCGCGAATACGCCGCCAAGTCGCTGGCGCTCACCGAGCGGTGGCTGGAGCGCTGTTTCAACCGCTACCATCAGACCGAACCCAAATACGGGCATTATCAGGCGCTGTTCCCGATCGTGCAGGGGTGCACCTATCCCGACCTGAGGGCGCACGCGGCCGAGAACGTGAAGCAGTACGACGCCGACGGATACGCCATCGGCGGCCTCGCGGTCGGAGAGCCGACCGACGTGATGTACGAAATGATCGAAGTGGTGAACGCCATACTGCCGGAGGAGCGGCCGCGTTATCTGATGGGCGTCGGCACGCCGGTCAATATCCTCGAAGCGATCGAGCGCGGCGTGGACATGTTCGACTGCGTGATGCCCACGCGCAACGGCCGCAACGGGCAGCTGTTCACGGCCGAAGGGGTCATCAACATCCGCAACAAGAAGTGGGAGGACGACTTTTCGCCGATCGACCCCGAAGGCACGGCGTTCGTCGATACGCTCTACACGAAGGCCTACCTGCACCATTTGGTGACGTGCGGCGAAATGCTGGCGGCGCAGATCGCCTCGCTGCACAACATCGCCTTTTACCTGCGGCTGGTGGGGATGGCGCGCGAACATATCGCCGCCGGGGATTTCAAGCCGTGGAAGGATGCGATGGTCGCAAAACTGACACGAAGACTATAAAAGCGTATGAAACTGCGATTTCCGGGGTTTAAGATCTTAGACCGCTACATACTCGGCAAGTTCCTTGCGACCTACTTCTTCGCCATCGCGATGATCATCATCGTCGTGGTGCTGTTCGACTATGTGGAGAAGATCGACGACTTCACGGAGCTGCACGCCCCGCTGCGGGACGTCATCTTCGACTACTACCTGAACTTCATCCCCTTCTTCATCAACCAGTTCAGCGGTCTGTTCACCTTCATCGCCTGCATCTTCTTCACTTCGAAGATGGCCTACCAGACCGAAATCGTGGCGATGCTTTCGGGCGGCATGTCGTTCCGCCGCCTGATGTGGCCCTACTTCCTCGGCGCGCTGATCATCGGCAGCCTGTCGCTGACGCTCAACCTCTGGCTGATCCCCATTTCGCAGCGACACATCGTCAATTTCGAATCGCAGTACATCAAGCGCAAGCAGAACAACAAGTTCAACCGCCATATCTACCGGCAGATCGAGCCGGGCACGTTCGCCTACATCCGCGGCTACAATGACGCATCGCAGCAGGCGTCGTTCCTCGCGCTGGAACACTACTACAGCGGCACGATGACCCGCTCGCTCGAAGCGTCCGACGTGAAGTTCAACCCCGAAACCAAACGCTGGACCGCGCCGCGCTACACCAAACGCGAATTCGACTCGCTGGGCGTCGAAAAATTCGAGCAGTTCCGCAACCTCGACACGCTCATCAACCTCGAAGTGACCGAGCTGGGCGAGATCAACGACCTGATACAGACGATGAACATCACGGAGCTGAACGAATTCCTCGACCAGCAGCGGGCCAAAGGTTCCGACGCCATCAACATCATCGAGGTCGAGAAACACGCCCGCTTCGCCTATCCGCTCTCGACCTTCATCCTGACGCTGATCGGCGTGTCGCTCTCGTCGCGCAAGGTGCGCGGCGGAACGGGACTCCACATCGGAATCGGCACCGGCCTCTGCTTCTCGTACATCCTGTTCAACCGTTTCTTCGAGGAGTTCGCCAAGAGCGGCACGCTGCCGCCCGGACTGGCCGTCTGGCTGCCGAACATCATCTACCTATTCATCGCCGTCTACCTCTACCGGAAAGCCCCCAAATAAGATGCAGCAGATCGACGACATAGCCGCCGAAGTACGCCGCGGAGCGCGTATCGGCGACGCCGAAGCCGCACGGCTCTGGCGCGAAGCCCCCCTGTGGCTGCTGGGCGAGCTGGCGACGGAGTGCAAGCGGCGCGTGAGCGGCGACAAGGTCTACTTCAACCGCAATTTCCACATCGAGCCGACGAACCGCTGCGTCTTCAACTGCCGTTTCTGCTCCTACCGCCGTCCGGCCGGAAGCCCCGAAGCGTGGGACTACACGATGGAGGAGGTCGAGCAGATCGCCCGCGGCCGGCAGGGCAAAGGCATCACCGAGGTCCATATCGTGGGCGGCGTACACCCCGACCACGGACTGGAATACTATATCGACATGATCCGCCGCGTCAAGGCGATACTGCCCGAAGCGGCAGTCAAGGCTTTCACGGCGATCGAGCTGTCGTACATGATCCGCAAGGCGGGACTCTCGGTCGAGGAGGGCCTGCGGCGGCTCAAAGAGGCCGGAATGGAGGCCATTCCGGGCGGCGGCGCGGAGATTTTCGACCAAGAGATCCGCAGCCGCATCTGCCCCGACAAGGGATCGACGGACGAATGGCTCGAAGTGCACGAAACGGCCCACCGGCTCGGCATCCCGACCAACGCCACGATCCTCTACGGGCATGTCGAGGAACTCCGCCACCGCATCGACCACCTGCGGCGCCTCAGGGAACTGCAAGACCTCACAGGCGGGTTCAACGCCTTCATCCCGCTCAAATACCGCAATTTCGGCAACCCGATGTCGGAGATCGGCGAGGTATCGGTGATCGAAGACCTGCGGATGCTGGCCATGAGCCGCATCTATCTGGACAACGTGCCCCACATCAAGGCTTACTGGGTGATGTACGGCAAGGCGACGACCGAACTGGCGCTGGCCTTCGGCGCAGACGACATAGACGGCACGATCGACGACACGACGAAAATCTACTCGATGGCCGGGGCCGACGACCGGCGCCCCTCGATGAGCGTCGAGGAGATGCGGCGCATCGTCCGGGCGGCAGGCTGCCGCGCCGTGGAGCGCGACACGTTTTACAACGAACTTCCGGACCGGTAGGAACAGTCCGCCCCGCCCGGAGAAAACAGACGGACACAAAACACAACTCCCGCGAAAATGGAGAAACTGACATATTACTGGAAGAAACTGCGGCAGAACAAGCTGGCATACAACTTCGTGCTGATAGCGGCGATCATTCTGGCAATGGCCGTCACGGCGCACTTCGTCATGCAGGTCGGCACGCGCCACGGCGCCCGCCGCATCGTGCCCGACTTTTCGGGCGTGAAGCTCGACGACGCGCAGCGCACGGCCCGCAAATACGATCTCGAACTGCATATCAACGACTCGCTGTTCGTGCCGGCCTACGAAGGCGGCATCGTCCTCGACCAGCTGCCCGAAGGCGGCGTGGAGGTCAAACCCGGACGTACGGTCTATATCACGATCAACTCGTTCCGGCAGAAGATGGTGCCCGTGCCCTACGTGGCGGGACGTTCGCTGCGGCAGGCCAAGAACATGCTGGAGATCGCGGGGCTGGAGATCGACGAGCTGGTCTACCGCGCCGACATGGCGACCAACTACGTACTGGACGAATACTGCGACGGCCGCCCCGTAGCGGCGACGAGCAAGATCGAGGCCGAACTGGGCTCGGGCGTGACGCTCTATGTGGGTGTCGAAGGCGGCTACGGCACGACGGTCGTACCGCGTCTGGTCGGGTTCCCACTCAAGGAGGCCAAGGGCCGCCTGTGGGAACTGGGGCTCAACGTCGGCAAGGTGGATTTCGACGAAGGGATCAACCTCCTGAACCAGAAGGATGCCCGCGTCTACGTGCAGGTTCCGACGGCCGAACGGAGCGCCGCGCTGGGTTCGCGCGTCGATCTCAAACTGACACTCGACGAGAAAAAACTCGCCCAGCACCGCGCCACCGCCGAGAAACAGGCCCGCGAAGCCGCCGAAGAGCGTCTGCGGCTCGAACGCGAGCGCGCCGACTCGCTGGCGCAGGCCGAATTCGAACAGGCGGCCGCCGCCGGGGAAGAACAGCCCGAAATCCTGCCCGCAACCGACAACGACGGATTTTTCGACTGATGGCCGACGAACGCTACATAACCGAGGACCCGGAACTCGACGACGGGCAGACGGCGGACGAGGACGGCGAGGGCGCCGGACTCTACGAGCATTTCGCCGTGGTGGCCGACAAGGGGCAGGCTCCGCTGCGGCTGGACAAGTTCCTGACCGTACGCATGGAGAAATGCTCGCGCAACCGCATTCAGGCGGCGGCTGACAGCGGCAGCATACTCGTGAACGGCAAGGCCGCCAAGTCGAGCTACAAGGTCAAACCGCTCGACCGCATCCAGATCGTGCTGCCCTACCCGCGGCGCGAAGTGGAGATCATCCCCGAAGATATCCCACTCGAAATTCCCTACGAGGACGACGACCTGCTGATCGTCAACAAACCGGCGGGGCTGGTCGTGCATCCCGGTCACGGCAACTACAGCGGCACGCTCGTCAACGCGCTGACCTACCATCTGCGCAACCTGCCCCTGTTTCAGGAGGGCGACATGCGCGCGGGGCTGGTCCACCGCATCGACAAGAACACCTCAGGGCTGCTCGTGGTCGCCAAAAACGAACAGTCGCACGCGCGGCTTGCCAAACAGTTCTTCGACCACACCATCGGGCGGCGTTACGTGGCGCTGGTATGGGGCAATTTCGAAGAGGACGAAGGGACCATCACGGGCAACATAGGGCGCAGCCCCCGCGACCGGCAGAAGATGTTCGTCTTCGAGGACGGCTCGGACGGCAAGCACGCCGTGACCCACTGGCGGGTGCTGAAGCGTTACGGCTACGTGACGCTGGTCGAGTGCCGGCTCGAAACGGGCCGCACGCACCAGATCCGTGTCCATATGTCGTGGCAGGGCCATCCGCTCTTCAACGACGAACGCTACGGCGGCGACCGCATCCTCAAAGGCACGACCTTCTCGAAATACAAGCAATTCATCGAAAACTGCTTCGCCGTAATGCCCCGCCATGCGCTGCATGCGCAGTCGCTGGGCTTCGTACACCCCATGACGCACGAGGCTGTCTATTTCGAGAGCGAACTGCCCGACGATTTCCGCGCGCTGCTCGAAAAATGGGACACCTACGCCGCAGCGTCGAAGGAGAGCGATAACGGATAAGCGGCCCGGCTACCGCCTTTCGGCACAAATCCGAGGTGCTGTTCCCTAAAACACGGTAACCGCATACGCGCGGACATCGCATACAGAGAAGCTCGAAGACACTCGCCGCAGGAAAGTACAGCCGGCGAGCCGTCACATACTGCTGCAGAGCGGCAGAAAGCCCTTCCAGAGGGAAGGGTTTGGGAATAGGAACGGATTTGCAAATGCCGCCTGCGGCGGCCGGAAAGCCATACGAAATAAACAGTTACGAAAATAAACCACGCTTTGTTTCTACCGACCACGATAAAAGAGGTCCGCGCACGCGGATGGGAGCAGTTGGACGTCATCCTTTTTTCGGGCGACGCCTACATCGACCATCCGGCATTCGGCGCGGCGGTGATCGGCCGCCTTCTGGAAGCCGAAGGGTATCGTGTAGCGATCGTGCCGCAGCCCAACTGGCGGGACGATCTGCGCGACTTCACCAAACTCGGCGCACCGCGGCTCTTCTTCGGCGTCTCGGCAGGGTCGATGGATTCGATGGTCAACCATTACACGGCCAACCTGCGCCTTCGGAGCAACGACGCCTATACGCCCGGCGGCAAGGCGGGGTTCCGGCCCGATTACGCCGTCAAGGTCTACACGCAGATTCTAAAACGGCTGTTTCCGCACGTTCCGGTGGTCATCGGAGGCATCGAAGCCTCCCTGCGGCGGCTGACCCATTACGACTACTGGAACGACACGCTCAAACCCTCGGTGCTGGCCGAAAGCGGCGCCGACCTGCTGATCTACGGCATGGGCGAACGGGTCGTGCAGCAGGTCGCCAAAGCCATGCGGAACGGCTACAACGCCAAACTGCTGCGCAAACTGCGGCAGGTGGCCTTCATAGCCGACGACGGTTACGTGGAGCGGCTCGATCCGGCGGAGACGATCCGGCTGCACGCCTACGAGGAGTGCGTGCGGGACAAACGGGCCTTCGGCGAGAATTTCACCATCATCGAGACCCAGAGCAACCTGATGGAGCCGACGGCGACACTCATCGAAGCCGTGGGCGACCGTTATGTGGTCGTCACGCCGTCCAACACGACACTCTCGACCGACGAGCTGGACCACTCGTTCGACCTGCCTTACCAGCGCGCACCGCATCCGCGCTACAACGGCAAAGGGGATATTCCGGCGTGGGAGATGATCAAACACTCGGTCAATATCCACAGGGGATGCTTCGGCGGCTGTTCGTTCTGTACCATATCGGCCCATCAGGGCAAGTTCATCAACTCGCGCAGCGAACGTTCCATCCTCGCAGAGGTGGAGCGCGTGACCCGGATGCCGGACTTCAAAGGTTATCTGTCGGACGTGGGCGCCCCGTCGGCCAACATGTACCGCATGGGCGGACGCGATCGGGAGTTGTGCCGCAAATGCCGCCGCCCGTCGTGCCTGCATCCGAAGATGTGCCCCAATCTGGACAACGACCACCGTCCGCTGCTGGCGCTTTACGAAAAGATCCGCGCGGTGAAAAGCGTCAAAAAGGCCTTTGTCGGCAGCGGCATCCGCTACGACCTGTTTGACGAGAGTCCCTATCTCGATACGGTCGTGAAATACCACACGTCGGGACGACTGAAAGTCGCGCCCGAACACACCGAAGATGCCGTGCTGAAACTGATGCGCAAACCGCCGTTCGCGCTTTTCGAACAGCTGAACGCCAATTTCCAGCGCATCTGCCGCCGCGAAGGACTGCCCTACCAGCTGATTCCCTACTTCATCTCGTCGCACCCCGGCTGCACCGAACGCGACATGCGTTCGCTGTCGGAGAAAGTCCTCGGCAAGCTCCATTTCAACCTCGAACAGGTACAGGACCTCACCCCGACCCCGATGACCCTCTCGTCGGTGATGTTCTACACCGGAGAGAATCCCTATACGCACGAAAAGGTCTACGTCGCCCGCTCGCAGGAGGAGAAACGGCGGCAGAAATCGTATTTCTTCAATGAAAAGCCGACCGGAAACCCGACGGTTCCGGAACGGCGCACAACCGTCAGACAAGAACGCGCCCCGAAGAATCATCGCCCGAACGGAGATCGGACGTCGGCCCCCCGGCCGCGAAAAGGGGAAAATCCCCGTGCAATACCGGGGATAAAGCGCAAAAGGTAAGTAATCCGCACGCCGCACGGCCTGCAGTCGGGCACCGACGTACTTCAAGCCTATTTCATGCGGATTTTCAGCGCATTTCAGCGACGAGGAAAGCCGGAGCGACGCTCCGGCTTTCCTCATGCTATTCGGTGTTATTTTACGCCCCACTTATCACCAACGCGTTTCAGCAGGCGGGAGATGCGGCTCACCTCTTTCTCATCGTCCCCCGTCACCGGAGTCCGGCGTATCAGCCACCACAAAAGCATATAAAACAGGACGAGAAAGACCGACCAGAATAGCACATATTTCATAAATGAAACATTAAAACCAGCAAAAACCTCTCTTGTCTACAATAGAAATACAAACTTATTCTCTTTGATCATACATACTCTGATAGTATTTTTCATACTCTCCTGAAGTAATGTCGTCCATCCATTTTTGGTTCTGGAGGTACCAGCGGACGGTCTTTTCGATCCCCTCTTCGAACTGCAGGCTGGGCTGCCAGCCCAGCTCGTCTTTGAGTTTGCGCGAGTCGATGGCGTATCTCAGGTCGTGACCCGCGCGGTCGGCGACATGGGTGATCAGCTTTTCCGAAGCGCCTTCGGGATTGCCCAGCAGCCGGTCCACGGTTTTGACGATCACCCGTATCAGGTCGATGTTCTTCCATTCGTTGAAACCCCCGATGTTGTACGTGTCGGCGACCTTGCCCTTGTGGAAGATCACGTCGATGGCCCGTGCGTGGTCCTCGACGTAGAGCCAGTCGCGGACGTTCTCCCCGCGGCCGTACACCGGAAGCGGCCGTCCGCGGCGGATGTTGTTGATGAACAGCGGAATCAGCTTCTCCGGAAACTGATAAGGACCGTAGTTGTTCGAGCAGTTCGTAACCAGCGTCGGCATGCCGTACGTGTCGTGGTAGGCCCGCACGAAGTGGTCCGACGAAGCCTTCGACGCCGAGTAGGGGCTGTGCGGGTCGTACTTCGTCTCCTCGGTGAAGAACTCCTCCCCGAAAGGACCGCCGCCGCTCTCGCAGCCCGCAGGGTCCCCCGCGGGGCGCGTAAGCTCCAGCGCGCCGTACACTTCGTCGGTCGAGATGTGGTAGAACAGCTTGCCCGCCCAATTGCCGTTCCAATGCTCCCGCGCAGCTTCGAGCAGCGACAGCGTGCCCATGACGTTCGTCCGCGCGAAGGTGAACGGATCCCTGATCGAGCGGTCCACGTGGCTCTCGGCTGCGAGGTGGATCACCCCGTCGATGCCGTACTGCCGGAACAGTTCACGCATCGCCTCGAAGTCGCAGATGTCGCCCCTGACGAAAGTGTAGTTCGGCCGCTCCTCGATGTCCCGCAGGTTGGCAAGGTTGCCCGCATAGGTCAGCTTGTCGAGGTTGACGATCCGGTAATCGGGGTATTTGGTCACGAAAAGACGGACCACATGCGAGCCGATGAAGCCCGCGCCGCCCGTGATGAGGATAGTGCGCTGCATATTCATATATCTCTTAATTTATTAACAATCGATTCAATAACCTTTTCAGGAGCAACATATTCTCTGTAATATGCTTTTGCATTCTCTTCTAAAGAAGTTCTCAATGCGTGATCTTCAATTAATAAATCGACAGCTTTATACAATTCTTCTTTTGAATTAATAATATAAATATTTTGTCTATGTATCAATGGATATGGAAGTTCATTGGTTATCGGTGTCGATATAATGGCCTTCCCCATGGCAAGAAATTCACCAAGTTTCCACCCATGGCAATCCCAACAAGACGGGGTATTAAAGACTATCAGTGATTTTTTTGTATTGTCTATATAAGCTGAAATGGGAATATGTCCTTTCAATCGTAATCTTTCATATACCTCTCCTTGTCTGTTCTTATCTTTTATTAGAAATCCACCTTCAAACAAAATCTTGGGATGATTATGGCAATATAACATATACTCCGATCTAAACACATTCGTCGAAGCAACACAATTTTCATGACTCCACAATGTCGAGATGAAAAATATGTAATCCTGATTTGAGCGCTTACAAGACGCCTCATATTGCTCTAACTTTTGGCGCCGAAAATATAAATAAATGTAATTTGCTATAAACGTTTTTAAGGACATCATCGTCTTACCTCCGCACAAACTCTTCTGTCCGAATACAAGATATGAATTTCTTATGGTATGAAAGATCGTCTGGGGTAGATTATATATTTTCACAGCAAAGGACGGCGGAATAGACAGTAATTTGGTTCTAGGTTCCGGAACAACTGTAAATTCTTTATTATAATTTATTTTTGCATATACATGACTCCAATAGTAGGCATTAAGCAATATATCCCGACCGTCTCTAAAATCAATTGCCACCTTTTTTATACTTCCGAGTTCATCAATTATCACGAACAACATTAATGCATCGTTCCGATGATTGTAATGCGACATATCGACATCGCGAAAAAATTTATTAGAAAACCGCACATTTGATTTCCCAAAATATTCATATAATCCGTATAAATAATACGAAGAATATGTTATTATACATCTGGGATCAACGTATACCTTCATATCGTATTTTTATCAATTTCACCAATAATGCGGCAAACCTACAATTTTCATTGCACAAATCCGAAAAACACCTTATTTATACTCAATCGTATCGTTTTCCGGATCCCGATAAATACCGGCTTTTATAAACACAGCTGGCTGTCCTGCGATCAAGCAGTGCTTAGGATATGCAGAATAATCTTTTATTAATAGCGAGCCAGCCCCTACAATGCAAAAGTCTGGTGTATGGGTATTTTTCAAAGTCATACACTTCATCGCAAACCAGTTATTATTGCCGATTTTAATCGGAGCATATCCTCGTGATTTTTCTCCATCCATCTTTACACAAGCATGAAAGTCTGTATCACAGAATAGATTATCCCAACCAATCAGTACATCCTGCCCAAAAGATATGGCATGATAGCAAACAAGTTTCAATGTCGTGGTCGCATTAAAATTATGCCCGATATTTAAAGTGCTGGATGCACCCGTCGATATATATGAATTATTGCCAATAATACATTTCCCTTGAAAGCGAATAGTTCCTCTGTGTTCCCAAGAAATACCCGCATTAGGATAGATGGATACAATAGGAACGCCTAAACAGATCATACCCGATTTAATCGGAGCGTCAATTTGCACTTTCCCCTTACATTTTTTCAGTTTTGGTTTATAGAGTATAATCGGAAGTTTCACTGCTTGTCTGTATGGCAGATAATGAAAGTTAAACCAAATTGTTTTAGGCAAATAGGGAAGATACTTCAGATATCTTTTAATTTTGGAGGGGGGGGGGCAACTGCATATCGGGAGGAAGTTATCTTAATTTTTCAAGGCAATACTTCATTGCCTCCCTCCAGTGGGGGATGTCCATCTGGAAGGTGGTCTTGATTTTGGTTTTGTCCAGCACCGAGTAGGCCGGGCGCTGGGCCTTGGTCGGGAACTCCGACGTGTGGCAGGGGATGATGCGGCATGAGTCGTGACCCGCGGCCGCGGCGATCTCCGTCGCGAAGTCGTACCACGAGCAGACGCCCTCGTCGGTGAAGTGGTACACGCCCTCGTTGCCCGCGTAGCGTTCCGACTCGATGATCGAGAAGATCGCAAGCGCCAAGTCCCCGGCGTAGGTCGGAGTGCCGATCTGGTCGAAGACCACCTGCAGCGTATCCCGCTCCGAAGTCAGACGCAGCATCGTCTTCAGGAAGTTGTGTCCGTACTCCGAATAGAGCCACGCCGTGCGGAAGATCAGATACCGGCAGCCCGAGGCCTTCACGGCCTCTTCGCCCGCGAGTTTCGTACGGCCGTACGCCCCCAGCGGCGAAGGCGTCACATCCTCCGTATAGGGCGTATGGGCCGTACCGTCGAAGACGTAGTCCGTCGAGACATGGAACAGTGTCGCACCCGTCTCTTTGGCCGCAGCCGCGAGATTGCCCGCAGCCTTGTGGTTCAGCAGGTCGGCCCTCGCCTCGTCCTCCTCGGCCTTCTCCACGTCGGTATAGGCCGCACAGTTCACGATAACGTCGATCCCCTGTTCCCGGACCGCACGCAGGACCGCCCCGGCATCGGTGATGTCCAGCTCCGCGACGTCCGTACAGATATAGTTGTGGGGCGAGACACAGCCCAGACGCTGCAGGGAGCGGCCGAGCTGTCCGTTCGCCCCCGTGATCAGGATATTAAGCATAGTAATCCGTATTATAGTCGAACAACTCCCCGGCCTCCTCCAGCCGCGGGTGGTGGCTGTCCTTGGGCGAGAGCACGACATCTCCGGGCAGCAGGTGCCAGTCGATGCCCAGCGTGGGGTCGTCCCACGCGATAGCGCCCTCCGACTCCGGGGCGTAGGGGTTGTCGCACTTGTACTGGAACGTCGCTTCATCGCTCAGCACGGCGAAGCCGTGCGCGAAGCCCCGCGGGATGAAGAACTGACGCTTGTTGTCTT
>ERZ1673751.1778-NODE-1778-length-11942-cov-4.654076_pt1 | contig 11942 bp, 9 predicted proteins | sample MGYA00580202_ERZ1673751 | MGnify/ENA primary metagenome ERZ1673751 (study PRJEB41218, sample SAMN15661780) | gut metagenome | host: Homo sapiens | place: Canada: London | collected 2015-08-20/2019-03-30 | study: EMG produced TPA metagenomics assembly of... | reverse complement strand
TCCAAATAAAACTGATGGAATTAATACAGCTACTTTAATATTCCATTTCTCTTTTGTCCCATTTGCTTTGCAACTCTGGATGTCTGTCGTAAATCATTAGCGTGCTTTTCCCTTTTAAATATCCCATAAAATCTGAAATACTTTCTTTCGGCGGAATTGCTACGCTTAAATGTACATGATCCTTACATACTGCACCCGCTATAATATCCACTTTTCGGTACTTGCATAATGTACTTATGATTTCCTTCACATCTTCTCTTAATCTTCCATACAGAATTCTTTTTCTGTATTTCGGTATAAATACTATGTGATACTGGCATTTCCATCGGGTATGTGATAAACTTCTATTGTCCATTTGGACCGCCTCCTTTGATTTTGAGTTTGGCTTGCGACACCATTCTCATCATATCACAGGAGGCTTTATTTTGTTGTCCTCACCGTCTCCACTTATTCCATTCTCCCCAGCATAGCTGGGGGATTAGACTTTTCATTTACAATTCCCATCCAACTGACTATAATAAAGAATGTCCGTTTGCCTGCAAAGGCGCGGAACCATATCCATCTGCATCAGGGCGATATGACAGAAAAATGAACTTAAAAGAATGGAAGAAAGAACAATGGATGTAATTGAAAAATTTGGAAATAGGGTGAGCAGCCAGGCGCTTAAGGATCCGGAAAAAGCGCGTCGGCTGCTTCTTGCGGGATACCGCCTGCAGGAAAAGAAGCTTCAGTTTTTGCCGGATCGGGGGCTGCCGTCGTCGGGACAGTATGTGGCGCGGGTGGTTATGAAAAATATCATTCAGTCGCTGTCGGAACCGGAGAATGCGGCGATGGTCAGCATATTTGTGCCGGGAGAGCTGGTGATGGCGGCAGGGCTGACGCCGTACTCAGTGGAGGCGATGTCCTGTTTTATGGCGGGAACGAAGTGTGAGCAAACGTTTCTTCGGAAAACGGAGGAAGAAGGATTTCCGGAGACGATGTGTTCGTACCACAGGGTGTTTCTGGGGGCGGCGCTGACGGGGATTCTGCCAAAACCGAACTGCATGATTTATACGAACCTTGCGTGTGATGGAAATATGATGACGTTTCCTTATTTAAAGGATAAATTTGAATGTCCAGGCTTTTATATTGATGTTCCGTATGAGAAAAACCGGGAATCGGTTCTGTATGTGGCGGATCAGCTGCGGAAATTGAAACGGTTTCTGGAGGAGACGACGGACAGACGGATTTCGGAGGAAACAGTGCGGAGTGCGGTAGATAACAGCCGGAAAGCGGCAGCGAATTATAAAAAACAGCTTGCCCTGCGGTGTGCGCATGACCCGGTGACCTCTCTGACGAATGAATTGTATGCGCTTTTTATGTGCCATCTGATGGCTGGCTCAGAGACGGCGGTTACCTATACGGAAAAACTTCTGCGCGATGTGCGGATGTCACCGAGGGGAGATGGTCTTTCGGTAATCTGGATGCACATCATGCCATTTTTACAGGAGCCGGTTAAGGATATTTTTAATTATAGTAAGAAAATGCACATCCGCGCTTGTGATTTCATCGCAGATGGTTTTCAGGAGATGCATGCGGAAGACCCGTATGAGGCGATGGCAGAGAAAATGGTCTATTGCATTTACAATGGCAGTGTGAAACAGAGAGTTGAGGAAGCGGAACGGCTTGCCAGAATCACGGAAGCGGATGGTGCTGTTTTATTTGCCCACTGGGGCTGTAAGGGAACGATCGGTGCATCCAGCCTGATTAAGCAGTCCTTAGAAAAGACAGGACTTCCGACGATGATTCTCGACGGTGACGGCTGCAACCCTGCCAATACCAGCGATGGTCAGGTATCGACGCGGCTTCAGGCATTTGTGGAAATGCTGGAAAAGGGCAAGGAGGAGAAACACGCATGATTTATTACGTCTGTAAGTACACCCCGATCGAGCTGTTCCGGGGGTTTGGAGAAGAATGTTCTGTTTTGGAGGAAATGCCGGAAAATTTCGAACAGTCGGATCAAATTGCACATGCAAATCTGTGCGGCTTTGGAAAATCGGTCATTCAGGCAGTGCTGGAAGGAAAGGTTGAACAGCTGGTGCTGGTAAACTGCTGCGATTCGATGCGGCGCGTTTACGATATCGTGGAGAGCACGGGAAAATGTAAGTTTTTATATATGCTGGATCTGCCGCATGATGATAATGAATGTGAAAAAGTGAAATTTGCGGGCACGATCCGGAGGCTTAAAAAGGCATATGAGGCATATTCTGGGAAAGTGTTTGATAAACGCGCTTTTATCCAGTCCTTTATTACGCCGGAAATGAACACGGAGCCGTACATTGGTGTGCTGGGCGTGCGGGTCAGCGGCATTCTGGAGGATATGATCCGGGACAATATCCAGATGGATGTGGAAAATCTGACCTGTACGGGTGGTCGGAAACTGTCGGTCGTACAGGATGAAATGTGGAATATGGAGGAAGAGGAGCTGTTTCTTTCTTACGCGGACGTCCTGCTGGGACAGATGCCGTGTTTCCGCATGAACCGTTCGATCCGCAGAAACCGTCTGTATCTGGATCCGAATTTAAAGGGAATTATTTATCACACGATCAAGTTCTGTGATTATTATGGATTTGAGTATGCGAGTATCAAGCGGGATATCAAGGTTCCGCTCCTTAAGATTGAGACTGATTTTACGAGCCAGAGCACGGGGCAGCTTTTGACGCGCATTCAGGCATTTGAGGAGACGATCGAGGGATCAGAGGATATGGATCCGGGAAAAGGTATCAGTGAGGAGGCAAGAAAGAAGATGGAGTCAGGCATTTTTTATGTGGCGGGAATCGACAGCGGTTCGACAAGTACGGATGTGGTCATACTGGATCAGGATGGAAAAATTAAATCGACGATGATTATTCCGACCGGCGGCGGTGCGATGATGAGCGCCGAGAAGAGTCTGGATCTGGCGATTGAGAAAGCGGGAATTAAGAAAGAGGAGATCGTGCGGATCGATACGACCGGATATGGACGATCCTACATTGACAGCGGGGATGACAGCATCACGGAGATTACCTGCCATGCCAAGGGCGCAAATTATCTGAATCCGAATGTCCGCACTATCATCGACATTGGCGGGCAGGATATCAAGGCGATCAGCATCGACGGGCAGGGAGCCGTGAAAAATTTCCTGATGAATGACAAATGTGCCGCCGGAACGGGACGTTTTCTGGAAATGATGGCGAAAACGCTGGGACTTTCCCTGGAGGAAATGAGTGTGAAAGGGCTGGAATGGAAGCATAATATCGTGATTTCCAGCATGTGTACGGTGTTTGCAGAGTCGGAGGTCGTGTCGCTGGTGGCACAGAATAAGGATGTGGCAGATATTATCCACGGTTTAAATGTGTCAGTTGCCTCAAAAGTCGGCGCGTTGGCAGCCCGCCTTGGAAAGGATCATCCAGGCGAATATATGATGACCGGCGGTGTGGCGAAGAACCGGGGTATCATCCAGGCATTGGAAGAGAAGCTTGGTGCTAAACTTTATATCTGTGATGAGGCGCAGCTCTGCGGTGCGCTGGGAGCGGCGCTATTTGCTTATGAGAAATGTAAGGGCAGTGCGGAGGAAACGCGATGAAGCGGCAGGGTTAAAACACTTGTATCGATATTTTCGTCAGATATTCACTGGGAGAGGCTGTGGCCAATTCGTCGATCACAGCCTCTTTATAAGAGTATTTGCCGGTTTTAAACTTGTGTTCATCGGTCCAATCAAAGAGTTTTTCGTAGGTGGCTTTCGAGTCATAGTAATTTCCCATTAAGTAAGCAACTGCATAGGTTCCGGCCGGTTTTAAGTGATAGGGGTGATTTTTCGGTTTTGTTATAACTTTTGTGAAAAAATAAGCATAGGTATCCAGATGATTTTTTCGTAAATCTGCCACATCCAGCATGGCACCATAAGGATGACCGGCATTTAGAGCGTGGGCATTGCAGTAACCGATGTGGCGGCAAAGAGCCTGGATGATTTTCTGATGGTCATCTGTATGAATCGGATCGCTGAGAATCAGATATTCTTCCGGTGTCGTCTCGAGAAAAATACGACCATTTTTATTTTCTGTATGGAAGAATAATTCATCTTCTGTGTATTCTGCCTGTTTCTGATTCAGTGATTCCTGGAGTGATACCAGGGATAATTTTATATGATTGGACTGTAAAGTGAATAAAAATCCAAGAATGCATCTACATTCTGAAATCAGAAATCAAATTAAAACATTATAATCTTCGATGCCTCGTTGGGAAGCCAACGGGGTATTTTTTTACCCAATCAGGCTGTATAGGACACCTCATTTTTGATGTTTTTGGACGGTGTGAGAACCATACTGATTGGAATCCTTATATCTCTGGTATAGCTTTTTGCAATACAAAAAGACTTTACATATGGCTATAAAAATCAACTGTATTCCAAGCGGAACCTTCCCCCATTTTCTGGAACACGAAAAAGAAGAAACGCTTTCGGTCTATCTGGAGGCCGTCAAATGGGCGCTTCTGGAAGAATGAATATGTCCGAAAAAATGTTGGAATTATAATAATATTAACCGAAAAAATGTGATTTATAATAAAATAATGTCCGCAAAAATGCTGTTTAGCAATGGAAATATGCCCTGAAAAGTGTTAAGATAGAATACAGATGCTTTTGGATGTATATGTTGCGCAGGAGGTTTCTTAATGGAAAGAGAGCTGTTTACGAAACTGGAACGATGGATGAATAAAAAGAACAGAAAGCCGCTGATCATACAAGGAGCGCGCCAGGTCGGAAAAACCTGGATTATGAAGGAATTTGGAGCCAGGTTCTATGAAAATACAGTCTATATCAATTTTGATAATAATAAAGCAATGAAGGATGTATTTGACCTAGACTTTGACTTAAAGCGGATCCTTTCTGCAATCAAAATTGAGTACGGAAAGAGTTTTCAGGCTGAAAATACATTGATTATTTTTGATGAGATCCAGGAAGCACCAAAGGCGCTGGCATCTTTAAAATATTTCTATGAGAATGCACCGCAGTATTCTATCATTGCAGCTGGTTCCCTGCTCGGTGTTGCATTACATCAGGGAACATCCTTTCCTGTTGGGAAAGTTGATTTTTTAAAATTATGCCCTATGAGCTTCAATGAATTCATTTTGGCAGTTGGTGAAAAGGGGTTGCATGAAGCGTTGAGGTCCCAAGATTATGAACTGATCAATGCATATGCCGGGAAATATACGGATTTGTTAAAAAAGTATTATTATGTGGGCGGAATGCCAGAAGTAGTCCAGACATATATTGATTCCGATGATCTATTTGAGGTACGTGAGATCCAAAACAATCTTCTGCAGTACTATGAAGAGGATTTTAGCAAACATGCGCCAAAGGAAGTTGTTCCGCGCATCATGATGGTCTGGAATTCGATTCCTTCCCAATTGGCTAAGGAAAATCGTAAGTTTATGTATGGAGCACTACGAGAGGGTGCACGGGCAAAAGATTTTGAACTTGCAATTCAGTGGTTGGAAGATGCAGGGGTAATCCTGAAAAGCTATAGAGTATCAAAGCCAGATATTCCACTGATTGCGTACATGGAAATGAACAGTTTTAAAATGTTCATGTTCGATGTGGGATTGTTAACAGCAAAGGCCGGACTATCAGCAAGACTTCTATTGGAGGGAAGCCGGATCTTTGAAGAATTCAAGGGGGCACTTACGGAACAGTATGTTGCACAGGAGTTACACGCTGCAGGATATCCGCTTTATTATTTTGCAACAGCACGATCAACTGGAGAGATAGATTTTATGTTGCAGGGAGATTTAGACTGCGTTCCGATTGAGGTGAAGGCAGAACAGAATCTCCGTGCCAGGAGTTTGAGGGCATTTTGCGATAAATATAAGCCGGGCATGGCGATTCGTAGCAGTATGTCAAATTATAAGCAGGAAGACTGGCTGACAAATGTTCCGTTATATATGCTTGCGGAATATTTGAAAAGAACAATATATGTGGTAAGCTGATAACAATTTACCTCAAAACCAACGGGGTATTTTTTGTTCTGAATCAGACAATACAGAAGTTCGCGCTAAGCGAACTAATGAAATGGAGGTTCTGGAGTCCCTTCACGGCAATGTAGTATGTGCATTAGCTGCCGGAATCGGTGACTATGTGCGATGTACTCTCTTGGAATATAGCTATCACGATGGCCAGTTTTGGATTTTTACAGAAGGCGGCGAGAAGTTCATAGGACTTGAGAGGAATAAAAATGTCAGTCTTGCTGTCTTTGAAAAGCCCCCGGACTTTGGTGCGCTGAAAAGCGTACTGGTCATGGGAGCGGCAAAGCTCATCGAGCCGATGTTATTTGAGATTCCTGGATTTGATGAATATTCGGAAAACTTGATAAAAAGTTCGATGATAGGAGTTCGAAAAATTTCTTTCGGGAAAGAATCTGTTGCGGAAACGCGGGAAATACCGTATAATAATGCGGTCTGATCTGCACATATGCAACAGATTTGTCCGTAAAAAAATGAAAAATCAGAATTGTGCGTATTTCAGAAACAATTTTTTGTTGTAAGAGTGAAAAAAGTTATGTAAACTGTCTGCAAAAAAATACTTGACAAGAATTTGTGTTTTTACGCTTACGGAGAAGAACAAAAAAAGAACTAAAAAACAGCGATGAACACATCGCAAAAGATGAGAAATGTAGGTAAAAATAATTTTATGAGAAAATTAGCATTAAGTGATGAAATCCTTCTCAAGATCTCCCAGCCGGCGCGTTATATTGGCGGCGAGGTGAATATGGTGAAGAAGGATCCGTCGAAGGTAGCAGTCCGGTTTGCCATGTGCTTTCCGGATGTGTATGAGATCGGTATGTCCCATCTGGGCATCCAGATTCTTTATGATATGTTCAACCGCCGGGATGACGTTTACTGTGAGCGTGTTTATTCCCCGTGGATGGACTTAGATCCGATCATGCGGGAGCAGAAGATTCCGCTGTTTGCTGTTGAAAGCCAGGATCCGATCAAAAATTTTGATTTCCTTGGAATTACAATCCAGTACGAAATGTGCTACACCAATATTTTACAGGTGCTGGAATTATCACAGATTCCGCTTCATGCAGAAGATCGTACCGAGGAGGATCCGATCGTTATCGGCGGCGGTCCGTGTACCTACAATCCGGAGCCGATTGCACCATTTTTCGATCTCTTCTATATGGGCGAGGGCGAAGTGGTTTATTTTGACCTGATCGACCGCTACAAGGAGATCAAGGCGCGCGGCGGCAGCCGGAAGGAATTTCTGGAGCAGGCGGCGCAGATTCCGGGTATCTATGTGCCGGGATTTTATGATGTGACGTACAAAGAGGATGGCACGATCGAGGCGATGACGCCGAACAACCCGCACGCGCCGCAGACCGTTTCCAAGCAGCTTGTCATGGATATGAGCGATACCTGGTATCCGGAGAAGCCGGTGGTTCCGTATCTGCGCGCGACGCAGGACCGTGTGGTTCTCGAGATCATGCGCGGCTGTATCCGTGGATGCCGTTTCTGCCAGGCGGGCATGGTATATCGCCCGGTGCGCGAGCGCAGCCTGGAGGAACTGAAACGTCTGGCGCGGACGATGCTAAAGAGCACCGGACATGAGGAAATTTCGCTGAGTTCGCTGAGCTCCAGTGATTACACGAAGCTGGAGGGAATCGTCAATTTTCTGATCGACGAGTTTGACGGAAAGGGCGTCAATGTGTCCCTGCCGTCCCTGCGTATTGACGCATTTTCCCTCGATGTCATGAGCAAGGTGCAGGACGTGAAGAAGAGCAGCCTGACCTTTGCACCGGAGGCGGGATCCCAGCGTCTGCGTAACGTTATCAACAAGGGTCTGACCGAGGAAAATATTTTAAATGGTTCTGCCGAGGCGTTCAAGGGCGGCTGGAACCGCGTAAAGCTCTACTTCATGCTGGGACTTCCGACTGAGACCGTGGAAGATATGCAGGGCATTGCCGAGCTTTCGGAGAAGGTGGCGGAAGTGTACTATGACACGGTTCCGAAGGAGCAGCGCCACGGCAAGGTGCAGGTAACCGCCAGCACCTCGTTCTTTGTGCCGAAGCCATTTACCCCGTTCCAGTGGGCGCCGATGTGCACGAAAGAGCAGTTCTTGGAGCGCGCGAGCATCGTCAACCACCGCATGAAAGAGATGTTAAATAAGAAGAGTCTCCGCTATAACTGGCATGAGGCGGATGTGACCGTGCTGGAAGGTGTTCTGGCGCGCGGCGACCGCAAGGTGGCAGCTGTGATTGAGGAGGCGTACCGCAAAGGTGCAATCTACGATTCCTGGTCCGAGTATTTCAACAATGATATCTGGATGAAGGCGTTTGAGACCTGCGGCGTGGACATTGATTTCTATACGACGCGTGAGCGAAGCCTTGATGAAGTGTTCCCGTGGGATTTCATCGACGCGGGTGTGACGAAGGATTTCTTGAAACGCGAGTGGGCGAACGCACAGGCGGAAACGGTAACGCCGAACTGCCGGATGCGCTGTTCGGGATGTGGTGTCCGTAAGTACGGCGGCGGAGTCTGTTTCGAAGAACGGGCATGAGGAAGGAGCGGTCATGAAGATACGAATTAAATTTCAAAAACAGGGAACGATGCGTTTTATCGGTCATCTGGACGTGATGCGTTACTTCCAGAAGGTGATGCGCCGGGCGGAAGTGGATATCCGTTATAGCGAAGGATTCAGCCCGCACCAGATCATGTCGTTTGCGTCTCCGCTCAGCGTGGGGCTTATCAGCCATGCGGAGTATGTGGATATTGATGTCAATTCCAGCGGAAATTCGACCGGGATGGTGCGCCGCTTAAATGAGGTCAGCGCCGAGGGGCTGGAGGTGATCAGCTACCGCGAGCTTCCGGAGACGGCAAAGAATGCGATGTCGCTGGTGGCAGCTGCTGATTACACATTCTGGTTTAAAGAGGGATTTGCACCGGAGGACGGCAGCAGTGTAGAAGAATTTTTCGGGAAATTCCTGACATTCTGCAAAAGCGAGACAATTCCGTTTGTGAAGCAGACGAAAAAGGGCGAGAGAACCGTGGATCTGCGTCCGCTGATCTGTGAGGCGCGAATCGCGGAGCGGAAAGAGTATGTTCCGGCGATGGTCGCAGACTGGTATCCGGATCTGGAAAATGAGACGGTTGAGGAGGAAAAACAGGCAGAAGGAATCTGTGTCTTCCTGCGCCTCTTATCGGGCAGTGCGGCAAACGGAAAGCCGGAGCAGGTATTGCAGGCATTCTATGAGAGCCTGGGGCTGACCTACCGCCCGTTTGCCATTCAGGTCGAGCGCGAGGAGCTGTATGCGGACGAGGGCGCCGAGGGCGCACCGGAGTATGTGCCGCTTGAGGCGTATGGAAGCGAGATTGTGTAAATGCTTCAATGTTCATTAAGAGATGAAATGCGAAGCGCCAGCAAAATCCGGCTGCAGTTAGCGCGAAGTGTGAACGGCAGCAAAAAATGAGAGGAGACGAAGAGTTTGGATCAGTTAATAGTGACAAAATGGAAGGATCGAAGCCTGACGGCGCTTCTCTCGGACGGGCACTGCCGGTCGCTGACGCTGGAATCTGGCGATGAAAGCCTGCTGGGGAATATTTACATCGGCAAGGTAAAAAATGTGGTAAAAAACATCAACGCCGCGTTTATTGACCTCGGCGGTGGAAAAACCGGATATTTCAGCCTGACGGAAAACCTGGTTCCGCTTTATACAGACGAGCTGAACCAGCTATGTTCATTCGGATATTCTGGAAATTCTGAGAAGAAAGTAAGTCCACGGAAACTAAAAGCTGGAGACGAGCTTCTCGTCCAGGTGTCCCGCGACGCCCTGAAAACCAAGGATCCGTCCGTGACCTGCTGTCTGAATTTTCCGGGAACCTATATGGTTCTGACGGTGGGAAAACCGCAGATCGGATTTTCGGCAAAAATCAAGGATAATGCCTGGAAAGAGAAGGTGCGGGAGGAACTTCTGACACATAAGGATGAGCGTTTTGGACTGATTGTCCGGACGAACGGGGCGTCGGCTTCCATCGAAACACTCTGTGCAGAAACAGAGAAGCTGAAACAGCAGATGGAAGAACTTTTTGCCCGGGCAGCCTGCCGCACCTGTTACAGCCTTTTAGAGCAGGGTACGCCGCCCTATATCCAGAGTCTTAGGGATGCGAAGAAAGGAACCCTTTCGGAGATCATCACAGATGTGCCGGAGTATGCGAAGAAGATTGAGGCATGGCTGGAGGAAGAGAAGGAAGAGGACAAGGAACAAAAAGAAAATCAGACCCAGGCAGATAAAAATGAAAGCATAAAACAGGCGGTTCCGAACTTGTCCCTATATACAGATGAGAACCTTCCATTAATGAAGCTGTACCGCCTGGAATCGGTGCTTAAAAGTGCATCGGATCGCCGTGTCTGGATGAAATCCGGTGGATATCTTGTGATTGAACCTACGGAAGCGTTGACAGTTATCGATGTCAATACGGGGAAATACACCGGCAAGAAGACACCGGCGGAGACCATTCTTAAGATTAATCTGGAGGCGGCGCATGAGGTGGCGCGCCAGCTTTCCCTGCGGAATCTTTCCGGTATTATTATTGTGGATTTTATCGATATGGAATCGAAAGAAGATCAGGAGACGCTGATGCGGACGCTCGGGGAAGAGCTTTCCCGTGACCCGGTCAAAACGATCCTGGTGGATATGACGCGGCTTGGGCTGGTGGAGATCACCCGCAAAAAGGTGCGCCGTCCGCTTCATGAGATTTTGTAGCGGTTGAATCATAGAATGAAAAACACAAGGAGAAGAAAAGATGTTTGAAAAAGTATTTAAGCTATCCGAGCATCAGACGACCGTAAAGACGGAAGTCATGGCTGGAATTACGACCTTTATGACGATGGCGTACATTCTGGCAGTTAATCCGAGCATCCTCGGATCGACCGGCATGGACCCGACTGCGGTGCTTCTGGCTACGGCTCTGGCATCATTCATCGGTACTGCCTGCATGGCATTTATGGCGAACCTGCCGTTCGTTCTGTCCGCAGGCATGGGGCTCAACGCGTATATGGCGTATACGGTGTGCGCGGGCTATGGCTATAGCTGGCATGTTGCACTGCTGGCTGTATTTGCAGAGGGTCTGATCTTCATCGTGCTGTCTCTGACAAACGTGCGCGAGGCGATCTTCAATGCGATTCCGTTGACTTTAAAGCGCGGTGTGTCCGTCGGTATCGGTCTGTTCATCGCATTTATCGGTCTTCAGAATGCGGGACTTTCAGTAGACTCTTCCACACTGGTAACGATCATCAGCTTCCCGGAAAATTTCCATACCGCAGGTATCTGCGCGCTGCTGGCGCTGATCGGTCTGTTTATCATGGCGGTTTTATACACCTACCGTGTAAAGGGCGCGATTCTGTATGGCATTCTGGGAACCTGGATTCTCGGTATGCTGTGCCAGGTAACCGGCATTTACACACCGGACGTAGAGAATGGTTTCTACACCCTGTTCCCGACCCTGGGAATCACCGATTTCTCCAAACTGGGAGAGACATTTGGTAAATGCTTTACCGTTGACTTCGATGCAGTTGGAATTATCAATTTTATCGTAGTTATTTTCTCATTCCTGTTTGTAGATATTTTTGATACACTTGGTACATTAATTGGTGTAGCAACCAAGGCAGACATGCTGGACGAGGAAGGCCGTCTTCCGGGTATCCGTCCGGCGCTGATGGCAGATGCGATCGCAACTTCCTTTGGTGCGGTATTAGGTACTTCCACAACGACTACCTTCGTTGAGTCTGCATCGGGTGTTGCAGTCGGAGGACGTACCGGTCTGACTGCCCTGGTATCGGCACTCCTGTTCCTGCTTTCCACCCTGTTTGCACCGATTTTTACGGCGATCCCGTCCTTTGCGACGGCTCCGGCATTAATCATGGTTGGCTT
>ERZ1673751.1769-NODE-1769-length-12024-cov-6.041273_pt1 | contig 12024 bp, 10 predicted proteins | sample MGYA00580202_ERZ1673751 | MGnify/ENA primary metagenome ERZ1673751 (study PRJEB41218, sample SAMN15661780) | gut metagenome | host: Homo sapiens | place: Canada: London | collected 2015-08-20/2019-03-30 | study: EMG produced TPA metagenomics assembly of... | reverse complement strand
TATACGAAAGTATCGTCTGAGTCCGATTGTGATATTTGATATGACGAATATCCGGTCATTGGAATTTCGGGAGGTATTTGCCGAGGGGGTATTATTAGTGGCAGTTACCAGTCTGCTGTATTTCTGGCAGGTAAAAAAAGACGAGGCATTATCGTAAGAGTCATTGAATTTGAAATAAAATAGGGGAAGAAATGTAGGAGGTGCTTATGAAAAAAAAGAAGTGGATTGGAATTGGCATAGTATTGGTGCTGGTGTTTGTGGTAATAGCCGCGGTAATCAACGTCAATAAAAGGTTTCCGCAGCGGACAAAAGAAGTGTATGCGCCGGGTGAATGGATGCCGCTGGATAACAGTGTGTCGGTTTGTGCGGATACGGCAAGAATTTTAGAGGGTGAGGAACTGGAAGCCTGTATGCGGGATGAATTCGGCGGACAGGATTTTCAGGTAAAAAAGAAAAAAGGTCGTGTACGGCAGCTTGTTATTAAGTTCAGAATTAAAAATACAGGGGATTCGGAAATTAATATCTGGCAGTATATGTTAAAGCTGGCAGTTAATTCATATCCGGACGGGTGGACCAATGGTTTAGGTACGCATTATGCGCAGGAGAATACGCTTGCCGCAGGAGAAGAATGTGAATGTATGGCGGCCTATACAATCGGACTGGGAATGGTCAGTGACAGTGAATATCCGCGGTTTGTAAAGAATAATACATTCCAGATTGTGCAGGCGGTTTATCCGGTTCAGAGAATGATTGAATTTAAGATAGGGGAGGAAGGAACATGAAGGCAGTATTAAAAATAGAATTTCAAAGATTGTTCCGTTCGGTGACATTTTATATCAGTCTGGGAATCGGATTGATATTGACGATGACACAGTTTGTAATGGTCGGTTTGCAGGAGTCCATGCACATTTTAGATGCGTATTCGCCCAAAGGCATATCGGAACCGTATGGGGTATTCAGCAGTTATTTCGGAATGGCAGGACCGCCGCTGGTGTACCGCCAGATTTATTATCTGATACTTCCGATACTGGCGGTATTTGCCTATGCAACGACATTTTGCGCAGACCATAATTCGGGATATGTTAAAAATCTGTATACAAGAACCAACAAGAAATATTATTATGCCGCAAAGTATATTGTAAGCTGTACTGCGGGAGGACTTGTGGGGACAGTTCCGCTTGCCGTGAATCTGATTGCAAATATGATGGTGCTTCCGTCCTTAAAACCGGTGGCGGCGCTGGGGTGTTATGCAGGGAACGGAATTGCGCTGTGGGGAGATATTTTTTATACACACCCGTACATATTTATGGTGCTGTATCTGATATTAATTTTTTTCTATCAGTTTATTTTTGTTTCCCTGGCATTGTTATTGTCAACATGGGTCAATAACCGCTTTTTAATAACATTGTTTCCGTTCTTACTGAACTATTTTTCATATATGATGCTTTCATTTATTAAAAAGGCGAAGTATAGTCCAATCATTATTATGGATATGACAAGAATCAATGCGTTAAGATTCGGACCGGTTGTATTGGAATGTGTGTGTCTGACAGTGCTTTTTGGCGGGTTGTATTTCTGGAAGCAGAAGAAAGATGAAGGGTTGTAGATGAAAGATTTTTTAAAAGCAAATAAGGGGTGTGTTCTTGCGATTGCGTTGATAAGTCCGGTTGTGGTAGCGTTTTTTGAATATATATTTTATTATCACGTACAATACAGGACGGAAAATGTCAAATGTGTGTATGACATTATCGGTGCGGGCATGCAGACATGTCTGTATCAAATGGCGGTAATATTTATTCCGTTTACAATGGTTTATTTTTTTAAGGGCTGTTACCGGTACGGAATTATTATCCGGCAGACACAGTTAAAGCAGGTATGGCTGAAAATGTGTGTAAAGCTTACAAAGATTATTTTGGCGGTTTCCGTATATTTAACAGTGCTGATCTGTCTGATACCGTTTTGTTTTACGGATGTTATATGGAACTGGAGTGCGCAGACAAGCTATGTGTATATTTACGGCGGCGTGGATACGGTATATCATCCGTCTGTGATACTGGTGGCGGCAGGCTGCTTTACGGCGGTGTTTACGGCATTAATGATTGTGTGTGTATTGATGTTATTTTTCTGGTGGGTCTTTGAATCACCGGTCGGCGGATATATTGTCATGCTTTTGTATGCCGCAGAAGAAATGTACCGGGGCTTGTTTTTTAACGGCAGAGTTACCATGAATGCCGTTGTAATCAGTGAAAAGCATATCCGGGTGTTTTCAAATTTTATCTACCCGGTACTGGTGCTTGCGGGACTGTTGATGATCACTTATATTTTGTTCTGCAAAAAGGATTTGTTAAAAAAAGATATTTATAATTAGAAATGGAGATTAGTGTGATGCCTGCGGAAAGGAGATTGGAATGAAGCTGTTTATACAGGAAGTACAAATGGATATCAAACAGGGTATTTTATATAAATATCAGCGATATGTCATTGCTATTCTTTTAGGGTGCGTCCTGGCGATGTTTTATGTAACAACATGTTTTCATGCGCTGGACAGGGGAAAGATATCATCAATGAATTTTACGCTGGGCGATATGCTGTTGTATTTTTTCAGGGGAAAAGAAATATACAATCCGATAAACGGTGCAGAGTTTATGATTCCGACAGAATATATGATGTTACAGCTCTATCTTTCTTATATGATAGGGGATTACATTTTAAAAGACTTACTGGGGGTTGGAAAAAATATTCTCGTGCGGACACAGAAAAGAGTATTCTGGTGGCTGAGTAAATGTGTGTGGTGTGTCATCACAGTTATTGGATTTTATGCAGCAGTTTATCTTTCGGCGGTTCTTATCTGTATGATTACCGGCGGTTCACTGACAACGGCGCTTACACCGGAGATTGTACAGACGGTCTGTGGAATCCCGGCGGCGGTCAATGATGTACCGGTAGATTTACAGGTACTGCGGCATACCGTCTGCTGGCTTCCGCTGGTTACGTCTGTAGGAATGGCATTATTCCAGATGATGCTGGCGCTGGTTATCAGTCCGGTTATTGCATATATTGTAAATGTTGCATTGCTCACGGCAGCGGCATATTATACAGTACCGTTTTTGCAGGGAAATTCATTTATGATGTTAAGAAATGCCTGTTGTGTGGACGGGGGTGTCAATACAGGACTTTCGATAGGAATTTCTGTGGCAGTGGCGGTTATTTCGATTATTATCGGTAAGATTTATTTTGATAGAATGGATATTTTAAAAAAGAGATGATGCGGCAGATGGGATGCCGGAAATGGAGGAGCAGAATGAAAATTGAAATACAAAATTTATGCAAGACAATTAAAAAGGTGCCGATTTTACAGGATATTACGGTTACATTTGAAAGCGGAAAAATTTACGGATTAAAGGGTAAGAACGGTTCCGGTAAAACCATGCTGATGCGTGCCATATCGGGGCTGATTATTCCAAACAGCGGAACGATTAATATTGATGGTGAAATTCTCGGCAAGGATATTTCATTTCCGAGAAGTATCGGGATTTTAATTGAAAATCCGTCCTTTTTGGGAAATTATACAGGTTATAAGAATCTGGAAATGCTTGCTTCAATTCAAAATCGGATTGGTGAAGATGAAATCCGTGAAACACTGGCGGAGGTCGGACTCGACCCGGATGATAAGCGTACATACCGTAAATATTCTCTCGGTATGAAGCAAAGGCTTGGTATTGCAGCGGCAATTATGGAAAAGCCGGATATTGTGATTTTAGATGAGCCGATTAACGCCCTCGATGAATCCGGGGCTTTAAAGGTGCGGGAGATTTTGTGGAAGCTGCGTGATAACGGTTCAATCATTATTCTTGCCTGTCATGATGCAGAGGAGCTGAATCTCCTGTCTGATGAGATTTATCATATTGCCGAGGGAAAAATCACAGGACATGAAGTAGCGGAACACAATGAAAATACAGAAAATCAGAAAAAAGCAGAATCGTAGTAGATGTTGTATTAGTGAAAAAGTTGTATACATTTCATACCGGAAAGTGTTATAATCTCATGTATAATTATTACATGTATGGGGAGGTTTGTGTGAACAATCCTTAAATCAAAGATTGTTCACACAGATATTTGTGCCGCGGCAGCACAAATATCTTTTTATTGCAGAACTGAATTGCATCAGTTCGCGATTTCTCCGGCATTAAAATGTTCGCAGAAATGAGGATTAGTATGATAGTATCAGAGAAAATGTATGAACTTGGCAGTAAGCGTTCTGCTATCAGAGAATTATTTGAATACGGAAAAAAGAGAGCGGCGGAAATCGGCACGGAAAATGTTTATGATTTCAGCCTTGGTAATCCGACTGTTCCGGCACCGGAATGTGTCAATGAAACAATCCGGGAGCTGACAAAGGAATTAGACAGTGTACATCTGCACGGCTATACGTCTGCACAGGGCGATTTAGAAACCAGACAGGCAGTTGCAGACTATCTGAATAAAACGTATCAGACAGCATTTAAAGCCGATAATTTTTATATGACAATGGGAGCGGCTGCATCACTCTCACTGTGTTTTAAGGCACTTACAACGGATAGTGAAGACGAATTTATCACGATTGCACCGTTCTTCCCTGAATATCAGGTATTTGTGCAGGCGGCAGGCGCAAAGCTTACAATTGTACCGTCGGATACAAAGAATTTCCAGATTGATTTTGATGCGTTAGAAGCACGTTTAAATATACATACAAAAGGTGTAATTATTAATTCTCCAAACAATCCATCCGGTGCGGTTTATTCTGAGCAGACCATACAGAAGCTGGCAGAGCTGCTTACGAAAAAATCCAAGGAATTCGGAACACACATTTTTATTATTACGGATGAACCGTATCGTGAAATTGTATATGACGGTGTAGAAGTGCCATATGTCACAAAATATTATAATGATACACTGGTATGCTATTCTTACAGCAAATCCCTGTCACTTCCGGGTGAGCGAATTGGATTTGTGCTGGTGCCGGACGAAGCATACGAAAGTCGTGAAGTGTATGCGGCAATCTGCGGAGCGGGCAGGGCTTTAGGTTATGTGTGTGCACCAAGTCTGTTCCAGAAAATGCTTGTGAAGTGTATCGGCAATACAGGTGATGTGAATCTGTATAAGAAGAACCGTGATTTATTGTATCAGGGACTGACGGAATTAGGATATGAGTGCTTTAAGCCGGACGGTGCATTTTATATGTTTGTAAAAGCGCTGGAAGACGATGCCGATGCTTTTTGTGAAAAGGCAAAGGAAGAAGATTTACTGCTTGTATCGGCAACGGATTTTGGTTGTCCGGGATTTGTAAGAATTTCGTATTGTGTGGATGAAGCAATGATTCAGCGCTCATTTAAGGCATTTGAAAAGCTGAAGGCACGGTATTAAAAATCTGTGCAGTTGTACAAGAAAAGTTGTCGAAAGTAACATTGTGTAAAAAAATATCCTGTCTTATAATTTGCTCAAAGAAATGAAGAAAAGACGGGAGGAAAAGATATGGCGGCAAAATTTACAATACCGGGAACGACATATATCGGGGACGGTGCTTTGGCGGCGGCAGGCAGTGACATCTGTGCGCTTGGTACAAAAGCATTGATTGTTACGGGGCAGTCCATGATTAAACAGGGATTTATGAAAGTGCTTACGGACATTTTAGAGCAGAACGGGGTAGGTTACGTGATTGATTCCAAAATATCCGGAGAGCCGACCGATGTAATGATTGAAGAAGGACTTTTACTGTATCAGGAAAATGCCTGTGACTTTATTATCGGATTTGGCGGGGGCAGCCCGCTTGATTCGGCTAAAGCGATTGGCGCAATGGTGACAAATCCGGGGAAAATATCAGATTATAATGGTAAAGTTATTCAGAATCCGATTCCACCGTTGGCAGCTATTCCGTCAACGGCAGGAACCGGTTCGGAGGTCACGCAGTTTACAATTATTTCCGATACAAAGAATCAGATTAAAATGTTATTAAAGGGAAGTGTGCTGCTCCCGGATATTGCAGTGGTGGACCCGCAGTTTACAATGAGTACGCCAAAGAGTGTCACGGCGGCAACGGGACTGGATGCACTCACACATGCAGTTGAAGCATATACCTCTAAAAAGGCAACCGCACAGACCGATTTGTATGCGGTTTCTGCAGTAAAAAAGATTTTTACCTATCTGCCGAGAGTTTATGCAGACGGCAGTGATAAAGAAGCGAGGGAAGCTATGTCAGCAGCGGCATATGAAGCCGGTATCTGCATTAACAATTCATCCGTTACGATTGTACATGGTATGAGCCGTCCAATCGGCGCATTGTTTCATGTACCGCACGGTCTGTCGAATGCCATGCTGTTAAAGGATTGTCTGGAATTTGCGGCAGATGGAACTTATGAGCGTTTTGCAGCACTTGGAAGGGCAGTCGGCAGGGCAGAATCCTCCGATTCCGATGAAACTGCGGCAAAAAAATTTATTGAGGCTTTGGGAGAAATCTGTAAAATCTGCGAAGTGCCGACACTGGAAGAATATGGTGTTGACAGAGAAGAATTTTTCAAAGTTATCGGAAAGATGGCGCAGGATGCCTATGACAGCGGAAGCCCAGGCAATACAAGAAAAGCAGTTACTATTGAAGATATGGAAATGATTTACAGGAAGCTGTGGGAAAAATAAAGTATTGACAATTGAATAAAACAGGTCTTATGATATATGAAATATATATCAGCAAAGGGGCTGTCAGCAGCCGTTGTACGAAAATGTCTGATTCGTACATCGGTGCAGACAGCCCCTTTTATTTTGGGCAGTTATTACGTCCGCACGGAATTAAGAGTGGAATAAGAAAAAATATAAGAGCATCATTTGTAAGGGGTGGAAAGGAGCAGCCTATGGCAGTAACGGTAAGAAGATTATGCAGGAATCTGAAAAAAGAGTATCGGTTAAATATGATAGCGGGAGCGGAAGGACTCGGGAATTTTGTAGAATGGGTGCATATCATTGAAGATATTGAAGTTGCGGATTTCCTAAACGGAAATGAGCTGGTGATGACCACCGGAATCGGCAATATCAATACGCCTGAAAATATTATGAAATATGCCAAAAGACTCTATGAAAAACATTGCAGCTGTCTGATAATTAATATCGGACCGTATATTAAAGAAGTGCCGCGTGTGCTGATTGATTTCTGTAATGAAAACAATATGCCGCTGTTTACCGTTCCATGGGAGGTGCGGCTTGTTAATCTGACAAGGTGGTTTTGTGAAATGCTTGTGGAGAACGCTGAAAAGGAAAGGAGCCTTACAAGTCTTGTAAAGGATTATCTGTTTAAGCCGGAGGAACGTCCGATGCTGTATTCTGATTTAACAAGACACGGTTTTTCACAGCATTTAAATTATTGTGTGATTACATTCGGACTGGAAATGGAGCGGGAAGAAAAGCCGGACGCGCAGATAATGGAGCATTTACACGAAATGATGGAATGGGAGGTCAATAAGCTTCCGGGAAGCAGTGTTATTTTTAAAAATGACGGACGGTATATGGTTATAACGGCAGGCATGATGACAAAAGACATTGAACGGTTTGTAGTGCAGATGCAGAAAAAACATATGGGAGATACGGCTAAACTGCATATTGCAGTTAGTTCAAATAAGGAAAATCTGACGTCACTGCCGAAGAATTTTGAAATGGCAAACCGCGTCTATGCACTGGGTATTATACTATCGGAACCGGTGCTTTACTATGATGAACTGGAAACGTATAAATTACTGTTACTAGTGTCGGATAAAAAGGAAATGAAGGACTACGAACAAAAATATCTGGGAGCGGTTTTGGAATACGATGAAAGCAATAATACTGACTATCTGCAATTTATAAAACTGTTTCTGGAAAACGGTGCCAACGTACAGCAGCTTGCCAACAGCATGTTTGTGCATCGTAACACCATTCACTATAAAATGAATAAAATCAAAGAAATTGCCGGAATTAATCTGGGGAATTTAGATGATTTGCTGAAGCTAAAACTAAGTCTGTATATTAAGGATATCCGGTAAGGATAGAAAACGAATCGTGCAATTGCACAAAGAACTTTGTCACAATACGAATTGAAGGAAATTCCCATTGGTATATAATCAGCTCATAAGTTGATAACACATCAACGAGCAAAGGCGCTCTTATTTTAAGGTTAGAATAGGGGCGTTTTTATTTATTCAAAAATGGGAAAAGGAGAGATGTATTATGACAGGTGAAGAAGTTAAGAGCAAACATTTAAAGTATAATTTACAGTCTTGGAGCAAGCAGGGAGCATTAAACCCGCTTCCGATTGAAAAGGCAGACGGCATTTATATGTGGGATTATGACGGAAACCGTTACACGGATATGTCCTCACAGCTTGTCAATCTGAATGTTGGTTTTGGCAATAAGGCAATTGCCGATGCCATTAAGGAGCAGGTTGATAAATATTGTTTCGTTGCACCAAGCTATGCAACAGAATCCCGTTCAAAGCTGGCAGAAATGATTATTGATTTAATGCCGGATAACATGGGAAAGGTGTTCTTTACAAACGGTGGTGCCGATGCCAATGAAAATGCCATTAAAATCGCAAGAATGTACACCGGAAGAAATAAGGTGTTCAGCCGTTACAGAAGTTATCACGGTTCTTCCTTCGGCGCAGGCAACTTAACCGGTGAACCGCGAAGATATCCGCTGGAGCCGGGTATTCCGGGATTTGTGAAATTCTTTGATCCGTATGTATACAGAGAAAAGATTCCATTTGCTTCAGAAGAAGCTGCGGCAGAATATTATGTAGATAAATTAAGAGAACAGATTATCTATGAAGGTGCTGACCGGGTTGCGGCAATTGAAATGGAAACCATTACAGGTTCTAACGGTATTATTATTCCGCCAAAGGGATATTTACAGGGTGTCAGAAAAGTCTGTGACGAATTCGGAATTATGATGATTTGTGATGAGGTTATGGCAGGCTGGGGCAGAACCGGAAAGATGTTCGCTTTTGAAAACTTTGATGTAAAGCCGGATATTGTCACATTTGCAAAAGGCGTTACCTGCGGTTATGTACAGCTTGGCGGTGTTGTTGTCAGCAAAAAGATTGCAGAGTATTTTGACGACCACCTGCTTTCCTGCGGACTGACTTACAGCGGACATCCGCTTGCCTGCGCAGCCGGTGTTGCCTGTGTCAACTACTATAAGGAAGCCAATATCCTTGAAAATGTCAATGCGGTCGGTAAGGTATTAGGCGAGAAGCTTGAGGAAATGAAGAATAAGCATGCCTGTATCGGCGATGTAAGATATATCGGATTGTTCTCCTGCGTAGAACTCGTCTATGACAAGGAAACAAAGAAGCCGCTTGTTGAATACGGCAAAGACCCGGAAGGAAAAATGGGAAAGATTATCGGCAAATTGAAAGAAAAGGGCTTTATGACATATTCCCATGAAAATATGGTTTTCATCTGTCCGCCGTTAATTATTACTCAGGAGCAGCTTTTAGAGGAACTCGAAAAGTTTGATAAGGTCATGGGCTTTGTTGACAAGGAACTGATTTAACCGTACTTGTGCAACTGCACAAAAAAGATTGGACAAAGCAGAATTGTCAGATTTAAGAGGTGCTGTTATCATATATGTAACGAGGGAACAATAATATATTTACATTTTCCCTCGTTCCACTCCCATATGTGGGATAAAAAAAATTTAAGACAAAAAGATGATTAACAACGGTGTTATTCCAAAAAAGGAACAGCGCCGTTGTTTTTTCATAAAGAAGAAAAGATAAGAGAAAAGGAGAGGATTGTATGAAAAGAATGAAGCGATTATTATCAATACTGCTGGCTGCCGTGATGTGTCTTTCCGTGACAGCATGCGGCGGCGGAACAGATACAGGTTCCGGTTCAGACAGTGGAACACCAACATTTTCAAATGAAACATTAAAAGTAGCACTGGATGCGAATCCGACATCTTTAGATGGTCTGGTAAATACGACAGCAATTGTACGACATGCAAATGTACCGATTTATGAAGGACTGTTGGAAATGAACAGCAAATATGAGCCAAGCTGTCAGCTGGCAAAGGATTATAAAATTAATGATGATTATACGGAATTTACATTTTATTTAAGAGATGATGTTACATTCCATAATGGAAAGAAGATGACATCGGAAGATGTTGTAGCATCAATGAACAGATGGTTAAAGTTAAACAGCAGTATTAAGACAATGGTTACACACGGTGAACAGTTTGTTGCACTGGATGACTATACCGTTCAGTTAAAGCTGGAAGAACCCTGCTATTTATTTACAGATGTTATGATTGCTCCGATGAGTTTTCCGGTTATTACAACAAAGGAATGTGTTGAAAGTGCAACGGATAAGGGGCTTACCGAGTATATTGGAACCGGTCCTTTAAAGCTTGATGAGTGGAAGGTTGACCAGTATCTTCATTTTGTAAGAAATGAAGATTATAAGAGTCCGGGATATGCGCTTGATGGCGATGCAGGTGACAGAACAGTATACTTTAATGATGTTTATTATTACATCGTAACGGATACAGCAATCAGAAATGCAGGTATCCAGTCCGGTGAATATGATGTCATTATGGGTGTCGGCTACTCAGATATTGATTCTCTTTCAAAAAATACAAGTGTACAGCTTGGAAAATATCTCTACTGCTATAACGATGTTATTTTCAACAAGGCAGAAGGAATTTTGTCAAATGAAAAAATACGTGAAGCAATCAGCTATGCAATTAATGCAGATGAAGTATTAAAGGCAGCATATCCGGCAGAAGGATATACAATGGCAACAAGAAGCATGATGTATGACGGAAGTAAATTCTCGACAACGGCTGGCACAGAGGAAATGAATAAATACGACCCTGAAAAGGCAAAGCAGTTGTTAAAAGAAGCCGGATATAACGGCGAAACCGTAAGAATTCTCGGTAATCAGGTCTATCAGCACCATTACAACGGTTCCCTTGTATTAAAGCAGGAACTGGAAGCAGTTGGAATAAATGTTGATTTGGAAATTGTAGACTGGTCTACAGAACTGACAATGAGAAAGGATAAAGGACAGCACGACATGTTTGTAATGAGTTATCCGTTTGTTACGGCACCAATTTCTTACAGAGCGTTGTCAACAACAGATGAAGGCTTTTCATCATGGCCTGAACTTTCTACATTAAAAGCAAAAGTCAACAATGCCGGCAGCGACACAGAAGCAGTTGCAGCATGGTCAGAGTTACAGACGTTTGTTATGGATAAGTGGTCCTTTGTTCCGTTAGGATACAATTATGGTGCTTGTGCAGCTTCATCTTCTATTAAAGCCTTTACTCCTTTCAATGGCGTAAGAGTCTTTGGCTGCTATCGGTAAAGAGTGATTATAACGGGCTGCCGCAATTTACAAAAAATGTGGCAGCCCTTTCTATTTATAACAGGAGGTGTTTTCTATGGCGAAATTTATAGGCAAAAAGCTAATCTCCGTAATTATTACGCTGTTTATCCTTTCCATTGTTATTTTTACAATTACACACGGTATGGGCGGTGACCCGGTTGCATCTATATTAGGAACAGAGGCAACAGCAGAGGATATGGCGGCAATGCGGGAGCAGCTCGGATTAAACGACCCGATTTCTACACAGTATATCCGCTGGGTAACAAGTGCATTAAGAGGTGATTTGGGAGATTCTTATGTAAAAGACCAGACGGTTGTGCAGGCAATTTCAGAAAGGGTACTGCCATCGCTGCAGGTAGCGATTTTTTCACAGATTATCGCAATGATTATCGGGATTCCGTTGGGAATTATTGCGGCAAAGAAGAAAGGTTCTCTTACGGATTTATGCTGCAATTCATTTTCACTTTTAGGAATTTCAATGCCAAGTTTTTTATTGGGACTTTTATTTATTTTGTTATTCGGTGTCCAGTTAAAAGTTCTTCCGGTATCCGGTTACGCACTGGTTGCAAAACGCGGGCTGTACCAGCATATCCGTTATCTGATTCTTCCATGTGTAACAATGGGACTGATTCAT
>ERZ1673751.1750-NODE-1750-length-12164-cov-3.818152_pt1 | contig 12164 bp, 10 predicted proteins | sample MGYA00580202_ERZ1673751 | MGnify/ENA primary metagenome ERZ1673751 (study PRJEB41218, sample SAMN15661780) | gut metagenome | host: Homo sapiens | place: Canada: London | collected 2015-08-20/2019-03-30 | study: EMG produced TPA metagenomics assembly of... | reverse complement strand
AATCATCGGTGGTCTTGTATTTGCCCACTTCGGACTGCTTCATTACGACCACCTGCGCGTTCTCTGCATAGGCGTTGGTAATGCTGGCGGCCTTTTTGCCCTCGTCGGTAATGGTCATACCGTTCCACAGGCAGTCCACTGCACCGGAGGACAGCTCGTTATATTTGTTGTTCCAGTTAATCTCTACGAACTGAACCTTCACGCCCAGCTTCTCGCCCAGCGCCTGGGCAAACTCGGTGTCAAAGCCGGTCCACTCGCCCTTCTTGTCCTTGTAGTTCATGGGCTCGTACTCGGTGATGCCCACTTTCAGCACACCGGCAGCCTGGATCTTGGCCAGATCGGACTGGGCGGTGGTGTCTTCCTTTTTGTTGTTCTCTTTTTCCTTGTTGCCGGAGCAGGCGGCGAAGCCGGCCACAATGCCGCACACCAGTACCAGGCTCAGCACCAGAGAAAGCACTTTTTTCATCTTGCGCATACGATTTTCTCCTTATAACCTCTAATGATTTTGCAAAGGACGCAATTTTGCGTAGTAGCAAGGTAGCGATTTACCACGCTAAATTCCTTTGCTGATGTGCGCATTATACCACGATTTATGACAAATGTAAATAGGAAATCCGAACAGAGTGTGAAATTTCTGCCGTTTTTGTTGCCAAAGTCCCGTCGGGGTGGTAAAATAGACCGCAAAGGAGATGTTCGTATGAACTGGAATTTTCACCTGCCGGTGGAGCTGGTTTTTGGCAGCGGCACCCGGCATGAAATCAAGTCGTATATAGAGAAGATCGGCGGCACGCGTGGCGTACTGGTGTGCGGCAAGAGCTTTTTGCGAAATGGCACCGCAGATGCCTTTTTGCAGGCGGCGGATGGCGCTTTAGTGTCCGTATTCAGCGATATTCGCCCCAATCCCACTACGGAGAATGTGAACGCCTGCGCGGCAGAAATGCGGCGGGTCGAGGCGGATTTTTCGGTGGCGCTGGGCGGCGGCTCGCCGATGGACTGTTGCAAGGCGGCCTGTGCCATTGCCCGGGGGACGGACAATATTGAACCGTACCATAACGGCGACAAGCCGGTGACGGCAGAGGAGGCCATTCCCATGATTGCCTTTGCTACCACCGCCGGTACAGCCTCTGAGGTGACCAATATCAGCGTGCTGACCAATGTGGCAGCCGGGGTGAAAAAACCCATGAACCACCCGGCCATGTACCCCAAGATTGCTGTGGTGGATCCGGAGTTGACCTTAACGGTGCCGCCCCAGGTGACCGCCTCCACCGGACTGGATGTGCTGTGCCACGCGGTGGAGAGTTACTGGAGCGTGAACCACCAGCCGGTATGTGCTGCCTGCTCCGTGCATGCGGCGCGACTGGTGTTTGACTGGCTGGAAAAGGCCTACCGGGACGGCAACGACCTGGAGGCTCGGGAGAAGATGGCGGAGGCGTCTATTGTGGCCGGCGTGGCCTTTAGTCACCCCCGCACCACCGGCTCCCACGCCTGCTCCTTCCCGCTGACCAATTTGTACGGTATGCCCCACGGCGAAGCCTGCGCCTTTACCCTGGACTACTTTATCCGCTTTAACGCCGAGCACGCAGACGGAGACGGCCGGATTACCGCCCTTGCCCGGGACTGCGGGTTTGACAGCCCGGCAGCCATGGCGGATGCGGTGCACGGTATGAAAAACAGAATGGGCATGCGTACCAATTTGTGCGAGCTGGGGGTAGAGAGCGATGCGGAGATCCGCGCCCTGGCCCACCAGAGTATGTCCATGCTGATGACCTTAAACCCGGTGCCTTTGACAGAAGAGGATATTTACCAAATGTTCTGCGCCTTAAAGTAACAGGCATTGACAAACGGCGACGAAACTCTATAATAAAAGAACAGACACAGAAAGGAATTTTAGCGTTATGGTTTATGGCGTTGTATTGGCCGGCGGCGTCGGCTCCCGAATGGGCGGGGACAAGCCCAAGCAGTATTTAACGGTAAAGGACAAGCCCATTATCATTTATACCATCGAGAAGTTTATCTCCGTACCCCAACTGGAGAAGATTTTGGTGCTGTGCCCCTCCAAGTGGGTGGAGCATACCAAGAATTTGATTGCCAAGCACATTGCCCCCGCAGCGGACCGTGTGGCGGTGATCGAGGGCGGTTCTACCCGTAACGAGACGATTATGAATGCTATTCGTTACATTGAGAACGAGGGCAATTTGAACGACGATACCATTATCGTCACCCACGACAGCGTGCGTCCCTTTGTGACTTATCGGATCATTGAGGAGAACATTGCAGCGGCGGAGCAGTACGGCGCCTGCGACACGGTGATTCCTGCCACGGACACCATTGTGGAGAGCCAGGACCACCGGGTGATCTCTGCGATTCCGGATCGATCCGTCATGTATCAGGGCCAGACCCCCCAGTCCTTCCGCGCCACCAAGCTGAAGAAGCTGTACGAGACCCTCACCGAGGAGGAGAAGGAAATTCTCACGGACGCTGCCAAAATTTTCGTTATCAAGGGTGAGCCGGTGGCGCTGGTGCAGGGCGAGACCTACAATATGAAGATCACTTATCCTTACGATCTGCGGGTGGCAAAATCCCTGTTGGAGGACGAGACCCATGATTAACACCGTCTACCGTTTGGTGGCGCCCCGCCGGTTTGAGATCGCCTTTGAGGACATTGACCTGTTTGGCGACAATGCCATTGTGCGCCCCACCAATCTTTCCATCTGCAACGCAGATATGCGTTATTATCTGGGCACCCGGGACGCCAAGGTGCTGGCCGAGAAGCTGCCCATGGCGCTGATCCACGAGGGCGTGGGCGTCGTTATGCGAGACCCCAGCGGCAAATTCGCTCCCGGCGATCGGGTGGTGATGGTGCCCAATTGTCCCACGGAGACCGATGAGTATATCGGCGAGAATTATTTGCGCTCCTCCAAGTTCTGCGGCTCGTCTATGGACGGCTTTTTGCAGGAGTATGTGGAGATTTCGCCTCGGCGGCTGGTGAAGCTGCCCCGGGACATCAATATGAATGTGGCGGCGTTTACGGAAATCGTGTCCGTAGCGGTGCACGCCATTTCTCGATTTGACAAGATCGCCCATGCCCGGCGGGATGCCATCGGCGTTTGGGGCGACGGCAATTTGGCATATATTGTCTCCCTGTTTTTGAAAAAGACTTTTCCGGACAGCAAGGTGTATGTGTTTGGCCTGAATGACGATAAGCTGGCGGACTTTACCTTTGCCGACGGGGCGTATAAAACCACGGAGGTGCCGGAGGGCTTTACCATGGACCACGCCTTTGAGTGTGTAGGCGGCAACGGCTCTCCCATTGCCATTGAGCAGATCATCGGGCTGATCAAGCCGGAGGCCACCCTTTCCATTTTGGGCGTCAGCGAGTACCCGGTGCCCATCAATACCCGCATGATTTTGGAAAAGGGGCTGCGTGTGTTCGGCTCCTCCCGCAGCGGCGTGGCGGATTTTGAAAAGACGGTGCAGATGTACCAGCAGTACCCGGAGATCATTGATTACTTGGGCAACCTGATCAGCTCCGTCAATGTGGTGCGCACCACCACGGACATTAAGCAGGCGTTTGAGAAGGACACGCAAAAGGCCTTTGGCAAAACCATTATGGTTTGGCAGGAATAAAAAATTTAGGCGGCGCATTATTTGCGCCGCCTTTTTTGTTATTTACTTTTAATACCGGCGGGTCAGCCGCGCGCCGGTGAGCATTAGGTGCACCAGCAAAATGACGATTAAGAGCGCCAGCGCCAGCACCGTCAGGAACGGTACGGACACGAACACCAGCCCGTGCAGATAGGTGCCCAGGTTCTCCGGGCACACCAGCGGGCCGTTCGCTTTGATCCGGTCCCACTTTTTGGTGATTCCCCGCACAGCGATGATAAAGAACAGCACAAAGCCGATCACAATGGCAATCTTGGCTCGTGTCGCAATGCTACTTGCTGTGGCGCTGTCACCGGCGGTTTTGGCCCCCAGAGCTGCGCCGGAGATCATGGACAGGGGAACCACAGAGCCCAGGCAGATCAGGAGCGACAGGTAGCTCAGCGCCGCATACACCCGGTGGATTACCGGTAGCGCCCGGTTCCAGCGCTGCACCTTGGTTTCTTCCAAGGTGGGTACTTCGGCTTTTTCCATTTTGTTCACCCGGTGCAGGTATGCCAAATTGACGATGTTATAGACCACCGTTACCAGTAGCACGGCGGCAATACTGATCAGGGACGCCAGCAGCAGTCCGCCGCCAATGCGGCAAAACCGGTCAAAGTCGTAGGCTTTGCCCAGAAGGGCGGCCATGGCCTTGTCGATCTTAAAATTTTGGATCACGGAGCCGATCACGCCGTAGGCAAATTGGTAAAGGCTGTAGCCGTTTGGCGCAGTCGCGTCCACCCACTGGCTGCCGGTGCGCAGGGTATGCTGCAAGGCCAAAAGGCTGTAGGTGCCTGCTCCGGCCAGTGCGGCGGAGAAGATGAGATTTTGCGTCATGGCGCTGCCTTTGTTGATATAAATTGGCTGTTCTTGACTGCGTAGAACAACTGTTTGCTCGCTTGCCATAGGGAGGATTCTCCTTTGTCTTTTTCTTGCGGATATTTTAGCATTTTTGCCGGGTATTGTCAAGCCGCGGCTTTCGTATAGATAGATAGGTATAAAAAGGACTTTGGCCGTTTGGTCAAAGTCCTTTGCTTTTGTATATTGCTTTCGATTATCGATTTTAACCCTCTGCGGCTGCCGATTCGCTTTCAAAAATGGTCTCCCAGTGGGTGTAGTATTCCAACTGCTTGACCAGCTTGCGGGCCTGAATGTAATTGTAGGCTTTCTTATGGAAGCGATCCAGCTCCTTGGACGCCTCCCGCATGGCCTGTGCCTTGGCTTTGGCGGCGGCTTTGGTGCTCTCGTCCATGGCCTTGGCGGTGTTATACCGATCCATGGTGGGCTCGCTGATCCCGTACAGTTCCTCCACCGTGTGGCTTAGCAGTGCCTTTGCCTTTTCCACCCGGCGCTGCATGGCCGGATCGTCAAAGCGGTTCTTCTCATTCTTGATGATCTGCAAGCCCTTGATCATGCGCTGGATCTGCCGCTTCTTTTTGCCGGTGGCAGCGGGCAGCTGTGCTTCCAGCTCTTCCAGTTGGGTCAGGGCGCCGGTGTAGATCTGCTTGGCCTCCTCCAGCTGACCGGCGGACAGGGCGCCGGTGGCGTAGTCCTCCAAGGCGGCGCGGATCTTCAGCACCCCAATGTGGCCCTCGTGATCCTCTTCGGTGAGCGTGTACATGGTGATAAAGGGGATCAGCGACAGTACATAGCCCACAATGGCCAGCAGAATCATGCCCTTGGAGATGGGCTCACGGAAGCTGGCTTTGTACAGATCGTCGTAATTGTTGGTCAGGCCATAGGTGTTTTGCATCAGCACGGTGTTGGTCAGGTAGGTGATCCCCATGCCGATAAAGGTGCCGATAAAGGTGACAAACTGCGCCATCAGCCCCTCCAGCCGCTCGCCGGTTTTGTACTGCTGGTAGTCCAGCACATCGGCGTTCATGGCGCCGTCGGTGATCAGCGTAAAGGTGGTAAAGAATCCCCGCAGCCAAGTAAAGGCAAACAGCACCCAGATCTGCTTGATAAAGAGGAACATACCAATCATGCTCACCGTGGTGCCCAGGATATAAATGATAAAGAGATTGCGCTTGCCCACCTTGCGGATGAGCAGCGGCGCCAGCAGCATCGCCGGGGTGGCTGCTGCACCCAGAATGGTGGTCAGGGTGCCGTTGAGCACGCCCTGCTGCTGGGTGCTTAGCCCCAGCACATCTTTAATGCCGTAGTAGAAGTACCAGGTGGTCACGCTGCCTATGCCCCCTTGCAGCAGAATCAGCCAGCCGGTAATGGAGCGAGCCCACTGGTATTTGTTTTGGATCCCGGCGCCGATCCCCTTAAAGAACGGCACCTTGGGTGTGTAGTCCTTGGCAACGATAATCCGCTCCTTGGTGCCGGTGTAGCTGAACAGACCGATCAGCGCACCGCCGATGCCAAAGATGGGCATAATGATCCGGTAGGCGTTAATGTGCTCCAATCCGCCGGTAAAGCCTGCCAAAATGGGCACTAAGAATCCCAGAATGGTGGGCGCCAAGGAGTAGATAAAGGTGGAAATGGTGATTACATCGGCCCGCTCGGTGGAGTTGGGGCTCATCACCTGTACCAGGGTGGTGTAGGCCTGGTCGTAGAATGGGTAGCACAGCTGCAACAGCTCGTAGGTAATAAACAGCGCCCACAGCTTTTGGTTGTAGCTCATACTCTCAAAGGGCAGGAACGCAAAGCCGGTAAGCAAAATACCGCTGGGTATGCCGGTATAGAGCAGATAGGGCCGGAACTTGCCCTTGCTGGAGCGGGTGTTGTCAATAATCATGCCCCGGAGCGGCACCAAGAAGATGCCGATGACGGTGGCGATCATAGTCAGCTTGACCAAATCGCCGTTCTTCAGCCCCAGAGCGGAGCCGGCCAGCAGACTGGTGGCAGACAGCCCAATGTACCAGGCGGTGTAGATCACGAACTTTACGCCGATACCGCCCACGCTGTACGCGGCGATCTCCTTGTACGGTACATAGCGCCCCTCCGGCGGCGTGGTCCAGTGGGTTTTGACCGAGGACACCAAGTCTTTGACCTTGGCGCCCAGCTTCTTTTCTTTCATAATATCCCCCTTCAATGCCGGTAACGCTTTATGCGAATTACACAGATTTATTACAGTATACCATAGTATTTTGGGCAAAGCAACCAATGTTTTGTCGCGACTTTTGTGTATGTTGAATTATTAAGAAGTGGTAAAGTTCCTTGACAAACGGAAGCGACTGCCATACAATGAAAATGTAAATCAAAGAAAGTATTTTGCAGTGACTCGTATACACAATAAATTTACGAAATGAGAATTGTCAACTGTTTTGTGGTTGAAATAGGCAAAGAGAGGAGGCGAGTACCGTTTATTCTCATTTTGTAAGAATAAATCTGTAAAAATAAAAAGGAGTAGTATTATGTCAAAGAAAAAATTAGTATCGATTTTGCTTTCAGCTGTTCTGTGCTTTGGTATGCTGGGCGGAACATTTGTTGCCAGTGCAGAAAGTGTGTCTGTTCACTTGACCAAAACCCAAGCCGTAAATTCTTCCTCCAATGTGTACGGTACATTTAAATATTATTGGGGAACAAATAGCAAGTCCTCGCAACACAGTGTGTACTATATTGCCCGCTACAAAAATGGTGCCTTTTGGCACACTGGGGGAAAGTATTTAATCGCACCCGGACATGGGAGAGATGAAAAAAATGCATATATGACCAAAAAACTGGATTATAAAACCGATTGGTTTTTGAAGTTGAATCCGGAGGGCAACAATACAATGGGTTGTGACGCCTGGGGTTATATGAAGAACGCATAATGGACGCGCAAGGTCGGCGCGTAAGCGCCGACCTTGTTTATAAGGTGAAATCAAAATGAATACATTTAAGCTTATGTCCCGGTTATGGAGCCGGAACAAGTTTTATAAAAATTTAATCCTGGCCGTTATCGTACTGTTTAGCGGTTTTCTGCTATGCGCTACGATTGCTTCTATCCGTCAAGAAGCGCCGGCCGATACTTTAACCTATGCATTTTGCACATTGTTCCCCATGTATCTGATGGTGATTTTTTTTCTTTTCTTCTCTTACGAGTGCTTTGTGAAGATCAATCGATATAAAGAGACTTTTTCCACTTGCAAGCAGGGGATCGGCGGGGTTTATCGTGCCCAGTTGCTGCTGCTTTTCAGCCTGATCGGTGTTTTAACGGCGGTGGTGTGCCTGCTTATCGTGGTTTATGCCTGCGTGGCGCACCAGGTTGCCTTGCTGCCCCATGTGCTGTCTCGGGTGATCTGTTATCAGGTGCTGTGTCCGGCGGCAGCGGTGTTTATCGGTCTGTTGCTGTCCGGTGTTCGGCAGCGGTATATTGTGTATCCGCTGATGGTGATTTTTGGCCTATCGGAGACCGAGTGGCTCCAAAGCACCACCACGCATGTGATGGAGACGACCGGGAAGAATTATGCCAAGCTGATGCAAATTTTCTCCTTGATCCCCAATTCTATGCAGTATGAGCCGAATGACCAAATCGGAATCCCCTGGGATTTGAACAAAATCGCCCAACTGCTGTTTTTCATCTCCCTCTCCGCTACGGTGGTGTGCCTTATTTGTGCTCGCACCAAGGCCAAGCGGTGGTGGATCGGCGGGTTGGGGCTGCTGCTGTCAGCTGTGCTGTTGACCGGGTATTTTATACCGGTATCTGTTCCGGTAATGGATTTGAGCGCTGCCAGCGAAACGGCAGACACGACATACTATGATATGATTCATAAGGATTGCCAAAAGGACGAGGCAGCCGATTTCCGGGTAAAAAAATATCAGCTGGACTTTTCTATGGGACTGAATTTGACCGGCCGCGCCAAGGTGTATGTGGACCGATCGGAGCTGAAAAGCTACCGCTTTACTCTGTACCATGGGTACAAGGTGAAGCAGGTGACGGACCAAACCGGCGCGGCGCTGGATTTCCGCCGGGAATATGACTATGTAACGGTGACCCGGGGCGGGGCGGCTGTGGAGTACCTGTGCCTGGAATATACCGGCAAATCACCTAAGTATTACAGCAGTTATGCCGGGGTCTGCCTGCCCGCCAACTTTGCCTATTATCCCATTCCCGGGTATCGAGAGCTGTTTAAGGACAATTTTTATGGCTTTATTGATTGCTCGCTACCCTATGATACCGCCTTTGATGTGCGTTGCAGCGGGCGAAAGCAGATGTATTGCAACTTGGCTGCCCGGGGAGACAATCACTTTGCCGGTAACGCCCGTTCCATTACCCTGCTCAGCGGGTATTACGATACCTTAAAGCTGAACGATACCTTGGTGGTCTATCCTAAGTATGCGGACGGAGAAATCCAGGCAAGGATCAAAAAGAATATGGGCACCTTTACAAAGCAGCACCGGGATATTCATACCATTTTTATCATGGGCGCGGACAATTTGACCCCGTATGAGCACTTGCGGTCCTATGACGGCTATGTGGTGACGAATTCTATGATTGACATGGAACAGTCGTACTTTGAGTCCCAAATTGACATCAGCAAGATGGACTTCTACAAGACATTTGTTTATTACTATAATGAAAAAGTGGACCGGGAGGAGCTGGAACAGCTAAAGCAGAGCGAGGACCCGGAGGAATACCCCATGGTGCAGATCATTCTAAAGCTGTCTGCCTCCAAAAACCGGGAGGCTGCCGCCGCAGAGACGGAGCAGTATTTGACAAACAGCAAAGACACCCGGGCGCCCATGACCTTTTTGCAGGAGTTAGGAGAGAAATATGCTAAAGCTTGACGGTGTACATAAAAAATTCAAATCTGCCTTGGTGGCGGAGCAGATCAGCGTAGACCTGGGGCCGTGCACCTACGGCCTGCTGGGTCGCAACGGCAGCGGCAAAACCACCCTGCTGCGCTGCATTACCCGGGTGGAAAAGGTAAACGGCGGGCGCATTGTTTACACGGACGGGGACGGCCGGGAGGTGAAGGATTATTTGGACCATATCGGCTACCTGCCCCAGAACTTCGATGTGTTCCCGGAGCTGACCGCCTATGAGGTGCTGCAATTCTTTGCCAACTTAAAGGGCTACAAGATCACGGAGGCGGAGATCGACCACTTGCTGGAGATCCTGAACCTGTCGCCCCAGCGGGATATGACGGTCAAGACCCTGTCCGGCGGTATGAAGCGGCGGCTGGGCATTGCCCAGGCGCTGATCGGCGACCCGGATGTGCTGCTGCTGGACGAACCTACGGCGGGACTGGACCCGGAGGAACGGCTGAATTTTAAGAATGTAATCCGCCGGATCAAGGGGGATCGGTGCGTGGTGCTGTCTACCCATATCATCACGGATATTGAGTCTCTGTGTGACCGCATTTTGGTGCTGTGCGACGGCCGGATCACCGCCTTTGACTCCTGCGGTGCGCTGGCAGATGTGGCCCGGGGCAAGGTGTATGCGGTGGAGAGCACGGCCGATCTTGCCACGCCGTTCCACTCCATGGGGCCGGTGACGGTGGACGGCAAAGCGTGTGAAAAGATCATCAGCAAGGCGCCCCTGAACGCGCCGGCGCTGGAGCCTACGGTAGAGGACGGATATATATGCTTTATCGAAAAATTAAGCTGAGCACCTTTGGCCTGTACTTAAAGGCGGTCAGCAAGCTGTGGCTGGTGCCGCTGCTGACCGTCAATGTGCTGGTGCCGGTGATCTCCGCCGTGCTGTATAAGAATGGCGGCGCGGGGGCAGAGTCGGATATTGTTACGGTGATGTACTTTCTGCTGCCCATCAGCACCGTATGGACCAGCATTTTTGTGTCGGAATTTTTCTTCTCCGATCGCACAAGGGATGTGCTGTTCTTTTACAGCCGCAAAAAGCGCTTTGCCGTGTCGCAGCTGTTCTTTCTGCTGCCCTTGGCCAATGTGGCGGCGGTGACGCTGCTGCACTTTCGCTGCCTGAGCTACTCGGTGAGTATGGCTGTTAATCTGCTGTGCATCGGCGTGCTGTTTTACGGCATTGCCATGCTGATCCTGCGGCTGTCCGGCTCCGCCACCATGGCGGTTTTGGCGCTGCTGTTGTATGAGCTGCTCAACGAGTTTGCCATGTCGGACGCCTTTGTGTTTTACAAGGTGTACGGTCCGCTGACGGTGGAGATCTTTTGCGTGCGCTATGTGCCGCTGCTGGTGATCGCCCTGGTGTGTATCCTTTTGGCCTTTACCGCCAACGGCCACGCCGGGCGCGCCGCCGATTAAAGTCAAAATCAAAAAGAACCGCAGTGCCTGTGCATTGCGGTTCTCTTGTTTTTACGGTTTATTTTTTTGCCTTGGCGGCGGGCTTTTTGTTTCCTTTGGTGCGCAGCACGATCATAAAGATCATGCCTACAATGCCGCCCACGACGTTCATCATCATATCCGTCATGGTATCGACCAAGCCAATATAGCCGTACTCGCCGTGGTACTTGGCCAGGTCAAACATGGCGGTCTCCGGCCCGGCTTTTGCCAGTTGCAGGTTGGTGCCGTGGAGGGTGTCCATGAGAAATTCGTAAAACTCCCACCCGGCGGCGATGGTCACGGCGAACATCAGACCGAATATTGCGGCCAGAGTCACGGCGCAGGGGCCTTTTTTGCGCTGAATGATCCGGGCAAAGTCAAAGCCAAAGGCGGCGCACACGAAGCCGGACAGCAGGTGCATAAAATCGTCAAAATGCGCCAGCTTGTCAAACAGCTCCAGGTAGGAGCCAAACACAATGCCGATAAAAATAATGATATTCAGCAGGGTTTGGGACAGGGGCGGCACTTCTTCAATAAACGAGCCGTTGCCGAAGATCTGGAACAGATCCCACAAATGGGTGAAGATAAAGCAAAATATGCTCTCAAAACCCATCACTGTATCGCCGTGGATAAAGGAATATCCGGCGCAGATGAGCATAGCCAAGCGCACCAGCAGCCAAAAGGCCAGTTGCACCTTGGGAATCTTGGAGATCGGGTCTTTTTTGATTTGATAGGCCATAATCGTCGTCCTTTTTTGTAATATCGCTCTTTATCATACCATAGATGCGCCAAAAGTCAAACCCGGGTTTATAAATTAAGTATAAAATCTTGGGGTCTTTTGTTGAGCCGGGGCGAGGGGTCTGCTATAATAGATGAACATTAAGATGAAAAAGGAGCATTTTCATGATTGAATATACCACCAAGTATGATGTGCGCAAGACCATGTATCAGAAGTTCGCGGAATCTGTGGCCAAGCGCGGCGATAAACCCTGCTTTTATTATTATAACAACACCCTGACCTGGAACCAGGTGGCGGATCTGGTAGACGCCTGCGCCGCCGGTATGCTGGCAAACGGTGTGCGCAAGGGCGACCGGGTGATCATCTGCGCCCCCAATATGCCCCAGTGCATTGCCGCCATTTATGCGGTGAATAAGATCGGCGCCGTGGCCTCTATGCTGCACCCGCTGTCTGTGGCCAGCGAGGCCAAGTATGCGGTCGATCTGGTGGATGCCAAGTTTGCTTTTTGCTTTGATGTGTCAGAGAAGGCCTTTGCCGGTATGAACCTGACTGTGGTGAAGTGCAAAACCGCTTCGTACTTCCCCCAGACTCCTTATGG